>ULQX01065351.1_pt1 | contig 11406 bp, 7 predicted proteins | sample 1954941 | NCBI WGS metagenome assembly ULQX01 (sample SAMEA4835667, study PRJEB28245) | human gut metagenome | biome: gut microbiome; material: fecal sample | place: Denmark | collected 2008
TTCAGAAGCAGCAGCCATGCTGTTGGATCTGATTCAGGAACAGGAGATTCCCCGCCGCAGTGAAAAAATGATTTGCTGCCTCCATGAACGCAAGAGCACCCTCGGATGAAAGATTTTTCATATTTTTTGTAGAACCGAGATAAAAATCATTTTTCACCTTTGTGAAAAATCCATCTATCTTTTACGGCAGAAATATGCTATAATAACATCATGACGAAAACGATTTCACACTCTTTTTGTGCGAAAATTCACCCATTCTGACTTCATAAAAAGGAGCGTTGATTCAGATGTATGATGTGACTGCAATCGGGGAAGCCCTGATTGACTTTATTCCAGCACAGCGTGACTGTGCCTTAAAAGAAGTAGAATCTTTCACCCGTGTTTGCGGCGGAGCACCAACCAATGTTGCTGCGGTTGTCGCAAAATTACAGGGAAATGCTCGCCTGCTGACGCAGGTCGGCAACGATGCGTTCGGTGATTATATTGTCGATACCATTCAAGCTTGCGGTGTCAAAACAGACGGCGTTTGCCGGACAGATGCTGCCAATACTGCCCTCGCTTTTGTTTCCTTAAAAGCAGATGGCAACCGGGATTTTTCCTTCTATCGGAAACCCAGTGCAGACTTGCTCTTACAGCCGGAACAGATTCAGCCGATTTGGCTGGAAGAAACCGGTATCCTGCACTTCTGCTCGGTTTCTCTGGTCGAATCCCCAATGAAAGAAACCCACAAAGCCGTTTTAAAACTGGCAAAGAAAAACCATGCCATCATCAGTTTTGACCCGAATATCCGCCTGCCGCTCTGGTCTTCTGCGGAAGCTTGTCAGGAAACCGTTCGGGAATTTCTCCCCGATGCGGATTTAGTCAAGCTCTCTGATGAAGAATGCTTCTTCGTCACAGGCAAGCATTCTATTTTAGATGCAGCGGACTGGCTATTTGAACAGGGCTGCAAAATGGTACTCTATTCCATGGGAAAAGAAGGTGCTATGATTTTAACACCGCATTTTTCCAGCCATGTAGAGAATCCGGAAGTTCGGGTAAAAGATACCACTGGGGCTGGCGATGCCATCATTGGTGCATATCTGTACTGTCTAGCAAAAAATCATATCACTGTTTCGCAGCTGGCGGACTGCCTGCCAGAACAGGTGCAGGAATGGCTGACCTTTGCCGTTTATTATGCAAATTACAGCATTACAAAAAGCGGTGCAATTGCATCCTATCCGGACTATACCACATTCGTGAAATGGATGCAGGAAAAGAGAAAGAAAGCTCATTGAATCTCACTTTTTTGAAAAAAATTCCTTGGTTAAAGATTTTAAAAATGACAGTCGGTGCAGTTCTGGCAATGGAGCTCGCCGGACTGCTGCACTTAGAATATGCTGCTTCTGCCGGAGTCATTGCGTTTCTGACCATTCAGGACACCCGACAGGAAACGAGCAGCAGTGCTCTGCGAAGAGGCATTGCCTTTTGTATCATGACACTGCTCTGCTTGCCCATCTTCTCCCTTTTGGGGAATCGACCGTGGGCGTTCGGCATATTCTTTCCCCTATTTCTATTGATTTGTTTTAACTGCCGTATGGAAGATTCCATCGCCGTCAATACCGTCTTGGCAACGCATTACATGGCAGCTGGCGGCGTATCACTACCCATGCTGAAAAATGAATGCGGTTTGCTGCTGGTTGGCGTGGGGCTGGGCATTCTGCTCAATAGCTTTATGCCGAACAACTTGCGGCGGATTCAAGCCAAACAATCCGAACTGGATACCGAATTGCAGCAGATTCTGCATCGTATGGCAATTCATGTTCTAAAGACGGAACATCCGGATTATGACGGCAGCTGCTTCCATCGCACGGATCAACTATTGACCGAGATGGAACAGGAAACCGTTCGGTTTATGCGAAATCATTATCTCGAACAAGACCTCTATTTCATGCAGTATCTGATGATGCGGCGAGAACAATGTGAGATTCTGCGGATGATTTACCGGCAAATCTGCAAATTGACTCTGATTCCCACACAGGCAAAACCGCTCTCTGATTATCTACAGACCATCAGCGACCAGTATCATGAAACCAATGATGCTGTGGCTCTGCTGGAAGAATTGGATGCTCTGCATCGGTTCTATCAGGAACAGCCGCTGCCGGAAACAAGAGAACAGTTTGAAAATCGTGCGATTTTATACGCCATTTTATCCGATTTGCGTTCTTTGCTGCAAATCAAGCAGCAGTTCTCTGTGTCATTACCGAAAAAAGGACGAGGTTCTTCGTCTTTTTATAGAAAACAGAATTTCAAAACAAATTAAAACTCACTGGAAAGGATGAATTTTTATGCGTATTTTAGTATTCGGCGGTGCTGGTTACATCGGCTCTCATACCGCACTCGAACTGATTCGTGCTGGCGAAGAAGTTGTTGTTGCTGACAACCTGCAAACCGGTTTCCGGGCTGCCATTCCGGAAGGTGCAACCTTCTATCAGGGCGACATTCGTGACCGTGCATTCCTCGATGACCTGTTCACCAAGGAAAAGATTGACGCTGTGATTCACTTCGCTGCTTGCTCTCTGGTTGGTGAAAGCGTCAACCTGCCGCTGAAGTATTATGACAACAATCTCTGTGGTACAAAGGTACTGCTGGAAGCAATGGTGGCACACGATGTCAAGAAAATCGTTTTCTCCTCCACCGCTGCTACTTACGGCGAACCGGAAAATATTCCGATTCTGGAAACCGACCGCACCTGTCCGACCAACCCATATGGCGAAACCAAGCTGGCAATGGAAAAGATGTTCTATTGGACTGCAAAGGCACATGGCCTGCGGTATGTTTCCCTCCGGTATTTCAACGCTTGCGGTGCAGATAAGACTGGTACAATCGGTGAAGCACACAATCCGGAAAGCCACCTGATTCCGCTGATTCTGCAAGTTCCGAACGGCAAACGGGAAGCAATCTCCATCTTTGGTACAGACTATGATACACCAGATGGCACTTGCATTCGGGACTACATCCATGTCACCGACTTGGCACAGGCTCATATTCTGGCGGTTCGTTATCTCCAGGATGGCGGCGAAAGCAATATCTTCAATCTGGGCAACGGCATCGGCTATTCTGTTCGGGAAGTTATCGAAACTGCAAGAGCCGTCACCGGTCATCCGATTCCGGCAATTGAATCCCCGAGAAGAGCTGGCGACCCGGCAAGACTGGTCGCATCCAGCCAGAAGGCAAGAGAAGTTCTGGGTTGGGATCCGCAGCACGCAAGTTTGGAAGAAATCATTGGCGATGCTTGGAGATGGCACAAGAATCATCCGAACGGCTACGCTGAAGTATAAGAATAAGAACTGCTTTTGGATTCATTTTCCATTCACTTGTATTTTATCTATTTTTTACAAATTTTGTCATCTATTACAAACTGCACGAAGAAATTCGTGCAGTTTTTGTTTGAAAAGTCAAAACTTTGTAGAACATTTGAAAACTTAACATTTATTTTACGCTGATGTTACAAAGCAATCCACTTTTTCTCCTATAATGAAAGAGATAGCATAAAATCGCTTTTTTTGAAAAAATAAGCGAAATATTGAAAATAGGATGTGCTTGCGGATGGATATTTTTTCTTTTCTCACCCTGTTTGGCGGTCTGGCATTCTTCTTGTATGGCATGAACGTCATGTCCTCTGGTTTGGAAAAGCTGGCGGGCGGTAAACTCGAAGTGATCCTGCAAAAAATCACTTCAAACAAATGGAAAAGTCTGCTGTTCGGGGTCGGCATCACCGCCGCCGTGCAGTCTTCCTCAGCGGTTACGGTCATGTTGGTTGGTTTGGTCAACTCCGGCATTATGCAGCTTGGACAAACCATTGGCATTCTCATGGGCTCTAACATTGGTACAACCTTAACCGTCTGGCTGCTGGCACTGTCCGGCATCAGTGGGGAAAGCGTTTTCCTAAAGCTCATTAAACCGGAATCATTCTCCCCTGTATTGGCTCTCATTGGTATCATTATGATCATGACTGCCAAGCACAACAAAACCAAAGATATTGGTCGTATCTTAGTTGGATTCTCCGTTCTGTTCACAGGCATGATGATGATGGGCGAATCGGTTGAACCGCTGAAAGATTCTCCGTCATTCTCCCACATTTTGACCGCATTCAATAACCCATTGGTCGGCGTGTTGGCAGGTGCAATTATTACTGCTGTCATTCAGAGTTCTGCTGCTTCCATCGGGATTTTGCAGTCCCTCTCAATTACAGGTCATATCACCTATGGCATGGCAATCCCGATTATTATGGGACAGAATATCGGAACTTGTGTCACTGCTTTGATTTCCAGCATTGGTGTTAACCGCAGTGCGAGAAGAGTTGCTGTCATTCACATCGCATTCAACTGCATCGGCACAATTATTTTGCTGCCAATTCTGTATTTGGTCAATGCGTTTGTAGACTTCGTCTTTATGGACTGGACGATTAGCTATGCTGGTATTGCTCTGGTGCACACCATCTTCAATGTGGTTGTTACGTTCTTGCTGCTGCCGTTCTCGAAGCTGCTGGAAAAGCTGGCATATCTGGTTATCAAGCAACTGCCAGAAGAAACTCAGAAGGAACAGCTGATCTTGCCGGGAGAAATCCTGCTGAACACCCCAGCGGTTGCCATTGAAGCTTGCCGCACTTCTGTCAATGACATGGCACGCCTTGCAGAAGATACCATTCTGAAAGCTCTCAGCCTGCATGACAATTATTCGGAATCTGTGGCACATGCTGTTTCCAAACAGGAAAAACTGTTAGACCAGTATGAGGACAAGCTGAATGCGTATATTGTCCGTATTTCCAAACATAGTATTGCCTCTTCGGATAATCGTACGGTTTCCAAGATGCTGCATGGAATTGGGAACTTCGAGCGAATCGGTGACCATGCTTTGAATGTCGCACAGTCTGCACAGGAAATGCATGACAAGCAAATTTCATTTTCTACCGAAGCAAAGTCGGAATTACAGACAATGCGAGCAGCTCTGACGGAAACGGTTCATCTGGCGTTTGATGCGTTCTGCAAAGATGATTTGAATCTGGCTCATCAGGTCGAACCAATGGAAGAAGTCATTGATACGTTCAATATGAGAATGAAAAAGAAACACATCGAACGGTTGCAAAAAGCTGCTTGCACTGTGGAACTGGGTTATATTTTCCAAGATCTCCTCACAAACTTTGAACGAATTTCCGACCACTGCTCCAACATCGCAGGATGTCTGATTGAAATTGAAGAAAATCGGGATATGCATGAATATCTACATGAACTGAAGAAGTCAGACGAAACATTCCAAGAACAGTATCATGCAAATCTGGAACGATATATGATGCAATTGCAACAATTTATGGAACAAAATCAGCAAACCGCAGAACCTGTAAAAAGCAAATAATTTCCCTTTTTTCAAGAAAATAGCACTTTGGCGGAATCTTTTCAGATTCCGCCATTTTTGTATAAAAAGAACAGTTCTTTATAAATAAAGTGTACGATTCTTTCGTAAAAAGTACAGTGGAATTGTAAAACTTCTCGGAGGGGATTGACTTTTTTGTCGAATGGGCGTATACTAAAAATAGAGGGAAACTCAAAAAACGAGTAAAAAAACCGCCGTATTTTCGGCGGAAATGATAGAAAGGGATGGAACATATGTATACTAAGAAAAAGGGGCTGGCTGCACTCATCGCAGCTGTAACCGGACTCTCCTCGCTGGCAGTTGGCACAGTTTCTGCTGCACCGGCAGCTGCTGAAAATGAGGAGGCAGTCAAAATTCTGTCGCTGGGCGATTCCATCACAGACGGTTATTGGACTTCTGGTGCTTATCGAAAGTATATGTACCACGACTTGGAACAGATGGGTTATAACATTGATATGGTAGGCCCGAAGGGAGGCAATTCCAACACATTTACTTACAACGGACAATCCGTTTCCTATGACGATAACAACGCCGGATACAGCGGTTATGCCATTCAGGAAATGACAACCAAGGAACACCGTTCCGGCATTCTGGAAACCATTCAGGGGACTTGGTATAACGGTCAAAATATGATCGCTGCTTATCAGCCGGATATTGTCCTGCTGCAAATCGGCACAAATGATATTCTGAGCAACTACAATGACGGTATTACCGACCGTCTGGAAAACTTGGTCAATGTTATCTTACAGGATTTGGATGCTGATAGCACCGTTTTCGTTTCCACCATTCCAGACATTGATGCATACACCCGTGCAGACTGGCTTGGTTCTTATGGAATCAACGCTTGGGGCAGCACGCAGGAAGAAAAAGACCGGCTGATGGAAACTGTTACTGGCTGCATTGATACCTACAATACTTCTATTTATAACCTTGTTCTCAAGATGCAGAGCGAAGGTAAAAATGTTCAGTTTGCTGACATCAATAGTGTTGTAGATTACCAGACAGACTTGCATGATGGCGTGCATCCGAATGAAGCCGGTTATGAAAATATGGGCAACTACTGGGCTGGGCTGCTGAATGACTTCTTCCAGAACCATGGCACAAATCCGAAGCCGGTTACAACCACTACCACAACGCAGCCAGCAGTTACGACAACGACCACCACAACCACAACAAAGGCTACTACAAAGCCCATCACAACCACTTCTACTGCTAAAACTACGACCACAACCAAAGCAACGACCACAACAACAGCTGCAACTGTTCCGGCTGGTGCAACTGCAATTCACCTCACTGACGTAAAGAAGGGCGAAAGCTACAGTCTGGCAAATTATCCGGATGCAACTGCAATTTCGTTCACTCTCTCTGGAAATCTTCAGTACCTCGGCGGTGCGTTCGTTCTTGGAAACTGGACAAAAAATCAGCCATATAGTGCAAGCGACTTGAATGGCAATACTTTGACATTCCCGATTGATATGACCGATATTGAGCAAAAGACTTTCACATTCTTTAGATGGAACGATAGCAATGATGTACAGCTTGAAGATGTAACCTTGTATTGCGGCACTGCTCCGGCAACCACTACAAAAGTTACCACCACGACTGCAAAGCCGACTACCACAACTACCACTACCACTACAACCGCAAAGCCGACCACAACAACCACCACTACCACCACGACTGCAAAACCGACTACGACAACTACCACTACTACCACAACTGCAAAACCGACCACGACAACTACCACAACCACCACAACTGCAAAACCGACCACGACAACTACCACCACTACCACAACTGCAAAACCGACTACGACAACCACAAAGGCTACTACCACGACTGCAAAGGTTACTACTACAACAGCTTCCCATGCAAAGAAAGTGGTTCTGACCGATGTCCAGTATGAGAAAACCTACTCGCTGGCAGATTATCATCCATCTGACATTAAGGAAATCGTTTTACAGCTGGATGGTGAAGTCGGATATGGATTCGGCGGAAAGCTGGTTCTCGGCGGCTGGGCTGTTCAAATGGATTACGGCGTTGCTGACATGAAGGACGACAAGACCATTACCTTCAAGATTACCAATCCGCAGGATGTTATGACGGTTTACGGTTACTGGGGTAACATGAAGCTCAAGAGCGTTACTTTGGTTTACTAATTTTCTATTAAGCTAATTTCATTGTTTGTCAATGTCAAGGGGCTGTTGCAAATTTTGCAGCAGCCCCGCTTTTTTATCAAATAATTTCCTCCCACTCTGCATAGAATAACAGAAAAAAGGAGGAACGATAACCATGAAAAAGGGTGCATGGATTGATCTTTCCCTGTGGCTGGCAGCTACAGAACTAGTCGGGATTCTCTCCGGCTGTCTTGCTGGAGATATTCGGGCAGTCTATCAGAATTTGCATCAGCCGCCATTCTCGCCACCTGGATGGGTCTTTCCTGTGATGTGGGGTATTCTATATACCATGATGGCAATTTCCGCATATTTGATTCAACACGCTGACAGCACGCCTTGGAAAAAACGTAGATCGGCATTAATTCTCTATGCTGTACAGCTTGCCGTCAACTTCTCGTGGAGCATCGTCTTTTTCCGGTTTCAAAAATTCGGTGCTGCCATTGGTGTCATCGGTCTGTTGATTCTGCTGGTGATTGCAATGATTGTGATTTTCAGAAAAATTCGTCCCGCTGCGGCTGGCTGGAATATTCCCTATCTGCTCTGGCTGCTCTTCGCCGCTTATTTGAATATCGGCACATTTCTTTTGAATCCATAATGGCAAGGAACAGAACTGCTTTTTTGCGGTTCTGTTTTTTCTTACATTATTTTTTTAAGAATCACAGTTCTAATTTCACGGTTTTTTATGTCGTTTCCATCAAATTTGTGATTTTATCGAATCAGCTCTTAAAAATACAAAAAATGTGATTTTTTTCAAAAAATCGGTTGACAAATCCGGAAAGACGTGCTATAATAATATACGTTGTGAGACACAAAAACAACAAAAACGAAATACCTTGCGGGTGTAGTTCAATGGTAGAATTCCAGCCTTCCAAGCTGGTTACGTGGGTTCGATTCCCATCACCCGCTCCAATTTTTCAAAATGCGCCTTTAACTCAGCTGGATAGAGTAACTGCCTTCTAAGCAGTAAGCCACTGGTTCGAATCCAGTAAGGCGCGCCATACATGGTGGGTGTAGCTTAGCTGGTTAAAGCGTCGGATTGTGGTCCCGAAGATCGTGGGTTCGAATCCCATCTCCCACCCCATATTTACCATGGTTATCATGGTACAAAAAAGTCCGTTTCAAACGGGCTTTTTTTGTTTTTCTAATTCTTTTTCGCTTCGACAAGAATCGACAAAATTCGACAAAAAGCAGAATTGACGATACGCCAAAAGTCTATTATAATAAAATTGTTCACATTGTAAATTTCCGATAGCGATGTGAATAATTCCAACCAAAATTGCAGGTGCTCCGCTGGTTTTTTATTCTTCCACCAGTGGGGCACTTGCGTTTTTCCGGAAAGTTTTGTTCTTTTTTTCCGCTCCCCTACATAAGATATAACAATTTCTACAATCCCAGTGGGAAATCCTGCACGTTTCCCACGCTGTGCGGATAATTTTGGAGGGAGCAGCTATGAAACAACAGCCAAGGGAACGTGCCATTATTCTCGGCGAATATATTCTGGAACAACAAGCCACTGTTCGTGCAGCTGCGGAATGGTTCGGCATTTCTAAGAGCACGGTTCATAAAGATGTCAGCGAACGTCTTCCCGATTTAGACCCCCACCTCTATGCAGGGGTAAAGATGATTCTAGAAAAAAATAAGCAGGAACGCCATATTCGTGGCGGACTTGCAACCAGAAAAAAATATGCTCTGCTGGCACAGCAGAGAGAACAGCAAAAACACGCACACTTCTGCCATCCGGCAGCAGAAATGCCTGTACGCAGGGATTCCTACATACAGGCATAACTACAAGGAAACGGCAGCAGGTCTGTGCACATCTGCACCGTTTCTCTGTCTGCCGGTTCAGAGCTATGACAGACAGAATCTATGGCAAAGCGGCAGTTCCCCCCTCGGAGAACTGCCGCTTTTCGATTGCATTTCTGCCATCACAGTTCCCCGACCTCTGCGGTGCGTACCGCTATTGCTATATTGTATGCAAAAACGGCAGAAATGTAACAAGGTAAATTCTGCTAATCAATCGCAGCTTATTCTCCAAAATACTTGACAATCCGGAAATCAATGATACCACTGTAAGGGTCATAGAAAATATCTCGGTTTTCATTTCGATAAACCAGATATGTTTTCTTATAATAGACCGGAATGAAGCTGTATTCGGAAAGCAGCTGATTTTCCATCTGCATACAAAGATCGGTCAACTGTGCAGCGTTGTTACAAGTTGTAGTCTGCTGTATCATCGCATCAAAAGATTCGTTCTGATAGAATGGGTTCTGGTCGGAATAAAATGCAGACAGCACAGACGCTGGATTATTCTCTGAACCGGTAACGCCATAAAGTGCAATGCCATAATTTCCCGATTCCAGTCGGTCTTGATATTCCGAAGCGGTTACTTCTTCAATACCAATGTAAAATTCAAATGTCTTTTGCCAGTTCTGAAGAATTTCATGCAGGTAAGAACAATCCATCAGTTCCGGACAAACAAGAATTTGGTCAGATGGCAAGGAATCCATTTTCAGCTCCTGTAAACCCTTTTCAAAGTCCTGCTTGGCAGTTTCGTTCTGATAGGTTGTAGACGGCTCAGGGACGTTATCTCGATACCGTACAGCGTCTACACGGGTATCAGGCGGAACAATGCCGGAAGCCCCTGTCAAGTCCCCGTCAGAATCTGCACCGATGTTGGAGCGGTCAATACTCTCTGAGAGTGCCTTGCGGATATTTGTATTGGCATAGGCTGTATTCGTCGGATTGAACACCAAACCTAATGTCATCGAAGAATAAGAATTCACTGTATAGACATCCGGCTGTGCAAGCTCTTGTTTCGGATAAATCGAAGTCGTTAAAATATCCGACTGTTCGGAATCAAACACTTCTTCTGCTTGTGCCTGCTTTTTCCGAATCAAAAATGTTAAGTCAGAGGGGTAAATTTTCCGGTCTGCTTCTTTGGAATCGTTTGCAGAGTTACACTGCATATAGATTACATTATCGCTTCCATAGGGGTCATAAAACCACTTCCGCAGATAAAAAGAACCGTTGGAAATCACAGAAGTTTCGTCCAGTCCATACCGTCCCTTTGTCTGCTGAAAAAAGGTTTCATTGCAAGGCAAGGCGGCAGTCGTTGCCAGCAGCTCCGGAAAGCGGCTGTTTGGCTCTGCAAGCTGGAAAATCAACGTCTGGTCGTCCTGTGCAGTTACGCCAATCTGAGAAGCATCTACTGTTCCCTGCATGATTTCAGTGGCATTCAGCAGGCAGGAGAACGTTTCTCGATAGGGAGAACGGGTTTCCGCTAAAAACATTCGCTGAAATGCATAGACAAAGTCCTGTGCAGTAACTTTCCATGTTTCACCATCATCAATCTGTTCGTTTTGATTCTCGTCAAAATACCAATAGCAATCATCCCGCAAGTGAAACGTATACAGCAATCCATCATCCTGCATGGTATAGCTATCTGCAACGCCATTCGACAGCGTTCCATCTGGATTTTCTTCCAGCAGCCCTTGCATCATATTCCGCAAAATCAATTTTGAAGAGGCATCTGTCGCCAGCAATGGATCTAAATTCTCTGGATTTCCTAAAAGTGTATAAGTAAATAGATAGCCAGAACCATCCGATTCTTCTTTCTGAAATGGCGATGTACAACCACTGAGCAGAACGACTGGCAAACACAAACACAGGCATTTTTTTAGCAAATGATTCATCAGAAATTGTCCTTCCCTGAACTCTTGTTTTCTTTTATTATAACACGCTACCTTGCAACTTGCAATCCTTTTCCGGACATGCAGGGAGAATTTTTTCACGCCAATTTCATATACAAAAGGGTCTACCG
>ULQX01024574.1_pt1 | contig 11397 bp, 9 predicted proteins | sample 1954941 | NCBI WGS metagenome assembly ULQX01 (sample SAMEA4835667, study PRJEB28245) | human gut metagenome | biome: gut microbiome; material: fecal sample | place: Denmark | collected 2008
AAAATACAATATTTGCCGTTCTTCATACGCTCACCTCTTTTTCTCCAGTATAGCATAAGGACGGCAAGCCTAAAAGGAAAAGCCGCCGTCCTCAAAATATTTTTATTCTTCTGTTCCTGTCTGCTTTTTCTGCTTTCTGCCCTTTTTCAGCTTCACAGCACCGAAAATCACAGCAACCGCCGCAATGCCTGCCATGCAGACAAACAGCATCGTCTTTTTCGCTGCACCCTCGTAGCTGATGCAAAGCGTGCCTTCCGTGCCGTCAATCTTGCAGACCACATATTTCCCACGATTCTTCGTATCCAATTCCTTCCAGTCTTCGCCGTTCTTTTGCCAAACGGAAACCTTCTCCTTATCCTCATTCAAAAGACGCAAGGTGGTTTTTTCCGTATCGGAAAGGTCTCTGTCCTCCAGAATCACATCATACACAACCGTCTTGCCCTTTGCCTGCGCAGGTGCCGCTTCCTCCGCATTTGCAAAGATATGCAGCTCTGCCTCATCGGTATAGTCACCATCCGCCAGCGCAAGGGACATCTTACCGCTTTCGTTCTTTTCCATGCTGGAAACAACCGTAACATAAGGCGTATATGCACATTCGATTTTGATATCGCCCTGTACGGTATCGGTTTCAAACGCCGCCCATGTGCCGAAGCTCCCCTTCTTTTCGGGAATATCCGGCAGCTTGATGCGGCTCGTTTCCATGCCGTAAGGCACCTCCTGGGTTTCCACTGTTTTGCCGTCCGCAATAAAGTTTACGGTAAAGCTGATAAAGCGCTTGGGAATTCCGCTGATTTCCTTCATAGCCTCATAGGAAATCGGCTCCGCCTTTCCTGCATAGCTGATGCCGTCCACTGCGCCCAAATCCTGCTCTGCGTAATAATTACCGCGCAGGCTGTCGGTATCCTCCGCACCGCCCAGCACAACGCCTAGCTTTTCGTCCCCGTCTACGGTCGCAATGACGCAGGAATCATATACATTTTCGCCCTTGCCGGCAATGCCGCCGACATATTGTCCGCCGGTCATGCTGCCCTTGGCATAGCTGCTGCGAATCGTGCCTTCGCTAAAGCCTACAATGCCGCCGACATAATTGCCTGTTGTGCTTTCCGCCTCTGCGTAGTTTTCACAACGATATACCGTACCGCTTTCCGCATAGCCGACCACGCCGCCGACGCAGTCCTTCTTGCCCGTAATCTTGCCGTCATTGATGCAGTCCTGCAAAATCACCTTCATGCGATAGGTAAAGCTCAATGTTTTTGGATGTGCAATATCATCCTCCGGGTCAATCGCAAGGTCAATCGACATCGCACCCGCAATACCACCTGCGTTGCGGTCGCCCTCAACCTCGCCGTAGTTATGGCTGCTCGCAATCTTTCCCTGCTTCGTGCGGTTGATTTCCTCATCGGAAACATCAATAAAGATATCATCCAAATCCTTATCTGCGCCGTCCCGCAAATCATCTATTTCATCAAACAGCAGATTCATAATCTTCTGGAACTGGTCGCTTATGCTGCGGATATCCGCCGTCAGGGTCTGTCTGCCGCTTTTCAGAGACTCACGCAGTCCCTTCAAATCATCCGAGATATCTCCCATGGAATCAAACAGCGCATCGCTCGATTCCTGAAAATCATCCCCCAGCTTCACAAAGGTTGCCGGATCTTCATTCGCCAGATCCGAAATAATATCACTCATATCGCGCATGGAATCCGCAATATTTTCCGTTGTATCAGCAATATCATCCAATGCATCCTGCGCGTTGGCAATGGTTCTTTTCAGCCTTCTCTGCACAATATCCGCCGCATCCTTCACATCATCCGGCAAATCCGCCAGAAGCCCTGCAAGCTCCTTCTGCTCCTCCAGAAGCTGCCGCTGCAATCCCATCATCTGCTGCAGGGTTGCCGTAATCTGCTGCATGATTTCCCGTACCTTTTCCTGATCGCCTGCGGCAATGGCATCCCTAAGCGCCTTCTGCTCCTGCAAAAGCGTCTGTACCGCCTGCGCAAGCTGCCGTTGTGTCCGCTGCATCTTCTCTACCTGCGCTTCCACATCCTCCAGACCGTCAATCTCAGGCAAATCCTTTTTCAGCGGAGAAAAAGCATCGCCTAAATCCTGCATATTCTTGCCTAAGTCCTCGATTCCATCCGACAGACCATTCATCGGGTCCTCCAGCTTTCGCATGGTATCGGAAAGCAGTGCCGTCCATGTATTGATTTCGTCAATATTATCATCCGCAAAATCCTGCAGCTGATTCTTGACCTCTCTTGCGCGGTCGCTCGCCGTTTCGGAATGGTCGGACATCCCGTTCAGGTAAACCTCAACATCGTCCCCCAGACCATTGGTATCATCCAGAAGCTGATTTGCCATATCATGCAGAATATCCAGATTATCGCGTACCTCGTCCAATCTGTCCGCCGAGGTATTCAGCCAGAGATACGGCTCTGCCTGCCCAACAATCCCGCCGATATCCTTTCTTCCGTGTACCGCTGCGTTGTTGTCGCAGCCCAGAAGATAGCCGGACTGTCTGCCTGCCACACCGCCGATATTATAACCGACATGCGGATAGCCAACCTCGCCATAGTTGTCGCAGCCCTGCACCACGCCATCGCTGAAACCGACCACGCCGCCAATATCCGTATAGGTCAGATTGCTGCGCTCGGTGTTCTCCTTTGAAATTCTGTATTTTTCCAGAATTGCCGCCGCATCTGTATCAATGTCGGAAAGCTCCTGCTTTTTTTCCTCGTATTCGGTATTGACATCCGCCTCATTTCTGCATTCCGCCAGAAAACCGTTGTTTTCGCCTGCAATGCCGCCGACAGACAGCTCACCGTGAATTTCGCCTGATGCACTGCATTCGCGCACCTCGCCTTTATTTTTGCCGACAACACCGCCGACCGTATCCTTGCCTTCCACTGTGCCGTCAAAGCTGCATCCCGTAATCGTGCCGTTGTTTTCACCTACAATACCGCCGATGCTGCTTCTGCTGCCGCCGGGGGTTACGTTCCCCTCGACCTTTAGGTTTTTCACAACGCCACCCTCCGCAACATAGCGGAATAAGCCAAGCTGAGAGCCATCCTGCTCCAGATTCAGCCCCGAAATCGTATGCCCGTTACCTTCAAAGGTGCCCCCGAAAATCGGGATGGGTGAAAAATTCACGCGTCCCAAATCAATATCCGCCGTCAGCACAACGGTTTTCCCTGCCGACCAGCTGTCCAAGGTACAATTTTTCGCAAAGCGGAGAAAGTCCTTTCTCGTGGAAATCGTCACCGTATTCGCCGCATAGATATCCACGGGAGCGCTGCCGCAAAAGAGCACCGCAGCCGCCAGAACGGCAATTCCTTTTTTCAGTCCCTTATGCACCTTCCACCGCCTCCTTTCCGATTGGCACGTTTTCTTTCTTCTCCTCATTTTCCTCCTCATTCGCCTTCTTTTCCTTCCTCTCCGGCTTCTTGAAGGAGGTCTTATCAATGATGAAATCACCCAACAGCAAAAGCTGCGGCAAAATTCCCATAACCAGCAGAATAGAAAGCAGTGTCCCTCTGCCTAAGCAGATACCGATACCGGAAATCGCCCCATCCGAAGAAAGGAACCCGATTGCCGTACCTGCCGCCGCAAGGATACTCCCTGAGGTGAAAATCGTCGGGAACGCCAGATTCAGCGACTGCTTCATGGCCTCAATCTTCGGCATCTTCTGACGCAGCTCCATATAACGGTTCGTGATAACAATCGCATAGTCAATATTCGCACCCATCTGAATTGAGCTGACAACCAGATAGCTCATGAAGAAAATGGGCGTGCCACGCAGGGTCGGGTAGGTAAAGTTCATCCATACACTGCCCTGAATCACCAGAATCAGAATAAACGGAACCCCCGCCGACTGGAACGTCAGGAGCAGAACAATCATAACGAACACAATCGAAAGGATGCTGATTAGGGTATTATCCTCCCCAAAGGTTGCGGAAAGGTCGAAGTTGCTTGTCGCATTGCCGACCAGAAGCACATCATCCCCATAATAATTCTGCGCCGTTTGTCTTGCCTTGTCCAAAAAAGCAAAGGTTTCCTCGCTCTCCTGCGATACATTCAAATCCATAACCAGACGGCTGTATTTTCCGCTATTCAGCTGGTCCTTCCCGTCTGTCAGCTCATCATAGAGGTCATCTAAATCCTTCTGCTGCTCCGCATCCAGAGAAACTGCGCCGTCCTGTATCTCATCATAAATAAATTCAAACATATCAATCAGAGGTACCCCGTAATGGTCGATACCACCCACGATATGCCCGTATTCCTTCTGATCCACCGCATACGCCGTATACAGCAAATCCACCAGCTCAATATCAATATCGGCAAATTCCGCCAGCTCTCTGGGTGTCATCTTATCTCCCAGATGCAGGGTTTCGCCGTCCTTTTCCTCCGCCTCTGTGGTCGCCAGGCTCGTAACCGTATCCACCTCCGGCATTGCCTCCAGCTCCTCCGCCAGCTGCTGCTCCTTCTCATAATCTCCGCTGGGAATCAGCAGTGCAAGGATATTCGATGCCGTAAAGGTATCCTTGATTTTTTCCTCCGCAATCTGCGAATCATTCTTCGTATAGGTCGTCAGATGCTCATAGCTGTATACATAAGGGCAGTTCTGCGAAATCAGAAAGGACGCAATCAGGCAGACTACAAAAATAATCGGTGTTACATGGCGCAGACGAATGACAACATTCGTAAAGCCTGTAATATTCGGCACAAAATTTCTGTGATGTGTGCTGTCGATTTTGCTGCTGAAGGAATACAAAAGACCCGGCATCAGCGTGAATACAGACAGAATACTCAGAATAATCGCCTTAATCAGCACCATACTCATATCCAGACCAATCTGGAAGTGCATAAATGCCATCGCAGCCAAGCCGGAAAGCGTTGTCAAGCAGCTGCCGGAAATTTCGGGAATTGCCTTGCAAAGCGCCGCAACAACGGCATCCATCGGCTCGCTACTCTCTCTTTCTTCCATATATCTGTGGCATAGGATAATCGCATAGTCTATCGCCAGCGCAAGCTGCAATACAATCGCAATGGAGTCCGAAACGAAGGAGATTTCCCCGAACATAAAGTTGCTCCCCTTATTCAGAATCGCCGCTGCGCCAAAGGTCATAATCATAACGGGTACTTCCATATAGGTACGGGAGGTAAACAGCAGTACCGCCAGAATAATGCCGCAGGTCAGCACCATAACAACATTGATTTCCTTCGCGATGGTTTCCGCCTTGGTGTTGCCCAGCTCCGCAGAAATATACGCATCATAGTCCTGCATTTCCGTTTCGATTTTATGTAAGGACTCCTCACAAAGCGGATCGTCGTTCTCTCCGTCAAAGGTAACAGAAAAGAGCGCCGCCCCATCCACATAATGCTTGGTTGTATCATCAAAGGTGATGGATTTCACCCCTTCGATATCCTCCAGAGTATCACAAAGCACCTCCGCATCGGCATACGAAATGTTATCCACCATAACCTCCGCCGTTGCATAGGTAATAAATTCCTCATCCATCCGCTTGAGGCCGCGGCTCGTTTCCGTATCATCCGCCAGATAGTCCGTCAGCGTGTTGTCTACCGAAACCCATCCTGCGGAAAAGCAGCAAAAAATCGCCAATAAAATATAAATCAAATAAATCGCCTTGCGTTTTTCTACAATAAAACGGGCGATACCTTCCAGTCTGTTTTTCTTCTTTCCATGCTCTTTCGTCACATATATCCCTCCGAAGTCATTGAAATCTTTGAGAAAGTGCCTCTGCACCTGTATACTTTACATAAGTAATTTAACTTATTTTTGTTTTCCCGTCAATATTTTTGATAGGATTTGTCGGCTTTGAACGCTTTTATAACAGAATTTTAATCCCTTTCGGAAAAAATGCCAAGTAAAAAATCCCCAAAACACAAGGTTTTGAGGATTTCTGTAAATGCTTTTTGAAACGCGTAATTATCTCTTGGAGAACTGAGGTGCGCGTCTTGCTGCTTTCAGACCCGGTTTCTTTCTTTCTTTCATACGAGGGTCTCTTGTCAGGAAGCCTGCTTTTTTCAGAGAAGGTCTGTAGTCACCATCTGCCTGAAGCAGTGCTCTGGAGATACCGTGTCTGATTGCGCCTGCCTGACCTGTAAAGCCACCGCCGCAAACGTTAACGATAACGTCAAATTTTGCTGCTGTTTCTGTCAGTTCCAGAGGCTGACGAACGATCAGTTTCAGTGTTTCCAGACCGAAATATTCGTCGATGTCTCTTTTATTGATTGTAATTTTACCGTTGCCGGGTACCAGGTATACTCTAGCTACGGAAGATTTTCTTCTGCCTGTGCCGTAATATCTAGCTGCTGCCATTATGCTTTCCTCCTTCGATTAGAATTTGAATTCCAGTGTTTCGGGTTTCTGTGCTGCGTGAGGGTGTTCTGCGCCTGCGTAAACATGCAGCTTGCCGAACATCTTTCTGCCCAGAGCATTCTTAGGAAGCATACCTTTTACAGCGTGCTCGATAACTCTTTCGGGGTGTGTTTCCAGCATTTTGTCCAGTCTTGTTTCTTTCAGACCGCCTGTCCAACCGGAGTGGTGACGATACATTTTCTGTTCCAGCTTTTTGCCTGTAACAGCAACTTTTTCTGCATTCACAATAATAACATAGTCGCCCATGTCAGCATTGGGTGCATACTGAGGTTTGTTTTTCCCTCTCAGAATAGATGCAACTTCGGAAGCCAGACGGCCCAGTGTTACGCCTTCAGCGTCAATCACGTACCACTTTTTTACGATGTCCGCTTCTTTAGCGATGTAAGTAGTTCTCATGGTTTTTACCTCCTGTCATATTATTTTGTTTGACCCGTTGACTTCGCCGCAACGCAGGAACGAATACGGTCGATCTCCATTATGCGCAAAACACATAACTTATTGGGTCCCACCTTGAGAAACATATATTTAAAGCTGTTTTCAGCCTTAAAATCATATTAACAGCCCTTATATTATAATCTTGTATACAGACCGTGTCAAGAGATTTTTGTTAAATTATCAATTTTTCGCTGCTTCGTACAGGTCTTTTTCGTCATAGAAAATCTCCAGAAGGGTTAAGCCCTGCGGCTCTGCGGTCTGTCCTGCGGCGCGGCGGTCCTTCCCTGCGATGATTGTGGCAACCGCCTTTGGCTCCAGCCTTCCCATGCCGACCGCAAGCAGCGTCCCTGCCAGAATCCGCACCATATTGTAAAGGAAGCCGTCCCCCGTCACCAGAATCCGCACACTCTCTCCCTGCTTTTCCACATGACAGTCAAAAATCGTCCGCACTGTGGTCGAAACCTGCGCGCCTGCCGCACAGAATGCCGCAAAATCATGCGTTCCGAGAAATGCCTTTGCCCCCTCGTTCATCCGTTCCACATCCAACGGCTTCTGCACATAGGCGGAATAGAGCCGTTCCTTCGGATTCTTCGCAGGCGCATTCCAGAAACGATATTCGTACGTTTTTTTCACACAGTCAAACCGTGGGTGAAATGTCTCTGCAACTTCCTCCGCCTTTGTCACCACGATATCCGCAGGCAAAAAGGAGCGAATCGCCAGAGGGATTTTCTCCGCCGGGATACTCGTTTCCACGTCAATCACCGCACGCTGCCCCAAGGCATGCACGCCTGCGTCCGTTCTGCTTGCGCCGATGCACTCCAATGCAGGATTGCGGAACAGCAGCCGCAAAGCCTTCGTCAGTTCGCCTTCCACAGTGATCACCGCTTCATCCTTCTGCTTCTGCCAGCCGGAATAATTCGTTCCATCGTATGCGATTGTCAGTAAAATCCGTTTCATCAATCCTATTCTCCTTTTTATGCCCAAGGCGCAAAGCTCCACAGCACCGCAAACAGAATCGCCGGCAGCAGATTCGCTACCTTCACCTTTTTGCCCCAGACCAGATTTACTCCGACACAGAACAGCAGCACTGAGCCGACAAAGGAAAGATTTGACAATGCCGCCTCTGTCATAAAGGGCTCAATCAGCCTCGCCAGAAGCGTCACCAGTCCCTGAAAAATTCCAACAGGAATCGCAGAAAGGATACACCCCTTTCCCATCGAAGCCGTCATGATAAATACAATAATCAAATCCAGAATTGCCTTTGCCGCCAGAATACTGTAATCGCCGTAAATCCCGTCCTGAATCGCCCCGACCACTGCCATTGCGCCAATGCAGACCGTCAACGATGTCGTTACAAAGGCATCCACAAAGGCATTATCCCCGTTGCTGCCGGTTTTCTTTTTCAGCCAGACACCGAACTGCTCCATCTTTTTCTCAATATTCATCCATTCGCCTGCCAAAGCGCCAACCGCCATGGTAATAATCAGCATCATAGAGCCGCCGCTGGCAAGCCCTCCATCCGTAATCGAAAGCATCTGCTCCATTGTGCCGCCAATGCCAAGCATCAGCACACAAATCCCAACAGCAATCATAAGGATATCCTGATAGCGCACCTTCACGCTTCGTCCCAGAAACAGCCCCAGCAGGCCTCCAATGATAATCGCGCCAACATTGATAAGTGTTCCCAAACCAATCATGCTTTCACCCTTCTCTTTTGTATTTTTTGAAAAAACACCCTCCGATTGGAGAGTGTTTCTTTCTTAAATAATAAACGGCACTGCCTTTGCCACAAACCGCAGCCCGATAATCACAACTGTATAGACCGCAGCCATCACTGCCGCGCGGTAATCGCTGCTTTTCATTGTCATCACGTTCATTCTCGTACGGTGTTCATCCCCATGGTAGCATCTTGCTTCCATCGCCATTGCCAGCTCCTCTGCTCTGCGGAATGCAGAAATAAACAAAGGCACCAGAATGGGAATCAGGGATTTCGCCTTCTGAATCAGATTGCCCGTATCAAAATCGGCACCTCTCGCCTGCTGCGCCTTCATAATCTTATCCGTTTCATCCAGCAGTGTCGGAATAAAGCGCAGTGCAATCGTCATCATCATTGCAATTTCATGCGCAGGCACACCGATTCTTTTGAAGGGCTTCAAAATATATTCGATGGCATCTGTCAGCTGAATGGGCGTTGTCGTCAATGTCAGCACAGAGGAACCGATAATCAGAAGCACCAGACGGACGCACATTTTCGCCGCCAGAAGTACCCCCTCCATTGTCACCCGCAAAAAGCCCACGCGCAGCAGAACATGCTCCCCCTGCGTCATGAACAGATTGATGACCACCGTAAAAAGAATAATAACGATAATACTCTTCAAACCGCGTGTCATAAATTTAAACGGCACCTTCGATGCCCGAATTGTCAGCCCCATGCAGGCAATAACAAACACATACCCCACAAAGGTATTCACCAAAAACAAAGTTACAATAAAAACAAAGGTAATCATCAGCTTCAGCCTTGCGTCCATCTTATGAATGGCAGATTCCGCAGGATAATACTGACCGATTGTAATATCTCTAATCATGCTTTCACCTGCTTTACCAATTTTAACAAGGCATCCCTTGCTTCCTCAACCGTATAAATATCCGTCGGCACATCATAGCCTTTTTCCTTCAGCTTTGCAAAAACATAGCTAACCTGCGGTGCCGCCAGTCCCATCTGCTCCAGCTCCATGGGATGAGAAAAAATCTCTCTGGGCGTACCTGTCATAGCAACCTTGCCCTTGTGCATCACGATGATACGGTCTACCAGTCTTGCCACATCTTCCATACTGTGACTCACCAGAATAACCGTAATTCCTCTTTCCTCATGCAGCTTGTGGATTGCCGCCAGAATTTCATCTCTGCCCTTGGGGTCAAGCCCCGCGGTAGGCTCATCCAGAATCAGCACCTCCGGATTCATTGCCAACACGCCTGCGATTGCCACACGGCGCTTTTGCCCGCCGGAAAGCTCAAACGGAGATTTTTCGTAAAACGTCTCATCAATCCCTACAATATTTAATGCCGCAACCACATTTTCATGAATCTGCTCCGCAGACAGCCCCAGATTCGTCGGGCCGAATGCAACATCCTTATATACTGTCATTTCAAACAGCTGATATTCAGGATACTGGAACGCCAGACCAATCCGTCTGCGCACCTCCTTCAGCTTTGCCTTATCCTTATGGATATTTTCGCCGTCCAGCAGAATTTCACCCGAAGAAGGAGAAATAATGCCGTTCAGATGCTGAATCAGCGTGGATTTTCCTGAGCCGGTATGCCCGATTAAGCCGATAAATTCGCCCGTCTGAATCTCCAGTGTCACATCGTTCAATGCCACTTTTTCAAAGGTGGTGCCTTCGTTGTAAACGTGTGTCAAATGATTTAATTGAATTGACATAATGCACCTACCATTTCTTCGACCGTCAGAATATCCGCGGGCAAATCAATACCCTCTTTCCTCAGCAGGTATGTCACCTCTGTCACCTGCGGCACATCCAGTCCATATTCCTTCAGCTTCTCCACCTGTACAAAAATTTCTCTCGGTGTACCCTTCATCACAAGGTCACCGTCATCAATCACATATACCTTATCTCCACGCACAGCCTCATCCATATAATGCGTAATGAGAATCACCGTAATGCCTTCTTCTTTATTCAAACGCTCAATCGTTTCCATAACATCTCGCCGGCCGACAGGATCAAGCATTGCCGTAGGCTCATCCAGAACAATACAGTCCGGCTTCATCGCCAACACGCCTGCAATGGCAATTCTCTGTTTCTGCCCACCGGAAAGCTTGGAAGGCGTATAAGCCGCAAATTCCTTCATTCGCACTGCATCCAGTGCTTCATCCACGCGCATCCGAATTTCCTTCGGGGGTACGCCCATATTTTCGGGGCCAAATGCAATATCCTCCTCAACCACCGTTGCAACCAGCTGGTTATCGGGGTTCTGGAATACCATCCCTGCCGTCTGGCGAATCTCCCAAATCAAGCCTTCCTCCTGCGTGTTCATTCCTTTTACCCACAATGTACCGCCTGTGGGCTGTAGTAATGCGTTAATATGCTTCGCAAATGTAGACTTTCCGGAGCCGTTATGCCCCAGAACTACAACAAATTCACCCTTTTCAATTTCGATGTTCACGTTTTTCAACGCAACCACCCGATGCTCCTCCGTGCCGTGGTCTGTTTCCATAATTTTTGTATATTCGTAGGTCAGACCTTCAGCCTTCACCATTTTCATAATTTCACCTGTTTCTCCGGCGTTTCTTCGCCTCGTATAGTCTATTGCGCAAATGCTCACAGCTATTAATATGATACGGAGTTTTCGCTAAAAAGTCAATAGAATCCCAGTAATTCTCTCTGATTCTCCCAAATTGTACCCTTACATTTTTCGAGTATAAAAAAAGAGACTCGCTTATTTGCAAGTCTCTGATTTTCTATTCGGAATCAAATTAAACCAGTTCCAGAATAACTTCCATAGCGCCGTCGCCTTTTCTTGCGCCCAGTTTCACAATTCTTGTG
>ULQX01051506.1_pt1 | contig 11337 bp, 10 predicted proteins | sample 1954941 | NCBI WGS metagenome assembly ULQX01 (sample SAMEA4835667, study PRJEB28245) | human gut metagenome | biome: gut microbiome; material: fecal sample | place: Denmark | collected 2008
AATGATATTCTGATAATTATCTGCCTGCTGCTGTGCCTGAGCTATCTGGCTTGCATACTGCTCCTTCTGGTTTTCAAGAGCTACTATAGCCGCCTCGACATCTGCCTGCTGCTTCTCATAGTCATCCTGCATGGCTGTGAGCTCATTCATGTCGTTGTCAAGCTTAGTACCAATCTCCTTCACCTGCTCAACTGCTGCCTGATAAGAATCCATAAGAGCACGATCCGAATCATATACATCTGACACGTACTCTATACGATTGAGCATATCTGTGATACCATTTGACTCAATAATTGCTGTCCAGATATTGTCCTCAGCGCTATTTTCATACATGAACTGTATACGCTTCTTCATGGCGTCATACTGCTCCTGCTGCTTTTCCTGAGCAGCTGCAAGATCCTTCTGATTCTGCTCTATCTCTGCCTGTTTATTTGTGATATCTGTCTGAAGCTTCTTTTGTGCTGCAAGAATCTCATCAAGCTTTGCAGATTTATTCTTTATATCATCAGCAGTAGTCTGCTGCTGATCCTTTAGACCATTAATCTCATTCTTCTTATCCTTGAGATCCTTCTCAGCCTGTGACTTCTTCTTTTCTGCATCCTTCTGCTTCTTTGTCTTGGCATATACCTTCTCAAGTCCACTGTTTATGTATCCGCTAAATGTAATGCCCTCTACTGCCGGTCCTGTAAAAACGAGTGCCGATGTTAACACAGTACATATAGCACGTGTCCATTTCTGATTCATTTTATTCCTCCTGTAATACGACGGTCAGATTGACCTTTCCTTCCACAATTTATGTTCAATATACATTCGGATATATTATCGCACAAAATGAATCTTTTTTCCACATCTTTTTGTAAATTTACAGAATTTTCCACATTTTATATAATGATATGATTAAAAGGTCAAAAGGTATTTTGCCACTAATTTATGATTCACATGCGCGCTATTATAAGTCTATCATCAGGTTTGATGCTATCTGAGGTCAGAGTGTTTATTTCCATTATGTTTTCAACAGTGGTACGGTATCTTTTTGCAATGTCCCACATTTTATCATCCTTCTGCACTATATAGCCAACCAGAGCTGCTTCCTCTTCTGTATCAGACGCTATTTTTTCCTGCTCCACCGATGTTATGACTGACACTTCATCCTGCTGCAGGGCAATAGCGTTTATGCTGACAACACCCTTAATTTCATATTCGCTGTTGTCGAGCAGATTGACCTGCACCTGGTCTACCTGCAGATTTACCTCGCAGCAGGTGTTGGCATCCATGCCGGGTATCTCAACAAACTGTTCAAACGGCACAGAGTCTGTATGCATCTCTATCGGACAACCATCATCCTCCACAATATTCACACAGTTCACCTGCAATACACCTGACACAATAATTCCTGTGTCTGCATTTTTTATCTGTGCAATAGCGGCCTGCGTCTTTGTACCGCATATTCTTAAAATTCTCTTTTTGCTGTTTTCTCTGTACAACTGCTCCAAAATACGGCATTTTGTGTCATTTTTCATAAGAAGGCTGCATACCTTCATCTTTTCAAACACAGGTTTTACCGGACATGATACGCTGTACATGTCATTGAGCACCTCTACTGTTTCCTCACTCCAGACCTTTCCATCCACCGCAAGCGCTGCCTCAATCGAAAGCTGCCTGAGCTCTCCGTCATAATCATTTTCCGCCTCAACCTGATGCATGGCAGGCTGTGTGCGAAGCCAGGCAATATTTCCGGCATTATCACCCTCGCAGCGTATTTCATTTGAAAAACCCTCCTGCACCTCAAAGCAGCAAATTTCCTGTTCTTCGCTCAGATACACTATACACGCATGACACTCGCCTGTCAGTGTGATATGGTCACGCTCGTATGTATACTCCAGATTTCTCATATCAACAAGACTTGATATGAGCTTGCATATATTCGGCTTGGTCTTTGGCAAGGTGACGACATTTTTAATTCTGACAATATCCCTTACAACACTGTCAAGCTTAAGCACCTTCATCTGCCCCATAAGCTGCTCCACGTCCTTGTCATCAATCCTTTGTGCAACCTCAAGATTTTCTTCCTTCTCTCCATAAAGCTCCACGCTTATAATGCCTCTGACCGAGAGTTTTCGCGAATTGATAACCCCAACCGTAAGCTCATCAAGCCCGGTATACACACGAACCGTATCCTTCTCGCAGACTCCTTGAAGAACAAGCTTCTCCTGAAACGGTATTGCATCCTTTATATGCTCCACTCTGTTTCCGCCGATATTTTCATCCGGCTCATCGCCTTCAAAAACTTCCTCTCTCGTATACAGCACTTCAAATTCAATGCTTCCACTTATCCAGATATTCTCGCCTGACGCTTTTATCTCGTCAATCTTTACCTGCCCGTTCTGACAAACCACTTTGGAAACATCAGGCTTGTTGTCCTTTATGACATAATCCCTGTCGAAGCCAACCTGCGACATATCCTTTACCTTTTCTATGCATTGTCTGATTTTTTGTGTAATTAATTCCATAAAAAATACCCCACTTCAAATATGTATATAAAATACATATTCAAGATGGAGTAACTTTATGCAGATGCAAATATTTAAATTCATGATCATTATAATAAAGATGTAACATCTTTACTTCATGATACTAGATACTAGCAAAGCTGCATCCTTATATCTTTTGTAATCACATCAGTGTAGGTGAAAGATAAGAGCTGTGGCGGATTCTGCTCAAATTCATCATCTATCAGAACCGTAAACACACTTGGGTATGCCTGCTGAATAACACCCTCCTGAATGTCAACCTTGTTGCGGCCAAGATCCTGCTGGATTTTTACCCTGTTGCCACACTGCTGGTGAATCGATGCTCTGACTTTTCTAATTTCTGTCTGTTCCATTTTAAGCCTCCTTATTGTGGATATGCCCACTGGCACATAACTATAGTCCTCATGGTAACCAGTATTGTAACGACGGTGTCATATATATGAAATCAATCTCTGTATAAATATAAACAGGTCAAATTAATCAACAATTATATCAATCAATATATTTGAATATATAAATATGTCACCACAATATCTAGTAACTTTACTATAGCAAAGTATCGCAGTGATAGCAATAGGGCATTAGTACTGATTGTCAGTTTTTTCGCAACTTTTAACACAATTTACGAAATTTTCACTCAAACACAACAGGCATTTCACTCAATTCCGTCTTTATTACTATATACGGATAACTCGCCTGATTGCTGACCTTCTCGCCCTTATCCGGGGCTATCAGACGCGTATCAAAATACATTGCCTTATCCTTAACATAAAACTGGTTAACCGTAATACTGTAGCCACCTGTCTCCTTTGTGCCAAAGCCTTCCGCTATGTATAAATATTCATCATCCTTGTACGTCAGCTTCATCGCCTTTGCCTTGTTTTCATTTATCTGCTTTTTAAACTCCTCCGGGATTTCATCCCCGCAGATCACCGTGTACTCAACCATCCTGTCACTCTCCGTGCCTGAAATATTTGCGCGGCAGCCCGAAATCACTGTCGTTTCCAATATAACAAGCACACCTGCAGCCACCACCAGAATTTTTCTCAATTTTTCTGACATTTTTTCCTCTCTTTCTTATCATATCGCTTATGATATGATATAATATCAAATATTGAACTACAATTTATATAGAGTATGAAAAAGAGAGGTCAAATATGCGTTCAGTTTTAATCGTAATATTCGTATTTTTCTATCTGTTGCTCGGTCTTCCGGTGCTCGGAGCCATGTGGATAATACACAAATTTGCCCCGGCATGGGCCGATATGGCACAGCTTCGCCTGGTACAGTGGGCTTTCCGTGTCATCATATTCCTAAGCGGAGCAGACATTGAATTTATAGGGGAGGAAAATGTGCCAAAGGACGAGGCTGTACTATATATAGGAAATCACCGTAGTTTCTTTGACATCATAATCACCTACTCCAGATGCCCACGCCTGACCGGCTACATCTCAAAGCAGAGCATCACAAAAATACCGGTGCTGGGTCTATGGATGAAGCGCCTGCACTGCCTGTTTTTGGACCGCGATGACATCAAGCAGGGACTAAAGGTCGTGCTTGCAGCCATAGATCAGGTCAAATCCGGCATCAGTATATGTGTATTTCCTGAGGGCACACGCTGCAAAAACAAAGATGACCTGACAGATGTACAGTCTTTCAAAGAAGGTACTTTCAAGATTGCCACAAAGAGCAAATGTAAGATAGTGCCAATGGCAATCATGGGAACAAATGAAATATTCGAGGATCACCTTCCATGGGTCAAAAAGAATCATGTGGTTATCCGCTATGGCACTCCTATTGATCCGGCAACACTCAGCAAAGAGGAACAAAAGCATCTCGGAGCTCATTGCAGAGAAGTGATTGTGGATATGCTTCATGAAATGGTATAGCTGAAAAAACCGCCCATCCGGGCGGTTCTTTCATATCTCCTTGCTTTGGCAGAATATTTTTTGATTCGACATTATGTTATATTTCAAATGCTTTTATACTTTTAAGTGCATAACCATTATTATCAAAAACAGCTTGATTTTCCCACTCATTCCCCTTTCCACGAGCAACACCAACTCCCTTAATTTGATACCAACCCGGTTCCCAATAAAAAACACCAGCTCCATTTTTACACATCTTTACTGTTTTAATCACTTTTTCTAAAACTTTTTCTTGATTTTCAACCGAAGGTATTAACCCCATCACTTTTTTAGTTAATTCACCAGTAACAACATTTTGCATTTCATCATTTGATGTATCCGTATATGGAAAAGCTGTTTCAACAACAATAACCTGTTTATGAAATAGATTTCCTATATTTATAATATTATCCATCAAAAGATTATATGTTCCTGACCAATATGGATAATAAGATAATCCTACATAATCAAAATCCCAAAGTCCTTCACTATTCAAATTTGAAAAAAAATGTTTTGTACGCTCTTTATCAGCACCACATTCTATATGCAATACCGTTTTAATTTTCTTACTATTAGTGCTATACTGATTAATCTCTGCAATAGCTTTTAATCCCGAATTGATAAATTTAACTAACTGCTTTATATTATTGATATTGCCAAACTCCCATAACATACCATTTCCAATTTCATTTCCGATTTGTACAATATCCGGAACTGTTTCTTGTTCTATAAAACAATTTATGACATATTTTGTATATTCATAAACCATTTTTTCAATCTCAAATGCTTCAAGATTTTCCCAATCATTTGGAATTTTCTGTTGTTTCCAGTCTGCCCAAAAATCACTATAATGAAAATCCAACATAAATCCCAGTCCATATTTTTTTATACGTTTCGCCATTCTAAGCGTATGTTTTAAATCACAATAATCTCCCTTATCAAATGATTCAGTTGGCTTATTAAATAACCTTAACCTTATACAATTAACACCATGACTTGCAAGAATTTTTATTACATCTCCCTCTTCACCATTTAAATCATAGTATTTAGCTCCATAATCTTCCATTGCCTCTAAGCTAGAAATGTCAGCTCCTATAATAAAACTCATAAACTACCCTTTCAATATTTATACTTTTGTTGATTCTTTTAATAATATCGAATACCCTTGTATAATTCTTTTTTCTCTACTTTTTCCACATAATAAACCATACAATACATCTGATGCCGTATGAGCCAATTTCATAATATCTAGATTCACACAACTGATTGAAGGATAATATTCATCCAAAATCTGGCTATTATAAAAAGATGCAATTTTTATATCTTTAGGTATACGAACTTTATATTTACGCAACGAGTTAAGCACATTTATGCAAATATTATCATCCATACATATTATACATTCTATTTCTTCTTTTAACATCTTTAACGTTTGTTTCTCAGCAATTTCCGCATATCCAGTATTATCGAAAACTTTTGTACAGTCAAAATCAATTTGGCTTTTCTCATATGCCTGCAAAAACCCCTTCATTCGGCTTTTCGTCACTACATGTGTCATATCTCCACAGAATAACGCAATTTTACGCATTCCCATTTTCAATATCTGCTCTGTCAAATCCTGACAGCCAGCTTGTTGATTCACATCTACCTGATATACAGTGCTATCATTGTAACTGCCTATTACAACAAAAGGCACACCATTATCTTGTAAATATTTAATATCAAGTGCATTTTCTATTGTCCTTGACAATATTACACCATCACATTTATGACTTTTAATTATATTTTTTAAAGGTTCTATGTCTCCAGCACTTGTTTTTACCAGAATAACCTGATAGCCCAATGGTTGAAAATAATCATATGCTCCCATTATTACTTGTGAAAAATATGGAAGCAAACCATAATCTTTTTCTCCTGCAACCGTAATCAGAATATTTTTTGTTTTTCTGTGGGAGTATTCACGATTGTATACAGCAGGCTGTGCCCCCAGCTCTTCCAGATATTCTATAATTTTATTTCTGGTATCCTCTGACACTCTCCCTTTACCAGAGAGTGCCCTAGATACTGTAGTGGATGAAATTGATAAATCCTTTGCTATTTGCTTTATCGGTATAGGTTTGCTTTCCATATAAATCCTCATCATTTATTATTTATTTTTCATATATGCATCATACTGAGAATCAAATTCCTTGAGTACTTTATCTATCCCCGCATCCTTAAGCTGCGATTTAAAAGACTCAAATGTAGCTTCCGTATCTGCTCCATAAATTCCAAGAGAAAATGCCATCTTGTATTCATCTACTATTGACTGTACCACAGTAAACTCAGTTTGTACACTAGAAGGATCAAATGTAAATCCTGTCTGCTTTGGAATGTATTCCATTTCATCATTGTGCTTATTCACAGCAATTTCACGCTCATCAAGTCCCGCTTCATCTGGTTCATCCTGACGATTTATTGCCCATGCCCAGTTATTCCAACCATAACCTTCTGCGCCATCAAGAGTTGTGCGATTTCCATCTGAATCAAGTGAATAGTGTTTTCCTTCTATTCCCCCCAATAACAGTCTATTAAGGTTCACATCACCTTTCATATAATCCAAAACCAATGCTGCTCTCTCCGGATCTTCCGATTTTTCCGTAATCGCAATAGCATCTGTTGAATAACTACCACGAGTTCTCTTCACATCTGGTGTTACATCATATACTGAATATGTTCCAGCCTGTGCTTTTTCGAGATTTTTTCCTGCTGTAAACACAGATGAATTCCATACAAATGAGCCACTTGTACCATTTTCAAAATAAGCTTGAGCATCACTTGTATCATTTATTGCATCAGAAGACCAAACTTTTGCTGATGCAAGTTCTGCCATCTCATTACAGTAATCTTTGTAAAAATCAGAAGTATACAGATACCAAATATCATCCGTTGTTGGAGCTGCATCACTATTATTTGCATAATATTCAAAATCATATCCCTCTGTAACGCCTTGCACACCTTTCGACTGTCCATAAACTGTCAGCAATTGTTCTCTATTGGCATTTGTATTTAATGCTGTAACACCTGTTTCTCCCTGTTTCTCTGCAAGTTCTTTTAAATAAGAAACATAATTATCCCAAGAATCAGGTTTTGTTAGTCCATATTTATCAATAAGATCTTGTCTGGCAGCCACTACATTATACGCTGTAAATGTCGATTTTGCCTTCGGAACTGCATATATTTTTCCATCTATTGATATTTCATCCCAACTTTCCTTTGGCTGTAACTCATATGAAAGAGGCATATATTTCTTTAACCACTCAGAATCAAGTTCTTTAAACGCTTTATTTGCTACCTCGTCATTATAATAACACCAAGCTGCTGTATAAATAAGATCAACTGATTCTCCACCTGCTAGAAGCAAACTATATTTTGTACTATAATCACTCCAATTTAAAAACTCAAGATCCAATGTAGTATTAAGATTCGGTTCAAAATAATCTGCATTCGCTTTATCAAGTACTTCATCCATATCTTTAGGTTTATCCCCAAGCACATACATTACAATAGTTTCATGCTTTGATAAATCAAAATCCTGATTGGCATATGGACTATCACTCTCTATTTTCGTCCTTGAATCTGCAGCCGATTGTGACGATCCTTTTTCTCCATTTCCACAACCTGCTAATCCAACGGTCATTCCTGCGATGAGTGCTGCACTCACCATTTTCGTTACAATTTGTTTTTTCATTTTTTCCTCCTAAAATCATTTTATGTCTAAAAGGTTATTATCCCTTTACGGCACCAAGTGTTAATCCTTTCACAAAATATTTCTGCAAAAAAGGATAAAGTAATACAATAGGTCCTGTTGCAATAACTGTCATAGCCAATTTCAGTCCCTCTGACGGCATCTGTCCTACCTGCATTCCTGTCTGATTAGCAATTCTTTTAAGCGCTTCCGAACTATTCAATATATTTTGCAATGTGTATTGAAGGTTCCAATTATCACTTCCACTCATAAACAACATACAATTATACCAATCATTCCAGTATGCAAGTGCAATAAATAACGTTAATGTTGCTACAAGTGGCTTAGCCATTGGTAAAATTATTCTCATATATATAAAGAAATCCCCTGCACCATCTATTTTAGCAGCCTCAGTTATTTCAAAGGGAATTCCCTTCATAAAGCTTTTTGCAATAATCATGTTCCACACTGAAAATAATCCCGGAATAATAAGTGAATAAATATGATTATTAAAATTAAGATATTGTGTACACAACAAATACCATGGCACCAGTCCTCCACTAAAAAGAGTAGTGAAAAAGAAGAAAAAAGAAACACCATTTCTCCATGGGAAATCAGGTCTGGATAATACATATCCTGTCATAGTAGTCATAATAATTGAAAGTACAGTTCCAATTATCGTTACAAAAATCGTCACACCATAAGCATGTATAATACTTTGTGGATTTTTTAGGGCAAGCTTATAAGCTTCTGTAGAGATATTTTTTGCTGTAAGAAAAAAACCGTATCCTTCTTTCACTATCGTACTTTCATCAGTTAACGAGCCTGTAACTATCAAATAAAAAGGAAGCAAACACGCAACTGCAAATAAACCAACCAAAACATATGCCAATATATTAAAAATTATTTGATCTTTTCCTTTAATCATCTTTTCCTCCCTAGAATAATGTGTAATCGGGATCTACTTTTTTCACAATTCCATTTGCAACTAAAATTGTCACAAAACATAAAACAGATTGATACAAGCCTGCTGCAGCCGTAAGTCCAACATTAGGTGATGTAGTCAACATTCTATATATATATGTGTCCAAAATATCTGAGCTCTTCAACAACAACTGATTTGATCCAACTAATTGATAGAACATACCAAAGTCACCTCTAAATACATTTCCCAATGCAAGTAAAACCATAATCATAATTGTTGGTTTTAAACTGGGTAATGTAATATACCTGATTTTCTGCCAAATAGATGCTCCATCTATAGATGCTGCCTCATATAAATCCTTACTAATTCCTGCTATTGCAGCAAGATATACCACAGTTCCATAGCCTGTTTGTTTCCATAATCTGACCAAAACCAAAACTATCGGCCATTTGTTAACTTGTTTATATATACTAAAATCAGTCACCCCAAAATGTGCTAATACTGAATTTAAAACTCCATTATCTCCAAATATGTTTAACATAATTGTAGAGACCACAACCCATGATATAAAATATGGGAGAAACATAAATCCTTGAGCAAATTTCTTAAATACAACATTATTAATTTCACTTAACAATATTGCAAATCCAACTTCAAATATTAATCCTAGAAATATAAATGCTATATTATATAGCAACGTATTTCTTGTAAGGCTCCATATTTTTCCAGATACAAATAAATATTGAAAATTGCTCCAACCACACCACGGACTTTTAAATATTCCGAGCGTATACTTGAAATCTTTAAACGCAAGTACTATCCCTGACATTGGTAAATAGCAAAATATAATTACATATGCCAAAGCTGGTATCAACATACACAAAAGCACTCTGCTTTTTTTCATTTTTCCACATAACTGTTTCATATTGTTCTCTATTCCTTATCATTTTTTAAAATCATTAAATATTTGCAGCGATTGTAATGCAACACCATTTTTATCAAATAAAGTCATGTTATCCCACGAACTTCCTTGTGCAGATGTAGCATATTGAGAACCATTTAATACAAACAAATTCTCATAATTTTCTGAAACTGATGAACTCCATCCAGTTCCACAAGAATCACTAATTCTTTTTGAGGTGCCTATCCAAGATGGTTCCCAATAAAATCCACCAAGTCCATATCCTTTTGTTTTTTCTATACTATTAACACTTGCAACCGCATTAAAAATATCACTAATAGCTTGCTTCTGACCAGAAACACTAATAGGATAATCACAATATGTCATATCTTCTTTAGAGCCAATATTATTCACTGTATCATCAGCATTGTTAAAAGTATAAGGATATGCTGTTTCAGCTACCATAACTTTCTTATTATATTTAACAGAAATATTTTTTAATGTAGATGCTAAATCAGATGCATGCCCAAACCAAAATGGATAAGCTGACACAGACAAAACATCATAATCTACACCTACATTTCTAACCTGCTCTGCATACCATTCAGAAGTTGTTGTTGGATCTGTGAAATGTAATACACGAAGTATCTTTTTGGAATCTGAATAACCATAATATTTATTAATATCATTTACTGCATTGCATCCACTTTTCAATCCATCTCCTACACCAGATGTTAAATTCCACACTCCATCATATAATCCACCCATTCCACACATAGAACCATTTGTTTCATTTCCAATCTGTACCATCCCCACGTTAATTCCCGAATCAATCAACGTTTTTAATGAACTAAAAGTAAATTGATAAATCGACGATATCTTTTGTGAATTTGAATAATTTTTCCATTCTTTTGGTGCATACTGTTTTGCTGGATCAGCCCAAAAATCTGAATATTGAAAATCCACAAAAACCTTCATTCCCTTTTCGGTAGCCCTTTTGCCTATTTCTATGGCTTTCCAAATGTCATTATTTCCTCCGCCATATCCTAATCCTGTTTCAGTATCATAAGGATTGTTCCACACACGAACCCGTATATAATTTACTCCAGAATTTTTCAAAATATCAAAAATATCCCCTTGTTTTCCATCTTCGTAATAAAATTTCTGTCCTGATTTTTCAAATGCTATTATGCTTGATAAATCCACTCCTCGCACACTAAGATACGAATCTGATGACGCCTTGATAATTTCTTTATTCATTGGAATTGACGAAATAATTATCGCAAGTAACAGAATACAGCATAGTGCTCCTTTTCTAATTTTCTTCATATATGAATCCTCCTTTT
>ULQX01018476.1_pt1 | contig 11232 bp, 5 predicted proteins | sample 1954941 | NCBI WGS metagenome assembly ULQX01 (sample SAMEA4835667, study PRJEB28245) | human gut metagenome | biome: gut microbiome; material: fecal sample | place: Denmark | collected 2008
AGGTCCTGAATCTTGGCCATCTGCTGGATAGCCTGCACCGAGAACTGCTGCGCCATGCTCTCGGCCATAGCCTGCGCACGCACCTTCTCGCCTTCGGCAGTCTGCTTGTCCGAGGTCTGGATGTCGTCCACCTCGAAGACATATACGCCGCTCAGACCTTTGACCGGAGCCGAGAGAACGCCTTTCTCGGTCGTAGACGAGATAGCGCCGATCAGACGAGGCTCGAAACCGGGACCGTTCACATAGAAAGCCCCGAAGGTCACGTTGTCGAAGTCTGCGACTTCGGTTCCGAGACTCTTGGCCTGCTCGTCGAGCGTGGAGCCGGAAAGCTCCTTCACGATATAGTCATACTTCTTGTCGCGGAGTACCTGCGCACGGATCTGAGCCGAAACCTTTTCGAGGGGAGCGAATTCGTTGTCGTCGATCTCGGTCAGCATGGCGATCACATAATCCTTGCCTACCGGGAAGATTTCGGAAACATCGCCCACCTCGGCGCCGTAAGCCCAGCGGGCGACGTCGCGCGAATCCTCAAGACCGCGGATCGTACGTTCGCCCTGCGCCAGCGACGCGATGCGCGGCGTAACGGCAGCAGCCGAAGCGGCGTCGTTGAACGCTTCGACCGAACCTTTGGCGTTCACCGAGAAGGTGCCGGCCTGATTGTGGATGTCGCGGCGGGTAGCGGCCGAAGCCTCGACCGGATAGGTGATCGAAGCGACCTGAACGTGCTTCGACGGTTTGTCGGCACGGTAAACCTGCATCAGCTGAATGGCGTCGCCGGAAGCGATCTTCACGATATCGCCGGTTTTCGCATTGGCAAGCGCTGCAGCGAATTCGCCCGAAAAGGCCGAGAACGGCATGACCCCCCCCTCGCCGCCGTTGGCGGCGGTAGCGTCATAAACCGAATACTGCGCAGCGACCTGAGCGAAGTCGGCACCGCCCTTGAGCACGGTCAGCAGACTGTCGGCCAGCGCCTCCTGCGTATAGGGAAGTACGATGTGGCGGATGCCCATCGAGTCGGGAACAATCTTGGTATCCAGCGCACGGGCCATCGTCCACTCGTTGTTCTTCAGTACGGGACCGTAGGTGGCGCCGTCGAGCAGGGCCTTGGCCTCCTCTTCCGAAAGCTGCTTCGCCGAGACGTAGTTGTCGGCGATTTTGCCGTTGCGGTTGGCGCGGACAAACGACTTCAGCTCTTCGGTGGCGGCGAACTGCGCGCCGACCTCGGCGACGCTCTTTTCGAGCGCCAGCATGTCGTCGTCGGTCGGAGAAACCTCGAACACGACATACGAAAGCGCACGCGACGGCGTCTGCTTGAACATGTTCTTGTGGCTGTTGTAATACGCCTTGATGTCGCTCGACTTGAGCTGAATCAGCGAATCGGGAACAGCCGAGTATTTCTTACCGGCCCACTTGCCGGCATAGGTGTTGTTGGCGGAGTTCACACCGTTGGCCACTTCGAGCGAGTTGACATACACACCGCCCTTGATCAGGCCGAGGAACTTGGCGACCTCGCGCTCCATGCGGGCCTGCTCGTTGAGCTGCGCCCAAGCCTGCTGCGCCTGCGCGTTGGCTTCGGCCTCGGAGAGGAACTGGTGAACGGCGGCGACGTTGTACTCACCCGTGCGGGGATCCGCGAAGGCATTGTAGAAAGCCTGCGAAGGATGCTGGCCGCTGACCATCGACATACGTTCAGGCTCGGTAACGCGAAGGCCCATCTTGTCGAATCCGGGAGTCAGCACGTATTTGCCGATCAGGGCCTGCCATGCAGCGTTGGCAAGCATCGCCGACTGCTGTTCGTTGCTCTCCTGAGCACCGCTCTGCGCCTTGACCTGCTCGTACTGGTTGTAATACTCCGAATAGTTGATCTTTTCACCGTCGATAACACCGACCCGGGGGTCGTTGCCTGAGAAGCCCATTTCGGTCTTCAGGGAGAGAATGAAAGCCAAGAGGGCGCCTGCGATGACAATCGACAGCACGATGCCGAACTTGGTGCGTAAAGTGTTTAAACTTGCCATATAAATTGTAAATTATTCGTATTGTTTCGAATTAGCAGTCAAAGGTAGTAAATTTATTCGGAAAAGGCCCTTATTATGCCATAAAAATTCTCACAACTTCCGGACCCGCGCCAAGTCGATCCGCGAACGCGTCGTACGCAGGATTCGCACCTGCAGACCGCCGACGAAAACGGTCTCGCCGGCCGTGGGAATCCCCTCGTAATTGAAGATGATGAAACCCGCCAGCGTATCGTATTCGCGGCTCTCCTCGATACCCAGACCGTATTTCTCATTGAGGTATTTCACTTCGAGACGGCACGAGAGGACATACTCGTCGGGACCGACCTGCTTTTCGGTCAGGTCGGGCACGTCGTGCTCGTCCTCGATCTCGCCGAAAATCTGTTCCAGCACGTCTTCGAGCGAAATGACGCCCGCCGTGCCGCCGAACTCGTCGATCACCACGGCGATGTTGGTGCGGTGCTTGATAAAGTTCTGCAGCACCAGTTGCAGCGGCATGGTCTCTGGGACGAAATTAACCTGCATCATCACGTCGGAAATACCGGCCGGACGGGTGAACAGACTCTTCGAGTTGATATAGCCGATGATGTTGTCGATGCTCTTGCGCCAGACGAAGATGCGCGAATACTTGGAATCGACGAAACGCGCCGTGAGCTGTTCGATGGTCGTATCGTCGATGTCCACGGCCTCGACGTCCACGCGCGGCACCATGCAGTCGCGCACCCGCAGGTCGGCGAAATCCAGCGCGTTCTGGAACAGCTTCAGCTCGTTGTCGGGTTCGGGACGCGGCTCGGAACTGTTGGTGTCGAGCAGCGACGCGAGGTCCTCGCGGTCGAAACTGTGCGTCGTCGTCCGCTCTTCGACGCGGCGGCCCGTCAGACGCAGGATACCGTGCGAAATGAGCGTCGTCAGCCGCGCGATCGGATAGAGCAGCAAATAGAAGAAATAGATTACCGGCGCCAGCGCGCGGTAATAGAAGTTCGGATTGTTGCGGAAGACCGACTTGGGCAGGAATTCCGCGAAAAAGATGATGATGACGGTCGAAACGGCGGTTTCGATCGCCACGGAACCGTTCCGGGCGATGCTCTCCCACCCCAGCGCGTAGAAAATACCGCGCAGCAGCAGCGACATGTAGAGCGAGTAGATGACCAGCGCGATATTGTTGCCCACCAGAATCGTGGTGATATACTGTCCGGGGTGGCGGGAGAATATATCCGCTATGCGGTCGAACATGCGGCTCTGCTTGCGGTCGATCTCCAGTTTCAGGCGGTTCTTGCTCGTAAAAGCGATCTCCATACCCGAAAAGAATGCAGACAGCAACAGCATCAGGACAATCAGTATGACCGAAGTAAGCATCTCTTATTGGGTTGATTGTATCTCGTCATCGTCCAGTTTCAGATCCACCGGCTTCATCTGCTGCTGTTCCGTTCTGGGCCGGGCTTCGGCAGGCTCCCCTGCGGGCGCCGGCCTGCCGGGCGCATCCCTGCGAACGGGCCGCCGGGCCGGAACCGGAGCGACGGCAGACTTGACAGCGGGTTCGGGCATAGGCTCGCCGGCGGATGCAGCGGCGGTTTTGCCGGACTGCTGCGCAGGGACAGGTCCCGACGCCCCCGTCCGGCCTCCGGCAGTCGAATCGGGAACGACCTCGACCTCCTGTTCGGTGGGTTTGACCTCGACCTCCATGCGGCCTTTCATACGGCGGAAACGCCAGTCCTTGAACTCCTCGTCGGATTCGAAACCTTCGCCGATAAAGACGTCGCGTCCGTCGTTCTGCACGATTTTCGAATCGACGTTCGAATAGATCTTCTTGGTCTGCTGATTCCAGAACAACTGCTGCGTGTAGAGGTTCTTGCCGTCCGATTTGACGACCACGACATTGCCTTTGGCCTCCCACAATTTGCGGTTCTCGTAGTAGATGGCGTAATTGGCCGTCAGCACGGCATCGACCGTAGAGAGCGAATCGTCCTTATAAGTGGTGATCTTGACCCCCTTGCGGAACTCGCGGTAGGGTTCGCGGGCCAGCGAATAGCCCTCGACCAGCGGAGTTACGAAATGGTAGGAGCGGCGGCCGTTCTTCGATTCGACGATCGACAGGTTTTCGCTGTATTCGGTTCTCATCGTCTCTTCGGAAGCCGCGGCATCCTCCGCCTCTTCGCGTTCGCAGGAGAATAGCAAGATAGCACTCCCCATAACGGAGAGTGCTACCATGGCGTATCTTGCGATGAGCCTGTTCATTAATTAGCGGGGACGTACGGAAGTCACGACACCGGCGGCCGTACCGCAGGTCACGGTATAGCGGGAGCCGGCCTGCAGCTCGTTGAAGAAGCACTCCTCCGAAGTCGGGAAACGGCTGCGGAACGCATTCAGCGACGTTTTGGCGGATTCGAGGTACTCCGAATCCGAGGGCAGCAGTTCGATGGCCTTCGACATCGTGTCGTAAGCGGCCCAGAAAGTGGCCTGACCGGCAAAACCGCCGCAGTTGGCAGCCGAAATGGCATAGCACTGGGCCAGCACGTAATAGGGCACGCCGTCCTCAGGATTCAGGTCGCGGGCCTGACGCGCAGCGGAAGCGGCTCCGGGGATATCGTTTGCAACCAAGTCGATCAGCGCGATGCGCACCAGCAGCAGCTGACGCTCCGCAGGATCCTGCTCGACGGCTAGCGCCTCGTTGAGGTATTTGATCGCCTTGGCGTAATCGCCCTTGCTCTGGAAAGCCTGCGCAAGGAACATGGCGGTCTCCGAAGAGGGTTTCACGGCATAGTATTTCTCTGCGAGCGTGAAATAGAAGTCGCCGTCGCACTTGGCGCGCGACATCAGCGCCACGGCCTGCGCCAGCAGCGCCTCGTCGTCGGGAGCCGCTTCGAGCTTGCCGCGGAAGAGCTTTTCGAGGTTCTCGCAGCTTGCGGCACCGCTCAGACCGAACGCGGCGTCGAACTGTGCCTTGTACTCGTTGGCATTGGGATTCTTCTCGAAGAACGGCGTCAGACGGTCGTACTCGGCAATGATCTCGTCGGGCAGCACCTCGTCAGTGTTCTTGTAGTCGTCGCAGAGGTTGCTGAAATAAGCCACGACGGTTTCGGGATCGGTGTTGTCGCCGCCGGCCTCGATCGCGGCACGGAACGCCTCACGGATACCCTTGCGGTCGCTGGGCTTGTAGCGCAGGTACTCGCGCGCCTTCTGGTCGAGAATGAAAGCGGTGCCCTGCTTGGGATGGTCACCGAAATATTTGGCGCGCAGATCGTACATGAGCATCAGCGAGTCGATATACGTATTCTTCTCGGCGACGCTCTTGGCGCGGTTGATCTTGTTCTTATAAATCACGGCACCGCGCTGGTAGAACGAGACCGAAGCGGTCGGAACGCTGTTGATGAGTTCATTCAGATAATGAGCAGCGGCATTGTAGTCGCGGTTGTCGCACGACTCCTTGAGGAAATTGCTGTTCAGAATGTTCTTTTCGCGTTGTTCGGGCGTGTCTCCCCACTTCTCGTACTGCGGAGCGCTGAAGTCCTGAGCCAGAGCCGTCGCCCCTACGAATACAAGAGCAGCGGAAAGCAGAATTTTAACGTTTTTCATCGGTCAGAGATTAATTTTTGTATTTAATTTTGTATGTTTTAGTGTCCGTCGGATCTACCGAAATCCAATGCAATTTACTGCCGGTTCTCCAAAAGTGCAAATTTTCGGGTCAAAAACTAATCGTATTTAGGCCGCAGGAACCAGTACTCGCCGTTCTCGCTGCCGGCAAAGAGCGTGAAGCCGATCGAGAATTTGAAATACTGCTGCCGCACCAGTCCGAGGCGTTCGGCCAAGTTGTAACCGCGGCGGCCGTATTCGACGCCGACGTCTATGGACGAGATGGCGAGGAACTTCACGGGCACCCCGACGCCCAGCGTCACGGCATACTGTCCCAGTTTGTCGCCGTTGTAGGTCTGGTTGTGGGTTCCGTAGCGGAATCCGGCCCGGTAGGACCAGCGTTTCAAGAAATTACGCACATCGTAGCGGTTGGGGGTGTACTCCACGCCGGCCTTGATCGTATGCGTATCGGTATACGCCACCGCAAAGGCGCTCCGGTCCGGTCCGCTGACGCCGGTGGATTCGATCTGCCTGTTACGGCCGCCCCAGTCCTGATAGACGTAATCCACACCCATCGTCCACTTGGAGGTCTGGTAGAAGACACCTGCCGAAAGCTGACGGGGCAATACGAGTGCCAAATGCGTCGTATCGCCCTTTACGGTGGAGTTGTAGAGGTCACCCACATAGATATTTTTCGTCACCGTGGGATTGAGGTCGCCGCCGAAATCATAGGCGGCGCCCAGCGTCAGGGCGCGTTTCTGATTCAGGATGGCGTTCCACTGCACGCCGATCTGCCCCTTGATGCTCGAAATGCTGTAGTTGTCGGTACCTACCGTCGAAGAGTAGGAGCCGTCGCCCGTGATCGGGGTCGGGGTCATCACGAACGAGCGGTCGATATCGCCCCAGTAATACTGCGCGGCGATACCCAGCGAGAAGTTCTTGAAAAGCTCCCAGCCGACGCCGAGTTTGACCTCCGTCACGTCGCCCTCGCCCTGATAGATGTACTGCGCGCGGCCGACGTTGCCCCATACGGGATCGGACGGATCGTAGTCATGGGTGTATTTTGTGCGGTAGCCTACCGAACTGTAAGGCGTGAGGCTGAAGCCCAGACCGAGCTTCTTGGCCAGCGGCAGCTGAAATGCGATGTCGTGGAAGTTGAAGGTGTTGTAGGCCGTGCTTTTCGACATGCCGTCGACCTTCTGGGAGTTGTAGTAATTCTGGCCCTCCAGCCCGAAGTTGAAGAGGAAACTCTTCTGCGGCGCGGCGCTGAAAGCCGCCGGATTGAGCAGATTGACCACGCCCGAACTGCGCATGGCCACACCTACACCGCCCATCGAACGCATCGGCAGGGTACCGGGCGTGTTCTGTTCGCCGATGCCGTACATCGTGTAGGGAGAGAATGCGTTAATACTGCTTGTCTGAGCCGCTGCGGCGCAGGGAATCATCACGGCTGCAATGACAACCAGTTTAATTAAGGTGTTCTTCACTTGCATTGTACTCTAAAATTCTATTCAATCCGCAAAAAACCAGATTACAATTTGCAAATATCGTATTTTTAATTCGTTTAACAAAGAAATTCGCGTCTCCTCCGGTAAAAATTACGCATAAATCGTCTATTTGGCTGCGCATGCGGGCCGCATAGCCTTCGATTTCGAATGCGATTCCGTTCATCACGCCCAGCTCGATGGCCTGCCGGGTGGTAAGCCCCGCAAGCTCTTCGCTTTCGGTCGCGGCGCAGAGCGGCAGTTTGGCCGTATAGTCGTGCAGCGCCCTGAAACGGGTCTTCATGCCCGGCGATATGCACCCGCCGCGAAACGTTGCGTCGGCCGTCACCAGATCGATGGTCACCGCCGTACCGAAATCGACGATCAGCACGTTGCGGCCCGGATAAAGCACCGTGGCGCCGACCGCCGCGGCCAGCCGGTCGCGGCCCAGCGTTTCGGGCGTCAGGTAGGCGTTGCCGATGGGTACGGGCGTCTGCGAAGAGAACTCCAGCAGATACTCCACGCGCGGCCGGAGCAAATCGGCCACTTCGTCCACTTCGCCGCGCGTCGAAGCCACGACGGCCCGGCGCACGGGCCATGCCGCGAACAGCTCTTCGAGCATCGACGGATGCAGCCGCTCCACGCAGCGCTGAAAAACAATCTCCCCCCGGTCGAAAACAGCGAGTTTCACGAGGGTGTTTCCGATATCTACTACTAAATTCAAAGCTGCTGCAACGTTTTATATGCGTCTTCAATGTCTTTGACATTCCTAACGGTCATCGCCAGACGATTATTGTGCTGTTTCAACACAAATCTGCCGGGATTCTGCGTGACTTTGCGAAGCAGGTCCATGAAAGTGTCGCTCTTGTAGTAGGGCGAGTCCTGCTCGCCGACGAAATGCACGATCATCAGCCCGTTCTTGACCTTCACGCGCTCCATGCCCAGCCGGATCGCCTCCCAGCGCAGGCGCACCACGTTGAGCAGCTCTTCGGTTTCACGCGGCAGAGGGCCGAAACGGTCCACCAGACGCTCTCCGAAGGCCAGCAGCGCCTCCTCGTCCTTGGTCGAATCCAGCTCCCGGTAGAGCTTCAGGCGCTCGGCCTGCTGCGCCACATAGGAGTCGGGAAGACCGGCTTCGACCTCGATTTCGATATGCGCGTCGTCGATATAGCGCAGCTGCTCGACCACCTCCTGTTCCGAATCGTTCAGGCCCGCGACGTGCAGTCCCTCGGCGCGCAGTTCTGCGATCGCTTCGTTCATGATCTTCTGATAGGTCTCGAAACCGATATCGGCGATGAATCCGCTCTGCTCTGCTCCCAGCAGATTGCCCGCGCCGCGGATGTCGAGGTCCTGCATGGCGATATTGAAGCCCGATCCCAGATCGGAGAACTCCTCGATGGCCCGCAGGCGGCGGCGCGCATCGGACGACAGCAGTTCGTCGGGCGGCGAAAGCAGGTAGCAGTAGGCTTTCTGATTGCTGCGGCCCACACGTCCGCGCAGCTGGTGCAGGTCGCTCAGGCCGAAGTTCTGGGCATTGTTCACGATGATCGTATTGGCGTTGGGAATGTCGATGCCGTTCTCGACGATGGTCGTGGCGACCAGCACGTCGAATTCCCCGTAGATAAAGTCCATGATCAGCCGCTCCAGCTTCTCGGCGGGCATCTTGCCGTGTCCCACGCCCACGCGGGCCTTGGGGCAGATGCGGGTGATAAGCCCCTGCATGGTCATCAGGTCCTCGACGCGGTTGTGGACGAAGTAGACCTGTCCGCCGCGCGCGAGTTCCGTTTCGACGGCGTCGCGGATGATCTCCTCCGAGAAGACGTGCGATTCGGTGACGATCGGCTGCCGGTTGGGCGGCGGCGTCGAGATGACAGAAAGGTCGCGCGAACCCATGAGCGAGAATTGCAGCGTTCGCGGAATCGGCGTCGCCGTGAGAGTCAGCGTATCGACGTTGACCGCCAGCTGCGTCAGCTTCTCCTTGGCCGCCACGCCGAATTTCTGCTCCTCGTCGATAATCAGCAGCCCCAGATCGCGGAATACGATCTGTTTGCCCAGAATCTTGTGCGTGCCGATCAGGATGTCGATACGGCCCGCTTCGAGGTCGGCGCGGATCTGCGACACCTCTTTGGCCGTTTTCGTGCGGTTGAGATACTCGACCCGCACGGGGAAGTTGCGCAGACGCTCCGAAAACGAACGGTAGTGCTGCAGGGCGAGAATCGTCGTCGGCACCAGCACGGCGACCTGCTTGCCGTCCACGGCCGCCTTGAACGCCGCGCGGATCGCCACCTCGGTCTTGCCGAAGCCCACGTCGCCGCAGACCAGCCGGTCCATCGGCTGGTCGGACTCCATGTCCTTCTTGACGGCTGCCACGGTCGTCTGCTGGTCGGGCGTGTCCTCCCACTGGAACGACGCCTCCAGCTCATGCTGCAGATAACTGTCGGGCGTAAATGCGAATCCCTTGCTGGCCTTGCGTTTGGCATAGAGGGCGATCAGCTCGCGCGAAATATCCTTGACAGCCTTCTTGGTGGCGTTCTTAAGCTTCTGCCATGCGCCGTTGCCCAGCTTGTAGACCTTCGGCGGCTCGCCGTCGCCCGACTTGTAGCGCGAAATGCGGTGGAGCGAATGGACGTTCACGAACAGCACGTCGCCGTCCTTGTAAACCAGCTTGATCGCCTCGTGCGCCTTGCCGTTTTCGTTGATCTTCACAAGCCCGTCGAAGCGGCCCACGCCGTGGTCGATATGCACCACATAGTCGCCCGGCCGCAGCTGGTTCAGCTCGGCGACGGTCATCTGTTCGTCGCGCCGGATCTCGCCGTTGATGCGGTAACGCTGGTAGCGGTCGAAAATCTGATGGTCGGTATAGAGACACAACTTCAGGTCGTTGTCCACGAAACCCTCGTGCAGCGTCACCGAAAGGGGCCGCACGACGGCCTGCCCGCGGCCGATCTGGTGAAAGATGTTTTCGAGACGCTCGACCTGCACCTTGTTTTCCGAGAGGATATAGGTCGTGTAGCCGCGCAGCGAATTGCGGATCATATCGTCGGCCAGCATCTCGAAGTTCTTGTTGAACTTGGGCTGGGGAGCCGTATCGAACTCCACCGCCGCCGTGGCGGGACGCTCCGGCAGGTTGTCGCGCAGGGCGAGCATCCGGCAGTTCGCCAAATCGCCGAGCAGCGCGTTGCGGCTGGTCATCAGGCGGTCGATCTCCTCAGGGCGTTCCATGTCGGCAAGCGTCCTGCGGCGGATATCGTTCACCCGACGCAGCACGTAATCGGCGTCGTAGAACCAATAGGCCGCCGCGTCGCCCGCAAACTGCACGAACGACACCTTCGCCGCCCCATCGCCGGCATTGAGGTTGGGAATGATCTCCACCCGGTCGAGTTTGTCGGCTGAGAGCTGGCTCGAAATGTTGAAACGGCGGATCGAGTCCACCTCGTCGCCGAAAAAGTCGATACGGTAGGGTTTGCTTTCCGAGAAGGAGAAGACGTCCACGATACCGCCGCGCACCGAATACTGGCCCGGCTCATAGACGAAATCGACGCGGGTGAAGTTCGCATCGACGAGCGCGTCCTCCAGCACGGCGATCGAGATACTGTCACCGACTTTCACGGCGATCGTGTCCCGCCGGAGGGTTTCGGCGTCGGCGACCCGCTCGGCCAGCGCTTCGGGATAGGTGCAGACGATCAGATACCCTTTCGTGAAGCCCTTCACGGCGTTCATCGCCGCCGTGCGCTGCACCACGCCCTGCGCATCCTCGGCGCCGTAGGCCACCGAACGCTTATAGGACGAGGGGAAGAAATAGACCTGCTTCTCGTCCAGCAGGTTATAGAAGTCGTTCATCAGGTAGGCCGCAGCGTCGCGGTCCTCGGCGACAAAGACGTGTACCCCTCCGGTTTTCACCGCCGCGGCTGCGGCATAAAACGAAAGAGCGCCGCCGACCAGCTCTTTCAGATGGACGGTCGCGCGCTCTTTTTTATATTCGCGGCACAGGCGGGGCAGGGCTTTCGACCCGGCGGCGAACTGCGCCAGCTGCTCGCGGGCAGTCATACGGTTACTTGTTTATCAGATCGTTGTCCTTGCGGTCGTGGTAATGGACCTCGACGATGCCGAGACTCTGGTCGGCGACGACATGCAGCCGCACCTTGTATTTCCACTGCCAGCGGCGG
>ULQX01055549.1_pt1 | contig 11189 bp, 8 predicted proteins | sample 1954941 | NCBI WGS metagenome assembly ULQX01 (sample SAMEA4835667, study PRJEB28245) | human gut metagenome | biome: gut microbiome; material: fecal sample | place: Denmark | collected 2008
ATGGACGTAAAAGTTCTTCAATATATTATGGGACACGCCCATATAGATGTAACAATGGAAGTGTATAACCATATCGGAGAGCTGACAAGGATTGAAAAAGAGATTGCAAGACTGGATAGCATGGCGTTAAACGCTTGACACCATAAAAAGAAAAATTGGTGTCAAATTGGTGTCAAAACAGAAAAAATCACAATTTCAAAAGAAATAAGATACAGCAAACCATTGATTTTAAAGGGTTTGCAAAAAAATAGCAAAAATATTAGCACTCACCTCTTGACAGTGCTAACAATGAGATGTATAACATCAATTGTAAGAGGAAAACAATAGATAAACAGTGAAGTTAAGCATTCATTGTAATAGAAGGAGGTAATCGTATGAACATTAATAAGTTTACACAGAAGTCTATTGAGGCTGTTAACCAGTGCGAGAAGATTGCCTACGATTATGGTAATCAGGAGATTGATCAGGAACATTTTCTGTATAGTCTCTTAACTATAGAAGATAGTCTTATCGCGAGCCTGATAGAGAAGATGGGAATTGATAAGGACACATTTATTAAGAATATTGAGACTCTGCTTAGCCAGAAGAATAAGGTTTCAGGAAATGTACAGCTTTATGTAAGCAATGATCTTAATAAGGTTTTAGTAAATGCTGAAGATGAAGCAAAGAGAATGGGGGATGCATATGTTTCTGTTGAGCATCTTATGCTTGCGATGATTGCAGCACCTAACAAGGGTATAAAGCAGCTTTTTAAGACATATGGAATTAACAGGGAATCATTCCTGTCAGCCCTTGCGACAGTAAGAGGCAACCAGAGTGTTACTTCGGATAATCCAGAGGCAACTTATGATACTCTTAGCAAATATGCTACTGACCTTGTAGAAAGAGCTAAGGACGGAAAGCTTGATCCGGTTATCGGTAGAGATAATGAAATAAGAAATGTAATAAGAATCCTTTCCCGTAAGACTAAGAACAATCCGGTTCTTATCGGTGAGCCTGGTGTTGGTAAAACAGCAGTTGTTGAAGGACTTGCACAGAGAATTGTAAGAGGTGATGTTCCGGAAGGCTTAAAGGATAAGAAGCTTTTTGCACTGGATATGGGCGCGCTTGTTGCAGGTGCAAAGTATCGTGGTGAGTTCGAGGAAAGACTTAAGGCTGTACTTGATGAGGTTAAGAAGTCTGAAGGTCAGATAATTCTATTTATTGATGAAATTCACACTATTGTCGGTGCAGGTAAAACAGAAGGTGCTATGGACGCAGGTAATATGTTAAAGCCAATGCTTGCCCGTGGTGAACTTCATTGTATAGGTGCTACAACTCTTGATGAGCACAGAGAGTATATTGAGAAAGACCCGGCACTTGAAAGACGATTCCAGCCGGTTATGGTTGATGAGCCTACAGTTGAGGATACTATCTCAATCCTTAGAGGTCTTAAGGACAGATATGAAGTGTTCCATGGAGTTAAGATTACAGATGGTGCACTTGTAAGTGCAGCTACTTTGTCAGACAGATACATTTCAGACAGATTTCTGCCAGATAAGGCTATTGACCTTGTAGATGAGGCATGTGCAATGATTAAGACTGAACTTGATTCAATGCCTGCAGAACTTGATGAGAAGAGAAGAAAGATTATGCAGCTTGAGATTGAGGAGGCTGCACTTAAGAAAGAGACTGATAATCTTAGTAAGGAAAGACTTGATGCATTACAGAAGGAATTGTCTGAATTAAGGTCTGATTTCAATATCCAGAAAGCTAAATGGGACAGCGAAAAATCTTCTGTTGACCAGGTAAGCAAGTTAAAGGAAGAGATTGACCAGATTAATACCCAGATAGCACAGGCTAAGAGAGAATATGATCTTAACAAGGCAGCAGAACTTCAGTATGGTAAACTTCCACAGGCACAGAAGGCTTTGGAAGAAGCAGAGAAGAAGTCAAGTAACAGAGATATGAGCCTTGTTCATGAAAGTGTTACTGAGGAAGAGATTGCTAAGATTATATCAAGATGGACTGGTATTCCGGTTAGCAAGTTAAGTGAGTCTGAAAGACAGAAAACTCTTAATCTTGATGAACAGCTCCACAAGAGGGTTATCGGTCAGGATGAAGGTGTTACTAAGGTAACAGAGGCAATCATAAGGTCTAAGGCTGGTATTAAAGACCCGACTAAGCCAATCGGTTCATTCCTGTTCTTAGGACCTACAGGTGTAGGTAAGACAGAGCTTGCAAAGGCACTGGCTGAGAGTCTGTTTGATGATGAATCTAATATAGTAAGACTTGATATGTCCGAGTATATGGAGAAGTATTCAGTATCCAGACTTATCGGAGCGCCTCCAGGATATGTAGGTTATGATGAAGGTGGACAGCTTACAGAAGCTGTAAGAAGAAAACCATATTCAGTTGTTCTTTTTGATGAAGTTGAGAAAGCACATCCAGATGTATTTAATGTCCTCTTACAGGTACTTGATGATGGCCGTATCACTGATTCACAGGGAAGAACTGTGGATTTTAAGAACACTATAATCATAATGACAAGTAACATTGGTTCTTCATATCTGCTTGAAGGCATCAATCCTGATGGCTCAATTAAGCCAGAGGCAGAGGAAGCTGTTATGGGTGATTTAAAGAATCATTTCAGACCTGAATTCCTTAACCGTCTTGATGAGATAATTATGTTCAAGCCTCTTACTAAGGATAATATCAGCAATATTATCAATCTTCTTGTCGCAGATGTTAACAAGAGACTTGCAGATAAGGAACTTGAGATTGTTCTTACAGATGCAGCCAAGGATTTCATAGTTGAGAACGGATTTGACCCAATGTATGGTGCAAGACCGCTTAAGAGATATGTCCAGAAGACAGTTGAGACACTGGCAGCCAAGTTAATACTTGCAGGCAATATCAATACAGGGGATGATATTGTTATTGACCTTGTAGATGGAAAGCTGACAGCCAGAGCAGCTGCGAGACAGAAATAATAAGTGATTTATATAGCAGGTGTAATGTGCAGAGTGAGTCTGTATATTATACCTGCTTTTTAAACAAACTGGTTCTTTTCACTATTATATTCGTAATTAATTGTCTTTAACTTATCAGTTATCTCTTTCTCAGAAACCATATAAGATTTGCACAGTTCCTCTAATGTATTGTAATTGTCACGAAGCTGTGTATTGACAAAGCTTAAAAGCATAACAGGGTCTTTAGGCATAGAAAAATCCTCCTTTTATTAAGTGATGGGATATACGGTATTAATATTAGTATGAACACATAATTCATATTCAATGTACATGTTGACCGATGTCCTAAACATCATGAATATTTTCCCATATTAAGCATATTCTGTAAATGTAAGGCTTGTATATAAAATTGTATTAAAATAAATACATTTATGGTTGCACGAAAACGATTACTATGTTATAATTTTAACAAGCTAAGAGATATACTACTTGAATAACTGAATATTAAACTATGGAGGTTTTGTTATGGGTAAGAAATGGGTGTATTTATTCACAGAGGGTAACGCAGATATGCGCGAGCTTCTCGGAGGTAAAGGCGCTAACTTGGCAGAGATGACTAATATCGGTCTTCCTGTACCACAGGGATTCACAATTACAACAGAAGCTTGTACCCAGTATTACGAGGATGGTAGAGAGATCAATGATGAGATCATGGGACAGATTAACGAACATATCGAGAAGATGGAACAGATTACAGGAAAGAAGTTTGGAGATATGGAGAATCCACTTTTAGTTTCTGTTCGTTCTGGAGCCAGAGCTTCAATGCCAGGAATGATGGATACTATTCTTAATCTTGGACTTAATGAGGATGTTGTTAATGTTATTGCACAGAAGTCTGGCAATCCAAGATGGGCATGGGACTGCTACAGAAGATTCATTCAGATGTATTCAGATGTAGTTATGGAAGTTGGTAAGAAGTATTTTGAAGAGCTTATTGACAAGATGAAGGATGAGAGAGGGGTTAAGCTTGATGTAGAGCTTACAGCGGATGATCTTAAGGAGCTTGCAACACAGTTTAAGGCTGAATATAAGTCTAAGATTGGCAAGGATTTCCCAGATGATCCTAAGGAACAGTTATACGGAGCCATTAAAGCTGTATTCCGTTCATGGGACAACCCAAGAGCTAATGTATACAGAAGAGATAATGATATTCCTTATTCTTGGGGAACAGCAGTTAATGTACAGTCTATGGCATTTGGTAATATGGGGGATGACTGTGGAACTGGTGTTGCATTTACAAGAGATCCTGCAACTGGTGCTAAAGGACTTTTTGGAGAGTTCCTTACTAACGCACAGGGTGAAGATGTTGTTGCCGGCGTAAGAACTCCAATGCATATTCAGGAAATGAGTGAGAAGTTCCCAGAAGCATTTGAACAGTTTAAGAATGTGTGTGCAACTCTGGAGGAACATTACAGAGATATGCAGGACATGGAATTTACAGTAGAGCATGGTAAGCTGTTCATGTTACAGACACGTAATGGTAAGAGAACAGCACAGGCAGCATTAAAGATTGCATGTGATCTTGTAGATGAGGGAATGAGAACAGAGAAGGAAGCAGTTGCAATGATTGATCCTCGTAATCTTGATACACTTCTTCATCCACAGTTTGATACAGCTGCACTTAAGGCTGCAACTCCAGCAGGAAGAGGTCTTGGAGCATCTCCTGGCGCTGCATGTGGTAAGATTGTATTCTCAGCAGAAGATGCAGAAGAGTGGAATGCAAGAGGCGAGAAGGTTGTTCTTGTAAGACTTGAGACATCGCCAGAAGATATTACAGGTATGAAGGCTTCACAGGGTATTCTTACTGTAAGAGGAGGTATGACAAGCCATGCAGCGGTTGTTGCAAGAGGTATGGGAACCTGCTGTGTATCTGGCTGTGGTGATATTGCAATGGATGAAGCTAATAAGAAGTTCACACTTGCAGGCAAGGAATACCATGAAGGAGATTATATCTCAATTGATGGTACAACTGGTAATATATATGACGGACAGATTCCTACAGTTGATGCAAAGATTGCAGGAGAGTTTGGAAGAGTAATGGAGTGGGCAGATAAGTACAGAAAGTTAAAGGTTCGTACTAATGCAGATACTCCTAAGGATGCCAAGAAGGCAAGAGAACTTGGTGCAGAAGGTATCGGACTTTGCCGTACTGAGCATATGTTCTTTGAAGAGGACAGAATTGCAGCATTCAGAGAGATGATATGTTCTGATACTGTAGAAGAAAGAGAAGCAGCACTTGATAAGATTCTGCCATATCAGCAGGGAGATTTCGAAGCACTTTATGAGGCACTTGAAGGTAATCCTGTAACTATCAGATTCCTTGATCCACCTCTTCATGAATTCGTTCCTACAGAGGAAGAAGATATTAAGAAGTTAGCTGAATCACAGGGCAAGTCAGTAGAGACTATTAAGAATATTATTGCAAGTCTTCATGAGTTTAATCCAATGATGGGACACAGAGGATGCCGTCTTGCAGTAACATATCCAGAGATTGCCAAGATGCAGACAAGAGCTGTTATAAGAGCTGCAATCAATGTTAAGAAGGCACATCCTGACTGGAATGTTAAGCCTGAGATTATGATTCCTCTTATCTGTGAGGTTAAGGAATTAAAGTATGTAAAGAAGACTGTTGTTGAGACAGCAGATGAAGAGATTAAGGCAGCAGGAATCGACCTTGAATACGAGGTTGGTACTATGATTGAGATTCCAAGAGCTGCACTTACTGCTGATGAGATTGCCAAGGAAGCTGATTTCTTCTGCTTCGGTACTAACGATCTTACACAGATGACATTCGGATTCTCAAGAGATGATGCTGGTAAGTTCCTTAATGCATACTATGAATCTAAGATATTTGAGAATGATCCATTTGCAAAGCTTGACCAGAATGGTGTAGGTAAGCTTATGGAGATGACAATAAAGCTTGGAAGACCGGTTAATCCGAATCTTCACATAGGTATCTGTGGAGAGCATGGAGGAGATCCTTCATCCGTTGCATTCTGCCACAAGATTGGTCTTGATTATGTGAGCTGCTCACCATTCAGAGTACCTATTGCAAGACTTGCAGCAGCACAGGCAGCTATCAAAAGTAGGTAGGAGTTCTCTTTCCTTTGAATTACCGCTTGGTTTCGAGGAAGCAGCAGCCTATCGAAAGGCTAACGGACAGTATGTTCGCAAAAATCAATGGAGAGATACTACTGTAACGGTGTATATCGACCTTGATTAACAAATGAATTATGATAAGCGTATCATTAGAAATAGTGGTACGCTTATTTTTTTGCTCAAATTTGCACCTTTGATTAGTTTAGGACTTCCCTATATAATGAAGCCAGAAACGGAGGTGCTGTTTATGAAAGAGCAGACATATCATATATATCTGGATAGCCACGAAAAGACGACCTTGTTACATAGCCTTGTGGAGCTGAAAAATCAACTCATACAGCAAGGCAGATATACAGACTGCGTTGACGAGCTTATCTTTAAGGTCATAAACGCACCTGTTAAGAGGTTGAGAATTGAATATGTTTAACCCCAAAGGTTGAGCCGCTTATTCTTATTTTAGAGTAAGTGGCTTTTTTTGCGTTCTCTGCCGATTACATAGCCGCCTTGACAAAGCGGCTAAATTTATGCGAAAGGAGGACGCACTATGTCAAATTGCAAAGTAATTGCTCTGACCAACCAGAAAGGCGGTGTCGGCAAAACCACAACGGCGGTCAATCTGGGCGTTAGCTTGGCGAAGCAAGGCAAGACCGTACTGCTTGTCGATGCCGATGCACAGGCAAATCTCACAATGGCGTTGGGATATACCAAGACCGACAATCTTCCGATTACGCTATCGGATATTATGCAGGACATCATAGACGGAAAATCTGTTGATGTTCAAGAAAGTATCCTGCATACCGATGAGGGCGTTGATTTACTTCCCTCTTGTGTGGAATTGGCAGGCGTAGAAACAACCTTGATTGATACAAAAAATCGAGAAAGCGTTTTGAAAGCCTGTATCAGCGAAGTCAAAAAGAATTATGACTATGTGCTGATTGATTGTATGCCTGCACTCGGTATGCTGACGATTAACGGATTGGCGGCGGCAGACAGCGTGATTATCCCTAATCAGCCCCACTACTTTTCGATTAAAGGTTTGGAACAGTTGCTACGCTCCGTGTCAAAGGTCAAGCGGCAAATCAATCCCAATCTGCGGATTGACGGTATTTTGATGACTATGGTAATGCCACGCACGAAAATTACGCAAACAGTAATCTCAGCCGTGAAAAACGCCTATGGTCGCAATATCAAGATATTTGATACGCAGATACCGTTTTCTATCCGTGCGGTAGAAGCCACGGCAGAGGGCAAAAGCATTTTCGCTTACGACAAAAGCGGAAAGGTCGCCACCGCTTATGAGCAGTTCGGAAAGGAGGTGGCAGAGATTGGCGAGAAACAAAAGCACAGAAATCGAGCTGACTGCATACGATGACCTTTTCCAGACGGACGAGAGCCGTGAGGAAGCAAAGTTAAGCAAGATAAGGGATATTCCCATTTCGGAAATCGACGAGTTTCCAGACCACCCGTTCAAGGTTTTAATTGACGAGGATATGGAACAGCTTGTCGAGAGTATTAAGCGAAACGGTGTAATGACCCCTGCTACTGTTCGGCTCAAAGAGGACGGACGGTATGAGCTTATCAGCGGACACAGGCGAAGAAAGGCGTGTGAGCTTGCAGGGCTTGAAACGCTGAAATGCGAAGTCAAGGATTTAAGCCGTGACGAAGCCATTATTATAATGGTGGAAAGCAATTTGCAGAGGTCAACCATTCTGCCGAGTGAGAAAGCCTTTGCCTACAAAATGCGGCTTGAAGCTATGAAGCGACAAGCAGGCAGACCAACAAAAGATAATTATTCCCCAATGGGTAATAATTTAGAGTTTGCTACTTCGAGTGATGAACTTGCCGAAAAAGTCGGAGAAAGTAAAAATCAAATCTTCCGATTTATCCGCTTGACCGAGCTTGTTCCCGAAATTCTGCAAATGGTAGATGAAAGGCAGATTGCTTTTCGTCCTGCCGTTGAAATCTCTTATCTTTCCGAGGAACAGCAGTACACTCTGCTTGAAGCTATGGAGTACAGCGACGCAACCCCGTCACTTGCACAGGCTATCAAAATGAAAAAGTTTATGCAGGACGGAAAACTGACTAACGAGGTTATCCAATCAATTATGGAGGAAGAAAAGCCAAACCAAAAGGAAAAGCCCGCTTTCCGTGATGAAAGGATAACCAAGCTCATTCCGAAATCCGTACCCAGAGGACAGGAGTCGGACTTTGTTGTTAAGGCGTTGGAGTTTTACAACCGACACCTGCAACGACAGCGAAGCCAAGAGAGATAGCTGCACACCAAGGGCGAGGTATGCCCGTTTGCGGTGGATAGCCGTTTTTTCGGTTTCCCCCTCTCCACACCTCTCCCCCTAAATTACTACCAAGACTATCCGAGAAAAGAATATCTGCAAATCTCACTTTCAGCAGAGTTTTCTACCTTTGAGAGCTTCGCTGATTTTCCGTATAATGAAGCTGCAAAGGAGGTCGATTTTTATGAGAAGAAAGATATTTGCGGTATTGCTTGTTTTGACAACGCTGCTTTGCGGTTGTTCCAGAAATGCAATAGAGAGCCAGACGGACAGTACGGAAAGCACAGCCGAGATTACGGCAGAAACGCTTGAGAGTGAAAGCAGCCTTTTTTCCTCGGAAAGTAACCAGACGGAAGCTCCCAAAGAAAGCACGGCTTTGGAAACGGAAAAAGCTCAGCCGACAATGCCCGAAACTCTGCCCGATGTTCCAGAACAGACGGTATCACAGGTGCAGACAGCTCCGTCCGCTACCGAAAGCCCTGCGGAGGAAACAAGAAAGCCTGTTGCACCCGAAAAGCCGCAGGAAATACCGAAGCCTGCCGAAACCGAGCCACAGCCCGCTCCCGAAGCTCCAGAGGAAACAAAACCGAAGTCAGCCTATGACTTTGAGTTCGATATGGAAGCGATAAAGGCAGACTGCATTGACATCGGCAAAGGTATGGGGCTTCACTTGGATACTTCGCTCACTCCGAGCAATGCTACTTGGTGGAATCCTGTTACGGCATCTCAAAGCAATCAAGGCACAAAGCTGAAGCAAGACCTTGAAAGCTATATCAAATTCCACACAGTCGAAAATCTCGGCTCTTACGGAATTGATGAAATCACGGATTTCAATATCTATTACGAAGCAAGAGGAAACGGCGTCTATTCCGTATATTTTCTCTTTGCTTAACAAATCAAACACGGGCTTTTCCCTCTGTTTCAAAGCAGAGGGATTTTTTTATGCCCAAAATCAAGAAAGGACGGTTTAACAGCCTATGAAAACTATGTTTAAGAAAAACGGCAAGCGTGTGTTGTCGGCGGCTCTTTGCTTGCTGATGGCAGTAATGTCCTTGCCGTTGTCCGCTTTTGCGTGGACGAGTGAGGAAGGCAGGAGTTGTACTTCCTCTTTTGGCGATTACTATGTCGGCTTGGACGGCGAATACTACCGCAGTCAAGCTACAATGCACACCCTTGTGTATAACGATGACGGCAGCACCTATGTGAAATCATACAGTTCGGGTAACGCCAAGCGAAAATATTTGATGACCGATAACAGCGGAACGCACCAAGTTTACTGCGTGGAGTCTGGTATTGATTTCAATACGGGCAACACCTACACCTCTAAAAGCGGTCAGAACAGCTCCTATTTCAAAAACTTGCCTACCGACGCACAGTTCGGCGTTATGATGGCTTTGATGTACGGCTGGCACGAGGGTAAATCTTCTCCCGTAGCAGGAACAAACGCCGACGATTACGCTTATGCAACGCAGTCGATTATCTGGGAATATCAGCAGCAGCTCCGTACAAGTCCTGCCGACCTGCATAGTGCAAACGGCATTCCTGCGGATATGTACTATTCCTCTATCAAGGGCAGACCTGCCGAGAAATGCTATAACTGGATTTTGTCGCAGATGGCAGACCATTATACCATTCCGAGCTTTGCGGCAAGAAACCAGAGCAAGGCAAACACCTATACGCTGAAATACAATCCCGATACCCAGAAATACAGCTTGACGATTGAGGACACCAACAATACGCTCTCCAATATCAAGTTTTCTGCAAGCGGTATTTCCGTATCCCGAAGCGGTAACAAATACACCTTTACGAGCGACAAAATGATTACCTCTCCCGTAACGGTATCCGCACAGAAGCAGGTTAATCTCAATACCGACGATATGCTCATCTGGGGCTGCGTAGGCAAACAGACTATGATTTCTGGTGCTTCCGACCCTGTATATTTCTATTTCAAAATCGACACCGAAACCTACGGCACAGGTCATATTAAAAAGACTTCCGAGGACGGTGTTGTTTCTGGCATTAAGTTCAATATCTCTGGCAACGGAGTGAATAAAACCGTAACGACCAAAGCGGACGGCACGGTGGATATTCAGCTTATGCCGGGCATTTACACCGTCGCAGAACAGTCGATTGACCGCTATGAGCCGCAGAGCGTTCAGCGAGTAACAATCGTAAGCGGTCATACCTCTACCGTGACCTTTAATAACACCTTGAAGCGTGGCGACTTGGAGATTATCAAAAATTCCGAGGACAATCTGGTGGAGGGCGTAAAGTTCCACCTTTACGGCACATCTTTAAGCGGTCTGCCTGTTGACGAATATGCCGTGACCGACGCAAAGGGCGTGGCAAAATTCTCGAATGTTCTTATCAGCGGAGATACGCCGTATGTCGTAGAGGAAATTGACACCGCAGTACGCTATGTTGTTCCTGCTTCCCAGACAGCACCGATTGAATGGGAAAAGGTAACGAGCCGTACTTTTGTCAATGTACTCAAAAAGTTCAATGTGACCGTGACAAAATCCGATGTGGAAACGGGAACGGAACAGGGCGACGCTTCTCTTGCAGGTGCGGTTTACGTTATTTACAAGGGCGAAGAACTCATTGACACCTATACGACGGACGGAAACGGACAGTTTACAAGCAAGTATTATATCTGCGGCGACGATTGGACGGTAAGAGAGCTTACACCGTCCGAGGGCTACTTGCTCGACCCGACCATTCACAAAGTCGGTGCAGAGCCAGAGCTTTTGTTGATGTGTGATAAAGAAGTAATAGAAGTGTAAAAAAT
>ULQX01053094.1_pt1 | contig 11181 bp, 9 predicted proteins | sample 1954941 | NCBI WGS metagenome assembly ULQX01 (sample SAMEA4835667, study PRJEB28245) | human gut metagenome | biome: gut microbiome; material: fecal sample | place: Denmark | collected 2008
ATGGAATTTACTCTTACACTGGAATTTACTTTTTCAAGTCAGCAAAATTCTGCAAAAGATTCATTTCCAGTTTTGTGTCGGATACTGCGTGAAACGAATGCAGATAGGTGTCCGGAAACGCATGAAATTCTTTTGGGCTGTGCTCAAAAAAAACGATGACATGAACCGGCCGGATGTTTTTGTAATTGAAGTTTTTGGAGTCACGGTCTTTGACGCGCTTGTACTGGCGAAGCAGAAGGTCTGCAGAGTAACAGGCAGCGCGTTCGCCGGGAAAGCGGTAGCCGATTTTTTGTACCTCGATATTGGCGATGCTTCCATTTTCAAATTCGACGACGATATCCGTGATCAAAAACGACGGTTCCACTGTAATTCGCGTGGTGTCATTTGGCAGAACTTTTAGGACCCTGACCTTCTTTTTTAGTAAGAGCGATAGAAGCCGGCTGAGCCGCTGCGGATTGTATTCCGGGTTAAATACTTCTTTGAAAAAGCTGTCAAAAAGGATTTTGACGCCGCGTTGTCCGGTGCAGATGTCGAGAAATGCTTCTTTTTGCTCCTCATTCCAACTTATGAAAAGGTCGTTTAATTTCCAGCTGCTTTGAATTTCCGCTAAAACCTCTTCGCGTTTGCGGTAACAAAAAAGATTTTGTAAAGTTTTTTTGTGCATAAAAATGCCTCCTTTAGTGTTGTTTGATAAATGTGTGAAATTAAGTCAAAATCAAAATAATTAAGGGAAATTAAATATAAGTGTACACAATTCTTTAGAACGTAAAGAAAAACGATTTTCTTTGTGCTGACCATCATATAATATCAGAGAAGAAATGTCAAGCCCAAATCTGCAAATCCTTTTCCCTCTCTTGCAACACATTTTCATGTATGGTAAAATAATTTCACCAACGGAGGAAGTGATTAAAATGAAAAAAACAATAAAAAGATGGACGGCGGGAGTGCTTGTAGCAGCGATAACATTTTCAGGACCGGTTATGCCGGCGGAGGCAAAAGGCAAATTGGCCAAACCGGAGATAAAGCAAGTGATATCCGAAAGTGCCGGCAAATTGAAGGTTTTATATAAAAAGGTACCGAAGCAGGCGAAGGCTCAGGTTCAGGTAAGTACAGATAAAAAATTTAAAAAGAATGTACGGAGTAAAGTGGCAAGGGGAACGGTTAAATCGATTACGTTTAAGAAATTGAAAGCAGTTACGTATTATGTGCGTGTAAGGAGTTTTGTCACAGAGAAAAAGAAGAAAAAATACAGTACCTGGAGCAGCAAAAAGAAGATTTCAGTGATAGGGGCGAAAACGTCAACGGATACAACAGAGGCAGAGGATACGGCAGCGGACACGGGCCGTACCGGGTCATATCCACGGACAGAAGAGGATTTAATTCGGGAGTTGTGGGAAGAACTTTTTCGTCAAAATCAAAATTCGTCCACTGGCGGTAGTGATTCTTCAAACAATAATTCATCTGCCGGAGATAATAGTTCTACCGGAAACAATGGGACAACCGGCGGTAATTCCGAGAAAGATCCGAACGGTGATTCGGGATGTGCTGGTGGAAATACCGGAGAGAATCCGACACCGATCGATATCAGTGGATTTTTGGTCAGAGTGTATACCGGTTACTTCTGCATTTATGACGGGCAGGCAAAATGTCCGGAGATTTCTGTAATAGCCGACTCCGGTGAGAATCTGGTTCAGGGTACGGATTTTACAGTAAGTTACGAGAATAATGTCAATGCAGGTACGGCGTTGGTTCGCGTAAAAGGTGTAGGAAGATATACCGGGGAGTTGACGGAAACATTTGAAATTGACAAGGCGATGCCGAAAATGGCATATTATGGGGAAGAGGAAGCAATTGTAGGGCAGCCGCTTCCGATTGTGTTTGATCAGAAACCGGAAGGAAAATGTACCTATGAAGTCCGTCGGCTGAATAAAGAGGAAACGACGGATCAGTATACGAAGGTAAATGAAAATGGAGAATTGGTTGCGATACAGGCAGGCATCGTAGAAATTAATGTAAAGATCGAGGAAAGTGAGAATTATTTGGCGACGGACTACAGCTTGGGAACATTGACCATTTGTGATGAAGAAAGTCCGGAGGGAGGTTTTTCTCCGAGTACCTATGCAGAAGGAGACACGTATAAGTCAGAGTTGAAAGGCGTTACCGTTGAAAATGGAAAAGGTTCTTTTGACATTGCTTTTGAAAGTGATGCCAGTAATAAATGGCTGGATGAACATATGCGCTTTGAAGTAGAAGATGCGACCCCTTCCGCATATCGTAAGGCATTTGAGTGGCTTGGAAAGGATACGGAAACCCTTGTTTTCAAGGTGGAAAATTCGACGAAAGAACTTCGAAGCCGCTATAACTATGGAAGAGATCCGATTGTAGGACCTTGTGCGGATCAGCCGTTAGGTGATCTGAAAAATGAGCGGCTCAGTGCAAGAAAGATCACGGTAACGGTAGGAGAAGGAGTGCGTGTATGTAAAGTGAAGGCATACCGCGATGACAAATTATATGATGTAATTTACATTGCGACGAAGCCTTATGATACACAGGAAAACTATCTTGATGAAGAATATTATGCGCAGGCACGTCATAAGGTGGAAGCAAAGATTTGGACAGAGGACATGACAGTGCTTCAAAAATTGAACGCACTTGCAGAATATATCAGAACGACAACACATTATCCGGGAAGCGGTTCTACGAAAAAAGAAACCAATTCGACTTTTTGGAATGCTTTTGCGGTGGATGGGATCCAGTTGTATTATTATATGTACACGATGCCGACATTGAACCGGATTATGGATCTGCAGGGAGGACTTACGACGTGTGTCGGAGTAGATATTATCGAGCGGGCAGCGACGGAGGATCTGGGATTGCCGTATTTGTATGATGCGGACACCAAGACCGTGGCAGAGGGAGAAGGCGTCTGGCTGGTCAGGGGTTCGTACAGCAGTAACCCGAGTGCGGCAGCGCATGAATCTGTGATTTATAAAGATGCGAATGAAAGAAGAACTTTCATTGATGCGCAGGGAATGATAACGGATACAACGTGTGAAGAGCATGGGTGTCTTGATAAGGTGATAAGAGATTAACAGAAAGAATAAGAGGAGAGTGAAAAATGTTAAAAATAGAGCATTTAACAAAAAAGTACGGAGAAAAAACGGCAGTGGAGGATTTGTCGCTGCATATTCTCAAAGGGGAGATTTATGGATTTATCGGGCATAATGGAGCGGGAAAAACGACGACATTGAAGTCGATTGTCGGAATTTTACAGTTTGAAGAAGGGGAAATCCGAATCGATGGGGATTCTATTCAGGAAAACCCGCTTGCGTGCAAAAAGAAGATTGCGTATATTCCGGATAATCCGGATCTATACGAATTTATGACAGGGGTCAAATATCTTCATTTTATTGCGGATATTTTTGGCGTGGATGAGCACACAAGACAGGAAAGGATTCGTAAATATGCGGATCTGTTTGAAATTACTTCGGATCTGGCACAGCCGATTGCGTCGTATTCCCACGGAATGAAACAGAAACTGGCAATCATAGCGGCATGGATTCATAACCCGGAATTGATCATCATGGATGAACCTTTTGTCGGTCTGGATCCAAAAGCGTCCCATATACTTAAAGGAATGATGCGGGAAGTCTGTGACGAGGGTGGTGCTATCTTTTTCTCGACACACGTATTGGAAGTGGCAGAGAAACTTTGTGATAAAGTGGCAATCATAAAAAATGGGAAATTGATTCGTTCGGGCACGATGGAAGAAGTAAAAGGAGACGACAGTCTGGAAGAAGTTTTTCTGGAATTGGAGGGAGAATAATGTTTGGAATCTTAGTGAAAAAACAGATGGCAGAGATTTTCCGAGGTTATTTTTACGATGCGAAAAAGAATAAAAAACGTTCCAAAATCTCGACGATTCTTTTTATGTTGATGTACGTAATCCTTATGGTTGGTGTTGTGGGAGGCGTGTTTACCTTTTTGGCGGTACAACTATGTAAACCGTTTTCGTTGGTAGATATGAGCTGGCTGTATTTTTTAATTATGGGGATGATCGCGATTGCGTTAGGAGCATTTGGAAGTGTATTTAATACCTTTTCCGGATTGTATCTTTCCAAGGACAATGACCTGCTTTTGTCGATGCCCATCCCAGTGCGAAGTATACTGGCAGCAAGACTTATGGGTGTTTATCTTATGGGATTGATGTATTCGGCGGTTGTTATCGTGCCGGCGGCAGTTGTATATTGGATAGTGACAGATATTACACCGGTTGGAATTGCGGGCTCCATTCTTTTGATCCTGCACATTTCTATTATTGTGCTTATTTTATCGTGTGTACTGGGATGGTGTGTGGCGAAGATAAGCCTGAAATTAAAGAACAAAAGCTTCATTACAGTGTTGCTTTCTTTGGTGTTTTTCGGACTCTATTATTTGGTCTATTTCAAGGCGCAGGAATTAATTCAGGATCTTTTGCAAAATGCTTTGATTTATGGAAATAAAGTAAAAGACCGGGCCTATCCTCTCTATCTTTTTGGAAGAGTGGGGGAAGGTGACGCAGTGGCAATGCTTGTTTTTACCATTGGGATTGCTGCGATGGCTGTTTTTACATTTCGCCTGCTTGCGGGAAGTTTTATCCGCATTGCGACAGCTTCCGGTAAGAGTGGAAAAGCTGTTTACCGTGAAAAACATGAGAAAAGAAAAAGCGAATTTGGTGCGCTTCTTACAAAGGAGTTCAAGCGGTTTACGTCAAGCCCGAATTATATGCTGAATTGTGGACTGGGGACAATTTTTCTTCCGATTCTTGGAGTGGCTGCTTTGATAAAAGGGCAGACGGTGTTGCAAACGATTTCCCGGCTTTTTGCAGGAGAAGAGGTGGAAGGATATATTGTTGTGATTGTTATAACAGCAGTATGCCTTGTGGTGGCAATGAATGACATGGTGGTACCTTCTGTTTCACTGGAAGGAAAGAATTTGTGGATCCTGCAGTCATTGCCGGTAAAACCGTGGAACATTCTTCGTGCTAAACTCGGAGTGCAGCTTTTGTTGACATGGCTTCCGGTTCTTTTCTGTGAAATTTGCCTCGCAGTCTGTCTTCACATGGATATTGTTAAGACACTTTTTATTCTTGTGATTCCGATTGTATTTACCGGAATGATGACTGTGTTTGGTCTCTTTCTTGGAATCAATATGCCAAATCTCACATGGACCAATGAGCTGGCACCAATCAAACAAAGTCTTGGTGTAGTGATCTCCATGTTTGGTGGATGGGCATTGGCAGCAGGGGTGGCAGTTCTCTATTTTGTGGCTGGAAAGAAAATAGGTGCACCGGGATACTTGCTTTTGGTAACAATTGTTTTTGCATTGATTACCGGAGTGTTTTATATCTGGCTAAAACGAAAAGGAATGGAAAAATGGATGACGTTATAAAAATAGAAAAGCCCCCGGCTGTGAGTGCAGTCAGGGGCTTTTCTAATGTAGTTTTATCACAAACGATGATCACGGCAGATTCAATTTGCGGTCTAAAATACGTTCGGAAATAACGTAGAATATAACTGAAAATACAACGGAAATGATAAGGGATATTATGGTTAACATTCCCGTAGCGGAATAATTCAGCGTGTCTCCCTCTGAAAAAATGCCGGTGCCGATCATAACCGGAATCAGCACGACAAGACTGACAATCTGCTGTGCCGTGTAGATGGCTGCATAAAAAGCAATGGAAGCGATGACACGGTGATCGCGTACAAATTGTCCCAGGCTGATCGATGCATAGATGGCAAGGATCGAATTGATGTATCCCATAATAAACGAGAGAATCGTCGTGAAATCAAAGGTTTCACTTTTTAAAATTTGACGAATTGCCATAAAGGTAATTTCCGAATCAAATCCAACAGCACATAGAACAAATAAAGCAAACAACGTTACTGCGATGGTAAGGACTGCCCACAAAAAAGATACCAGAAATTTGGAAAACAGGATCTGGTTTGTGGATGCCGGAAGTGTGAATGTTAAGTAGCCTTCACGCGTCGCCGTGGAACGGTAAAATCGCAGACATATGAAAATGTATGGGGAAAGAACCGTAAAAACGATGGCAAGAAAACCTACGATCGCACCAAGGGGCAGTGTGATTGACAAAAACAGTTCATTGACATCAAAGTGGTCTATGACCGTAAAAAAGATGCAGGCAAGTGCCACAAGAGCAGCAAGCGCTATGTAAACCGGCACATAAAAGCGATAGGTCGCTTTGAATTCGTGTTTGATCAATTTTTTTAACATTTGAATACCTCCCTAAAAAGTGCATCGACGGATTTGTTTTCTTTTTCCCGGATATCATCTACACTGGACTGCAGGCGGACCTGTCCGTTTTGCAGGAAAATGACTTCATCCAGAACATTTTCCACATCTGCGATCAAATGTGTCGAGATAAGAACGGTTGAATTTTCACAATAATTGCTTACGATCGTATTGAGAATATAATCTCTGGTCGCCGGATCGACACCACCGATCGGTTCATCCAGACAATACAGATTTGCATTGCGGCTCATCGCGAGGATCAACTGGACTTTTTCCAATGTCCCTTTTGACATATGTGACAATTTCATCTGGGAATCAATATCCAGTTTGGCAAGCATAAAGGTTGCCTTTTCCCGCTCAAAGTCATTGTAAAAATCTCCAAAATATTCCAGAAGCTGTGTTACTTTCATCCATTTTGGAAAATAGTTGCTGTCCGGCAGAAATGATACGTGCTGCTTGGTGATGATGCCCGGAGTTTCTCCGCCAATTGTAATCGTTCCATGATCGGGTTTGAGAAGCCCGTTCAGCAGTTTCAGAAAGGTTGTCTTTCCACTGCCGTTTGGTCCTAAAAGGCCTACAATTTTACCGCACTCCAGTGTGATATCCACGTTGTCAAGTGCCAGCGAATTGCCAAACCGTTTGGTCAATCCCTTTGTTTCTAAAATAATCATAAATAATCCTCCATTTTAATAAGTAAGTTTAGTCTTTGTCCCATGCCTTTTGGATGAAATCCAATTGCTTTTCCGGTTCAAAACCAAGAGATGTCAGTTCGCTCCGTAGTTTTTTCAGGTGTGCGAGGGCAAGTTCGGAACGCATCGCGTCCAACATCGAATGGTCACTGGTAATACGCCGTCCGGCGGTTCGCTCTGTGATCAACAGCCCCTCCCGTTCCAATTCGGAAAGTGCCCGCTGCATCGTGTTTGGATTAACGTTGGCAGAAGTTGCCAGTTCGCGGACCGATGGAAATGGTTCACCGGGTGAATATTCACCGGACAAGATCAGTCGTTTTAACTGCTCCGTCAATTGGATATACAAAGGACGGTCATTGGTGAGTTCCCATTGCATAGTGGTACTCCTTTCTGTATTATTGTATTAAGCGATTAACACAATAATACACCTGTGGACAAACATTGTCAAGCAAAAATGAAAAAAAAATGAAATGTTCGTAAAATTCGACGAGATTCTCCTTTTATCACTTTACTTTTTTTGGTGATGGTGCTAAAATAATTCTAAGTGATAAATAATTTCAATTAATAAGGAGGATTCTATAAAAATGGCTAGAGCAAAACAATCCATGGATGGAAATACAGCTGCCGCTCATGTGGCATATGCCTATACAGAAGTAGCTGGTATCTATCCGATTACACCTTCTAGTCCGATGGCAGATACCGTTGACCAGTGGTCTGCAGCGGGACAGAAGAACATTTTTGGAAACACAGTAAAAGTAGTTGAGATGCAATCAGAGGCTGGTGCAGCAGGTACCGTACATGGTTCTCTTGCAGCAGGTGCACTTACAACAACATTTACTGCTTCCCAGGGACTTCTTTTGATGATTCCTAACATGTACAAGATTGCAGCAGAGCAGCTTCCTTGCGTGTTTGACGTATCTGCTCGTACCGTATCAACGCAGTCTTTGAACATTTTTGGAGATCACAGTGACGTTTATGCATGTCGTCAGACAGGTTTTGCTATGCTTGCTGAGACAAATCCACAGGAAGTTATGGACTTGAGCCCGGTTGCTCATTTGGCTGCTTTGGAAGGAAAAGTTCCGTTTATTAACTTCTTTGATGGATTCCGTACATCTCACGAGATTCAGAAAATTGAGAAATGGGATTATGAAGATCTGAAAGAAATGTGCAACATGGACGCTGTAGAAGAGTTCCGTCAGCATGCATTGAACCCAGAGCATCCTGCTATGCGTGGTTCTCATGAAAACGGTGACGTATTCTTCCAGCATCGTGAAGCTTGTAACCCAGTATATGATGCTTTGCCGGCAGTTGTTGAAAAATACATGGGCAAAGTCAATGAAAAATTAGGAACAGACTATGATCTGTTTAACTACTATGGAGCTGAGGATGCTGACCGTGTCATCATCGCTATGGGTTCCATCTGTGACGTTGCAGAAGAAGTAATCGACTACTTGACAGCAAAAGGCGAAAAAGTAGGTTTGATCAAAGTTCGTTTGTATCGTCCTTGGTCTTCCGAGCACATCTTGAAAGTAATTCCTAAGACGGCTAAGAAGATCGCTGTACTTGACCGTACAAAAGAGCCTGGTACACTTGGTGAACCACTTTACCTTGATGTGGCTGCTACACTTCGTGAAGCCGGCTTGAATGATATTATTTTGACAGGTGGACGTTATGGACTCGGTTCCAAGGATACACCACCTTCATCTGTATTTGCTATTTACAAAGAGTTGGAGAAAGATGCTCCAAAACCTCGTTTTACAATCGGTATCGTAGATGATGTTACAAACCTCAGTCTTCCGGAAGTAAAACCAGCTCCTATCACATCTGCAGAAGGTACTGTAGAATGTAAGTTCTGGGGTCTTGGCGGAGACGGTACAGTAGGTGCGAACAAGAACTCTACAAAGATCATCGGTGACCACACAGACAAATACATTCAGGCATACTTCCAGTATGACTCCAAGAAGACAGGTGGTATTACAATTTCCCATCTTCGTTTTGGTGACAAACCAATCAAGAGCCCTTACTACATCAACCAGGCAGACTTCGTAGCTTGCCACAACCCATCTTATGTAGTAAAAGGATACAAGATGGTTCAGGATGTAAAACCGGGCGGAATCTTCATGATCAACTGCCAGTGGACAGATGAAGAGCTTGACAAACATATGCCAGCTGCTTCCAAGAAATACATCGCTGACAATAATATCCAGTTATATACAATCAATGCGATCGACAAAGCAATTGAAATCGGTATGGGTAAACGTACTAACACAATTCTTCAGTCCGCATTCTTCAAACTTGCAAACATCATGCCAATCGATGAAGCTGTCGAGTACATGAAAGCTGCTGCTAAGAAATCCTATTCTAAGAAGGGTGATGCAGTCGTAGAAATGAACTACAAAGCAATCGATGCTGGTGTAGATGCAGTTCATAAAGTAGAAGTTCCGGCTTCTTGGGCTAATCCGGAAGCAGATGCTCCTGCAAAAGAACTTACAGGACGTCCAGAGGTTGTTAAGATGGTGAAAGACCTTCTCGAGCCAATCTCTATTATGGATGGTGACAGCCTTCCGGTATCTGCATTCCAAGATATTGCAGACGGACAGTTCGAACTCGGTGCTTCCGCATACGAGAAACGTGGTACAGCTGTAATGGTACCAGAGTGGGATCCGGCAAGCTGTGTACAGTGTAATAGTTGTGCATTTGTTTGTTCCCATGCAACAATTCGTCCGTTCATCCTTGATGAGAACGAAGTAAAAGTTGCTCCTTCACAGATTAAACTTGCTGATGCAAAACATGCAGTAGCAGATGGAATGAAGTTCACAATGACGGTTTCTCCATTAGACTGTATGGGATGTGGCGAGTGTATTACCGTTTGTCCTGCCGCTGCTAAAGGCGCAATCAAGATGGTTCCTCAGGAATCTCAGGCAGAACAGCAGCCAGTATTTGATTACCTCGTTGCTAACGTTGGTAAGAAAGATATCAAACCGGTATTTACGGATGCTACTCCAATTGGTTCCCAGTACAATCAGCCACTTCTCGAGTTCTCCGGAAGTTGTGCAGGATGTGCAGAGACATCTTATGCTCGTTTGATCACACAGTTGTTTGGTGAGCAGATGTACATCTCCAATGCAACAGGATGTTCCTCTATCTGGGGTGGTCCGGCTGCTACATCACCATATACTGTAAACAAAGATTCTAAACAGGGTCCGGCTTGGGCAAACTCCTTGTTCGAGGACAATGCTGAGCATGGTCTTGGTATGTACATTGGTCAGAAAGTTCTCCGTGAGCAGACCATGGACAAAGTAAAAGAACTGGCTGCTTCCGATAAGGCATCTGCTGAATTGAAAGCTGCTGTAGATAAATACTTTGAGACAAAAGATAATACAAAAGCAAATACTGCTGCTACAAAAGCAATGGTTGCTGAGATTGAAAAAACTGCTGCCGCTGGCTGTGAACTTTCCAAGGAAATCCTTGATAAGAAACAGTACCTTGCTAAGAAGTCCGTATGGATCTTCGGTGGTGACGGTTGGGCTTACGACATCGGATTTGGTGGTTTGGACCACGTACTTGCATCCGGTGAGAACGTAAACGTAATGGTATTCGATACAGAGATGTACTCCAATACAGGTGGTCAGGCATCGAAGGCTTCTAACATCGGTGAAGTTTGTCAGTTTGCTGCTGCCGGAAAAGAAATCGGTAAGAAGAGTCTTGCTGAAATCGCTATGAGTTATGGTTACGTATACGTAGCACAGATCGCTCTTGGTGCAAACCCTGCACAGGCTGTAAAAGCGATCGCAGAAGCAGAAGCTTACAACGGACCATCTTTGATCATTGGTTACGCTCCTTGCGAACTCCACGGTATCGCTAAGGGTGGTATGAACCATTGCCAGGATGAGATGAAGAAAGCTGTTAAGGCTGGATACTGGAACTTGTTCAGCTTCAATCCAGACTTGAAAGCAGAAGGAAAGAACCCATTCACTTTGACATCCAAAGAAGGAGATGGTTCTTACCAAGACTTCTTGAACAACGAAGCACGTTATACACGTCTGATCAAGCCTTTCCCAGAAAGAGCAGAAAGACTGTTCAAAGAATCCGAGGAAGCTGCAAAGGCTCGTTACGATCACTTGCAGAAGCTGGTTGAACTGTATAAATAATAGTTGAACGACTTATAGAATAGGAAACCCGCCCCATGGCATTT
>ULQX01016786.1_pt1 | contig 11170 bp, 6 predicted proteins | sample 1954941 | NCBI WGS metagenome assembly ULQX01 (sample SAMEA4835667, study PRJEB28245) | human gut metagenome | biome: gut microbiome; material: fecal sample | place: Denmark | collected 2008
GGGGTTTTATTTAGAGGTCATTCTGCCAAAGTGGCCTTTTTCCTCTTCGTCCTTTTTGGAGTCGGGCTTTTCCGCCGGGGTCAGACGCACCTCGGTCACGCGGCGCTTGGCGGTGCGGGTGACCACGCCGTCGTAGCTGCCCAGCGTAAAGCGGTCGCCTACCTTGGGCAGACGGCAGGTCTTTTCCTGCACCAGACCGTTCACCGTGTTGGAGTCGATATCCTCGTCCTCCGGCAGTCCCAGCCGCTCGTACAGGTCATCCACGCCGGCGCTGCCCAGCACGATCCAGCTGCCGTCCGACTGCTTGCGGAAGTCCTCGGTCACCTCGTCGTGCTCATCCCAGATCTCGCCTACCAGCTCCTCCAGAATGTCCTCCAGCGTGATGATACCCTCGGTGCCGCCGTACTCGTCCACCACCACAGCCATGTGGTGGTGCTGCTCGCGCAGGGTGCGCAGCAGCTGGGAGATCTGGGTGGAACCGGTGGTGTAGAGGGTAGGCTTGACCAGATCCTCCAGCTTGACCTCCTTTTTCAGGCGTGCCATGTAGAAGTCCTTTTCATGTACCACACCAATGATGTTATCAATGGTGTCGTGGTACACCGGCAGACGGGAGTAGCCGGACTCCGCAAAGGTCTGCGCCACCTCTTCCAGCGGCAGATCGTCCTCCACCGCGATCACATCCACGCGGGGGGTCAGGATCTCTTCCACCTCCACGTCATCAAACTCGATGGCGCTGCGGATCAGTTCGCTTTCCCGGTCGGTCAGCTCGCCGTCATTCTCGGCTTCGCTGACCATGGTCATCAGCTCGCCCTCGGTGATGGTGTCCTCCTCAGTGCTGTGGACAAAGTGTCCCAGAAAGCGCTTCCACTGGCTGAACAGCCATGTCAGCGGGGTAAACACCAGCATCAGCAGGCTGAGCGCCGGCGCAACTGCGGTGGCAACCGTTTCCGGCATCTCCTTGGCAAGGCTCTTGGGGGTCACCTCGCCAAAGATCAGCACCACTACGGTCAGCACCATGGTGGACACCGTAGCGCCACGCTCTGCGCCCAGCATCTTGGTGAAAATGATGGTGCCGATGGAAGCTGCGGCAATGTTTACGATATTGTTGCCGATGAGGATGGTGGAAAGCAGCTTATCGTATTTTTCAGCCATTGCCAGCACCCGGGCGGCAGAGTTATCGCCGTCCTCGGCGCGGCTTTTCAGGCGGATCTGATTCAGGGAAGAAAATGCGGTCTCGGAGGCGGAGAAAAAGGCAGAGAGTGCCACCAATACTACCAGCGCTACCCAGAGCGTCATACTGCCATCGTCCATAAAAAGGGGAATCACACTCAACTTTCTGTTTTAAATTTAGTTTTATTTGCCCGCCGTGTTCCCGTTGTGCTTCAACAGTGCCACGCGGGCTTTTCCGTATACAAAAATGTGCTTTCCATCGTTGCCATTTCCGCGATGAAAAGCACATCAATGTTATTTTCTATAATAACATATTCTGCACACAGGTGCAAGCGTTTGGCCTGTACTCCATGTACAAAACCGGTAAAGTTTAGCGCAGAACCAATGCGCTGCCGTCATAATCCACCGTCAGGGTGTTGCCCTCGGCATAACTGCCCTTGATGATGGCCTTGGCGATCAGGGTCTCCACGCGGCTCTGGATGAAGCGCTTGATGGGACGTGCACCATAAACGCTGTCGTAGGCAGAATCAATGATGAAGTCCTTGGCGGCGGTGGTCACCTCCAGCTTGAGGTGCTTGCCCTCCTCCATGCGGTTACGCAGATCCTGCAGCTGCAGATCCACGATCTTGCGCATTTCGTCTTTGGTCAGGCTCTTGTAGTAGACGATCTCGTCCAGACGGTTCAAAAATTCGGGACGGAACTTGCTCTTGAGCAGCAGGTCGATCTGGTGCTTTGCGTCCTCGCTCAGCTCGTTGGAGCCCTGCGCACGGCGCTGCTCCAGATCGTTCAGGATGATATCGCTGCCAAGGTTGGAGGTCAGGATGATGACCGTGTTCTTGAAGTCCACGGTACGGCCCTGACTATCCGTGATGCGGCCATCGTCCAGCACCTGCAGCAGGATGTTGAACACATCGGGGTGGGCTTTTTCCACCTCATCGAACAGCACCACGCTGTAAGGCTTGCGGCGCACAGCCTCGGTCAGCTGGCCGCCCTCTTCATAACCGACATATCCCGGAGGCGCGCCGATCAGGCGGCTGACGCTGAACTTCTCCATATATTCGGTCATGTCGATACGCACCATGTTGCGCTCGTCGTCAAACAGTGCCTGTGCCAGCGCCTTGGCCAGTTCGGTCTTGCCCACGCCGGTGGGGCCGAGGAACAGGAAGCTGCCGATGGGGCGGTTGGGGTTGGCGATACCGGCGCGGCTGCGCAGGATAGCTTCGCTCACCTTGGTCACGGCCTCGTCCTGCCCGATGACCCGCTGGTGCAGCACATCATCCAGATGCAGCAGCTTCTCGCGCTCGCCCTCCACCAGCTTTTCTACCGGGATGCCGGTCCAGCGTGCCACGATGCGGGCGATCTCCTCATCGGTCACGCGGTCACGCAGCAGGCTGTCCTCCTTCTTAGCGGCAGCCACCTTTTCCTCTTCGGCCAGCTGCTTTTGCAGCTGGGGCAGCTTGCCGTACTTCAGCTCGGCGGCCTTGTTCAGGTCGTACTCACGCTGGGCTTTCTCGATGGCGGCATTGGTCTGCTCGATCTGCTCACGCAGAGTCTGCACCTTGCCGATGGCATTCTTTTCGTTCTCCCACTTTGCCTTCATGCTGCGGAACTTATCCTGCAACTCGGCAAGCTCCTTTTCCAGATCCTTCAAACGGCTCTGGCTCAGGGCATCGGTCTCCTTTTTCAGGCTCACCTGCTCGATCTGCAGCTGGGTGATGCGGTGTGCCAGATCGTCCATCTCGCTGGGCATACTGTCCATCTCGGTCTTGATCATGGCGCAGGCTTCATCCACAAGGTCGATGGCCTTATCCGGCAAAAAGCGGTCGGTGATATAGCGGTCGGAAAGGGTGGCAGCGGCGATCAGGGCGTTGTCGTTGATCTTTACGCCGTGGAACACCTCATACCGCTCCTTCAAGCCGCGCAGAATGGAGATGGTATCCTCCACGGTAGGCTCATCCACCTGCACCGGCTGGAACCGGCGCTCCAGTGCGGGGTCTTTTTCAATATACTGGCGGTACTCGTCCAGCGTGGTCGCGCCGATGCAGTGCAGCTCGCCCCGGGCCAGCATGGGCTTGAGCAGGTTGCCTGCGTCCATGGCACCGTCGGTCTTACCGGCACCCACGATGGTGTGCAGCTCATCAATGAAGAGGATGATCTTGCCCTCGCTCTTCTTCACCTCGTTCAGCACGCTCTTCAAGCGCTCCTCGAACTCGCCGCGGTACTTTGCACCGGCCACCAGAGCGCCCATGTCCAGACTGAACACGGTGCGGTCTTTCAGGTTTTCGGGCACATCGCCGCGCACGATACGCTGCGCCAGACCCTCGGCGATGGCAGTTTTACCAACGCCGGGCTCGCCGATCAGGCAGGGGTTGTTTTTGGTCTTACGGGACAGGATACGGATCACATTGCGGATCTCCTGATCACGGCCGATCACGGGGTCCAGCTTCTGCTTGCGGGCAAGCTCCACCAGATCCTGACCGTACTTCTGCAAGGCGTTGTAGGTGTCCTCCGGGTTATCGGTGGTCACCCGCTGGTTGCCGCGCACGGCGGTAAGCTGCTGCAAAAAGGCGTCCTTTTTCAGGTTAAAGGCGCGGAACAGCTCGCTGGTGGTCTGGTCCTGCTCGTCCAGCAGGCCAAGGAACAGATGCTCCACGCTGATGAAGTCGTCCTTCATGGCCTTGGCTTCGCGGGCGGCGGCGCTGAGCACCTTATCGGTTGCCTGCGAGATATAGACCTTATCGGGGTCACGGCCGGAGCCAGACACCCGGGGCAGCGCGGACAGCTTTTCCGCCACGGCGGCGGCAAAGCTGCCGGGGTCAACGTTCAGCTTTTGCAGCAGCTGAGGGATCAGGCCGTTTTCCTGCGCAGCCAGTGCGTGCAGCAGGTGGGCGGGTTCCAGCGCGTTGTGCTGGTACTCCACAGCCAGCTGCTGGGCTGCCTGCAAAGCCTCAAGGGTCTTTTGGGTATATTGATTGGTATTCATAAAGTCAAGCCTCCATTCATACCGGAAGGTTTATTTTAGCGGACGGATAAGTTCTTTGCTAACAGCTCCGTGCCCGGCGGCGGCAGAGCCTTGCGTTGATTGTATCGATATTCTTCTTCATGGTCTTGCACACCTCCTGCGGGGCAGTTCGTTTTGTTTTTAGCACTCTATCTGCTCGACTGCTAAAAATATACTCCTGTCCACCTGCTTTGTCAATAGGGTTCACAAAAAGTTTGCAGAATAGACGCAAACCCATGCTTTTCTGCCCAGCGGGATAAAACAAAAAAGCACCGGCAGCCTTCGCCGCTGAATTTCAGAAACTCAGCGAATTGGTTGCCGATGCTTTATTTTTAGCGTCCTCGCCCTCTCAGTCATCGCTGCGCGATGCCAGATTCCCCCTTTTGTCGCTGCGCGACATCTTCCCCCGGCCGGGGGAAGTCGGCCCTCAAAGTGGGAGCCCTTGACAGTCCACGCAAACTTCATCTCTTTGCCAAGGCCTCTCCCTTTGGGAGAGGTGGATGCGAACAAAGTGAGCAGACGGAGAGGGCGAGCCCGCTGCCCTTTTCCGTCTTATTTCAGCGCTTCTTCCAGCACCTTCAGCAGGTGTGGGATATCCAGCGGCTTTGCGATGTGGCCGTTCATGCCCGCATTCAAGGCGTTCTGCTTATCCTCCTCAAAAGCGTTGGCAGTCATGGCAAAAATGGGGATGCCCGCCTTGCGGGGGTCGGGCAGGGCGCGAATGCGCCGGGTGGCTTCGTAGCCGTCCATGCGGGGCATCTGGATGTCCATCAGGATCAGGTCGTACTGCCCGGGCGCGGACTGCTCCATCTTTTCCACCGCTTCAACGCCGTCCTCGGCGGTGTCCACAAGGAAGCCCGCTTCCTTTAAGATCTCCATGGCGATCTCCCGGTTCAGGGCGTTATCCTCCACCAGCAGCAGGTGCTTGCCGTCAAAGCTTGCCTTGGGCTGCGGGGCGGGCGTCTGCTCCGGCTGCACCCGGAAGGGTTCTGCCAGCACCTTGCGCAGCTCCGAGAGGAACAGCGGCTTTTCGCAGAAGGCGGTCACACCGGCGGCGCGCGCTTCTTCCTCGATATCCGCCCAGTCGTAGGCGGTCAGGATGATGATGGGGCAGCTGTCCCCGATGACCTTGCGGATCTGCCGCACGATCTCGATGCCGTTCATATCCGGGATGAGCCAGTCGACGATATACACGCTGAAAGCATCGCCCTGCTCCACGGCGTACTTGGTGCGGATGACCGCTTCCTTGCCGGAGATGGTCCACTCCGGGCGCATCCCGATCTTGGAAAGCATGGTGCTGACGCTCAGGCAGGTGTTGGTGTCGTCATCTGCCACCAGCGCCCGCAGCCCTTCCAGCTGGGGCAGCTGCTTGATCTCCGCCTTCTGCCCGCTGAGGGGGAAGCAGAGGTTCACGATGAACTCGCTGCCCTTGCCCGGCTCGCTTTCAAGGGTGATGGTGCCGCCCATCAGGTCTACGATATTCTTGGTGATGGAAAGGCCCAGACCCGTGCCCTGAATGCCGCTGACGGTAGAATTCTCCTCCCGGGTGAACTCCTCAAAGATATGCTTCTGGAACTCCTTATTGATGCCGATGCCGTTGTCTTTAATGCGGAACTCGTAGTTGCCGCAGCCCTTGGGCGCACCGGGCTTCTGGGCGATGCGGATGCTCACCATGCCGCCGGTGGGGGTGAACTTGATGGCATTGGAAAGGATGTTCAGCAGTACCTGATTCAGCCGCAGCGGGTCGGTGATGATGTCCTCGTCCACCACGTCCATGGTGTCGATGAACAGCGACAGGCGCTTGGAGCTGATGTTGGGCTGGATGATGGAGCGCACATCGTGCACAAGGTCCGGCAGGTGCACCGCCTTTTCCTCGATCTTTACCTTTCCGCTCTCAATGCGGCTCATGTCCAGCACATCGTTGATGAGGGAGAGCAGGTGCTGGCTGGAAGTGGAGATCTTTTTCAGGTAGTCCAGCACCTGTTCCTTATTATCAATATGGGTCGCCGCCAGCGAGGTGAAGCCGATGATGGCGTTCATCGGGGTGCGGATGTCGTGGCTCATGTTGAACAAGAACTCCCGCTTGGCGCGGTTTGCCGCTGCCTCGTGCCGGACAGCCTTTTCCAACTTGCGGTTCTGCTCCTCCAGCTGAGCGTGGTATTTCTGCTCCTGCTCCCGCTTTTGCTGCTCCGCAGCCTTTATGGAGCGATGGCGCAGCGTTTGCAGCACCGCCACAAAGATCAGATAAAGGATCAGCGCAGCCAGCAGTGCGCTGCTGGCATTGCGGAACACCAATTTTTCGCCGATATAGATATACAGGTCAAAATTCTGTCCGTTGCTGTACATCCCGAAATAACAGCCGGAATTTGCCCAGTCGTGGGTATGGGTCAAGGTATCGGGCGCACCGGCCTTGCGGATGCCCTGCACCAGCGGGCTGTTCGTGGTGTACAGTCCGATGAGGCTCGGGTCGTTTGCGGCGATCACCTTGTTATCCTGCACGATAAAGATGGTGCCGCTGATGTCCTGCGGGTAGCCGTCCAGCACGCTCTGGATGGACAGGGCTGCGCCCTCCACAAACTCCGGCGGGGTCACCCGGTAAGCCAGCAGTATGGCATCCCCTGCTGCGGCGCGGTGGGTGGCAACATCCACCGCCGTGCCATCCTGTAACAGAATGCGCTTGAGATAGGTCTTTTGCGGGTTTTGCAGCACGTTCAGCGCGGCTTTCTCCCGCAGCGACTCCGCAAACTGCGCATAGCCAACATTACCACTTGTATATTCACACAGTGCTTTTCCGTTTTCGTCCAGTACGGCAATGCCGGTAAGCCAGAGGGACTCCGTTTCTGCCCGGAGACTTTCGGGGTCGTAGAGGTCTAAGGCATCATTTTCAGCCAGCTGCCGCACCGCCACCGCCATCCGGCGCAGCGCCTTTGCGGTGATGGTGTCGTTATTTTTTTCGAAGCTGGTGGACTGCACCTTTACAAAGCTGATGGTGCGGGCAAAGTAATCCTCGGTAGCACGTATGGACTCCTGCCCGGAGAAGAGGGTCACTGTCAGCAAAAGCAGCACGCCCATCAGCAGATAGAGCGCCGCCATCCGCATATTGGGAGTGAACGTTTTCTTTTTACGGTTCAAGGGCGTCCACCTCCAGATATTTTTCCGGGTCCGGCAGATACTTGCCTACGATCTGCTTCATCGTGCCGTCGGCGCGCATGGCGGCAAAGGTCTTGGTCAGCTGTTCGTCCAGCCCGCGGGTGTCGTTCAGCGCAAAAGCCACGCCGATGCCGGTGACCAGCAGCGGCTCTTCCAGAATGCGGAAGTTGGCATTGCAATCCTGCATATACTGCAAAATGGCAGTCTCGTGGGCGGCAACGGCGTCCACATAGCCGCAGTTCAGCATAGCGTACTGCACGCTGCGGTCCTCGGTGCTCAGCACTTCGCCCAGCTGCGGGATGCGGGGGTCGGTACCGGCAAGGAAAATTTCCTCCGGCTTGGTGGTGCTTTGCACCATCATGGTCTTGCCCGCAAGGTCGGCAAGCGTTTCAATGCCGCTGTCCGCATTGACCGCCACCACCTGACGGCTAGTCATATACGGCCCTGCCCAGCGGTACAGCTGCTCACGCCCGTCCATGGAAAAGCAGCCCCAGATGCAGTCGATGGCACCGCTTTCCACCAGATTGGTTTTCTGCTCCCAGTCAATGATCTCGATCTGCACCGCATACCCCATGCGGGCAAAGGCTTCGGTGGCAATGTCCACATCAATGCCGGTGGGGGTGCTGTCATTGCTCAGGTAGACAAAAGGCGGGTAGGAATCGCTGCCCACCGTAAGTTCGGGCAGCGCTGCCGCCGCCTGCGTTTTGCCGCAGGCGGTCAGCCCGGCTGCCGCTGCCGCCGCGCACACTTTTAAAAAGGTGCGGCGGGGTATTTTATGGTTGGATCTCTGGTTTGTCACGCGTAATTTTCCTCACATTACCATTGTAAAATATCCTGCTTCAGTTCCCCCTGCACATCCAGCAGGCACTGGATCAGCAGCGGGTTGAACGCCCCGCACGCGCCGTTTGTGATCATCTGGACAGCAGTCTCGTGCGGGAACGCCTTTTTGTAGCACCGCTCGCTGGTCAGCGCATCGTACACATCCGCCATGGAGACCAGCTGCGCACTGATGGGGATATCGTCCCCTTTCAGCCCGTCCGGGTAGCCCTTGCCGTCCCAGCGCTCGTGGTGCCAGCGGGCGATCTCGTAGGCAGTCTGCAAAAGCGGCTGGTCTGCAAAGCTTTCGGTCTTTTGCAGCATCTCTGCGCCCAGCATACTGTGGGTCTTGATCACCGCAAATTCCTCTGCGGTCAGCCTGCCGGGCTTATTCAGGATGGCTTCGTCAATGCCTATTTTGCCAATATCGTGCAGCGCCGACGCAAGCGGGATATCATCCTGCTGCTCAGGGGTCAGGTCGTAGCGGCTGGTCAGCTCCATCAGCCGGTGCAGCAGCGTCTCGGTGATGACGCGGATGTGCCGCACATGAGAGCCGGACTCGCCGTTGCGGAACTCCACGATCTGGCTCAGCACGCCTACCAGCACATCGGTGTTCTTTTCGCGGGCGCGGATCTGGTCGGACACCATCTGCACCAGCCGCCGCTGCTTGGCATACAGCTTGATGGTGTTGACCACCCGGCGGTAGACGATCTTGGCGTCAAAGGGGCGGCTGACGTAATCGCTTGCGCCCAGCTCATACGCCTTGCGGATGGCTTCTTCCGAGTCGTCGCTGGAGATCATGATCACCGGCACATCCTCGATGGTGTGGTTGGTGTTCATGGTGCGCAGCACCTCAAAGCCGTCCATGACCGGCATATTGATATCCAGCAGCACCAGCGAGATCTGCCCCGCCTTTTCCCGCAGCAGCTCCAGACACTGTTTGCCGTTCCCGGCTTCCAGAATACGGTAGTCATCGCCCAGAATGCCGGCAAGCATCATGCGGTTCATCATGGCATCGTCCACCAGCAGGATGACGGGCTTTTCCTCCAAGACTTGCTCCTGAGCCGCCAACCGGCTGTCCTGTGTGTCCACCGCTACCGCGTCCTTGTGGTTCTTGGCCTGATACATCAAAAGGTCTGCCCGGCGCACCACATTCTCCATGGGGTCGGCAAGGGTCTGCATCGCGCCGCCGATGCTCAGCGAAAGCCGGAAGTGAGGGTAGCCCGGCACCACAGCCTTTTGCACGGCATCGCGGATCTGCTCCAGCTTTGTCTTGAGGTAATCTGCCGGGATGCCGGACAGCACCAGCAAAAACTCATCGCCGCCGTAGCGGATCAGCAGATCCGTCTCCCGGATACAGCTGCGGATGGCCTTTGCAACGGTTTCCAGTGCCAGATCTCCGGCGTGGTGGCCGTAGGTATCGTTGCAGATCTTGAAATCGTCGATATCCATCAGGGCGATGCCCGCCGGGCCGAGGTTATTGCGCACCACATCCTCGTAATAGCGGCGGTTGTAGGTGCCGGTCAAAGCGTCATGGTTCAGCCGCTGCCGGTAGCGCTCTTCTTTTTCCATATTCCGAGCGGTGGTCTGGGCAAACTGAGTCTTTTGCTCCTCCATCTGCTGCATCATCCGCAGCAGGTTGCGGTTGGCGGTTTCCAGTGCTTCCCGCTGGGTGCGGTTCTGCTGTTCCAGCTTTTCCCGCAGCTCCATATAGGGGGTGATATCCGTGATAGTGCCCACGATATAGCCATCGCCGTGCCATTCCACCCGGTTGGCAGCACTGGAGACCCAGCGGTAGCCGTTTTTGCCCAACATCCGGAAGATGCTGTCGCCCTCCTGTGCGTAAGTCGCGCTGTTTTCTGCGTTCCGGTAGCGCAGCCCGTCCGCCATATCATCCGGGTGTACCAGCGCTGTATAGCGGTTATCGAACCTTGCCGCAAATTCTTCCCGCTCCCAGCCCAGTATCTCCAGAAAGCGGTCGCTGATATAAGCAAACGGATAGCCGTTTTCCGGGTCCTCTGCGCAGCAGTGAAAGCCACCCGGTATATTCTGTGCATAGCGTTCCAGCCGCAGAAGTCCTTCTTTTATCGTCTCGCCTGTTTCCATCTGGTTTTCCCTGCCTCTTTCTCTGTGTACCGCACCTTGACAGCACGCGGTACACCCTGTTGCCGCAATTTACAAATTTACCTTCCTATGATGCCCCGATTTTGGGCGTACTGTAACAGTGTAATTTTATCATCAAAACCGCCTAGATGCAAGCATTTTTTGCCAATTTTGCCAGTGGAGTGGCAAGTAAAATGTATCAGAAAAAGTTACAAGGGCAGCGGGCTCGCCCGGGATACACCCCTTCCGTCTGCTCACTGCGTTCGCATCCACCTTCCCCAAGGGGACGGCTTTTGGCAATGCCGTAAAGTTGCCCGCCACCACGAAAGCCGTCCCCTTGGGGAAGGTGGCTTGACGCGAAGCGGCAAGACGGAAGGGGTATCGTTGCAGCAAAAAAGCCGCCGCACAAAAAGTGCAGCGGCTTTGCGGGGTGTCACCTCACAGCCAGCGCTCAGAGATGATCCACCACATACCGGGCAGATTGATCCGACCCAGCAGATGCTCCAATACGATCAGCATGGTATTCTCCTTTCAGACCGTCCGTTTCAGCCGAACAGCCCCTTCAGTAAAAACAGAAGCAGCTTAGTCAAGCTGCCGCCGCCCAAAAGGTTGAGCAGCGGCCCAAGGCCTTGAAACATGGAAGGTTTGCTCCTTTCGTTTTTCGCAAGTCAAGAAATCAGTGCAACATTCAAACAGCATATTTGCGCCATGCAATTCAACGCTGTTGCCGTTGCATTAAAAAGTTGAATTGCTATCATTCCGTCCCGGCTGCTGCCGGGTGCCGGTCTGCCTTATATACGAACCAGCCCGCCGCAGGATTGCAAATACCATGGTGGTAAATACTGGGAAGAATCAATTCAAATCGTTTCTATTGCACAAGGTCAGCATCCTCGCCCTCTCAGTCATCGCTGCGCGATGCCAGATTCCCCC
>ULQX01030771.1_pt1 | contig 11052 bp, 8 predicted proteins | sample 1954941 | NCBI WGS metagenome assembly ULQX01 (sample SAMEA4835667, study PRJEB28245) | human gut metagenome | biome: gut microbiome; material: fecal sample | place: Denmark | collected 2008
ATTCTATCGTTTCTTCTGTCTTCCCACAGTTCATCCCATATCCGGTCACCTGTCCTTCCGTTATGCTGCAGGAAAGGCGGTAGCCCGTAATGCTTCCGTCCTTTCCACAGGCAAGATAGCGATGCCCTCCGCATTCATAAACCCTAAAGCCGTCACACCCATGTCCATTTCCGTCCCAATCATGAATCGAGCCACAATCATAAGAATGATATTCGATATGGCTCTGGCAGGAATCATTATGACTTCCCTCTGCATAGCAGGAATCACCATGACTATGATAAACTGCCGTATAGCAGACTCCTCCCTCGTTCGTGCTTCCCTCATGGGTATGCACCGTTTCTTCTCCGTAACAACCGCCTCCAGCCGTTTCATCCCCGGTATGTACATGATAAACCGGAGTGCTGTAGCAGCTGCCGCCCTCAGTCTCATTTCCTTCGTGGACATGACACACCGGATTGCCGAAGCATTCGCCTCCGGTCTGTGCATCTCCGGAATGTTCATGTCGTATGGTCTGTGCCGAAGCCTGCATTTCCATTCCGGAAGCCAGCAGGCTTCCTGTCATCAGCATGCCGAAAAAGGCTGCTGCCATTCTTCCCTTTTTATTCCTGCTTACGACTCTTCGTTTCTTTTTCTGTCCGATATTTCTGGTTCTTCTTAAAATTAATTCAAATTTTCTCACGTTACTTTCCTTTCTTTGTCTGATTTGTAATCTGTACTCATTGAAAACCGGTTGGTACAAAAAAGGCACCCTTTGTGAAAATCACAGAAAGATACCCTTTATTTCAAATTCGTATTTACTTGTCCTTCAAAGAAAGTGTTTGTAGAATACCATAGCTTTCAACAGACGTCAACTCATTTTTCAGGATTAGCCCGAAATTTCGTTGAACGTTATTTCCGGCTGATTTTCTTGCCCACAATATATTGAGTTCCATTTGCCAATAGCAACGGCATTCCTGTTCCCAATGCAAGATAAAACCATTTTCCCACATCACTTCCGCCAATCGCATAAACATAATTGATATCAGAAAAGAACTGTGCTGTGTCAAATTCCGCACACCACATAGTGGTACGGGAAAGCAGATAACAGATCGAATTCACCACAAAGAACCAGAACACATGATGCATCATAATGGCATAGGTATGTCTTCCGATTTCCATGAACCATGAACAAGCAGACGGAATTCTGCTGATCCAGTCCGAGATCCGCAGCCAGAATGCAATTCCGGTCACCACAGTAAGATAAGGAATAAAGGCGGCATTGGCAAACCCCGTCACCCATACCGCACTGAAGGCAAGCCCCCGGCAGCATATTGTAGTCAGAAGCTGGACTCCCACTACAACAAAAAAGTACCGGCCATCACTGATTTTATTTACCCTGTTCTCTAATTTTTCCTTATAAATACGTCCCAGCTGGAAGCCCGGCATCATAAAAAGAAGTCTTCCGGGAAATTTATAATATCCCCAGACATGTCCTCCCTTTGCAAGCGCAACCGTAGCAATTCCGAGCAGGAGAGATACCGCGAAGATCAGCCATTCCTTCTTTAAATGAAGAAAAGACAGCACCTTCCTGCCAAGTACATTGAGAACCTCAATCAAAAACAGTGCCGGGACAAACCATGCCGGGAACTGATACAGAAACTGATGCCCGCTCACGAACGGCTCTATAAAGAGATTCCACAGCGTCAGTTCTCCTCCAATGGAAAAGCCTGTGCGGTGCAGAAGCACTGCCAGAATTCCATAGACCAGATTCCAGATGAAATAAGGAAGCAGCAACGCTTTGCACTTTTTACCAATATATCGTAACAGCTGCTGCTCCGCTTCCTCCCGATAAAAATAACCGGAAACAAACAGGAAAATAAACACATGGAACGAATAATAAGGAAACAGCCCACCCACATCAAACAAGGAATATCCAAGATGTCCTGCCACAACCAGAATCATACCGATTGCTGACAAAATCCGCATTTGTTTATTTTCTTCCCGCATAAGCTGCCTCCCCAACTGTTTCTCTTGTCTGCCGCTCAAAAAAAGTGTATAGTAAGCGTACAATTGATTTTATTATGATGGATTTGTATTGGAGTTGTCAATGAAACTGAGAAAATATACGATTTTAACCTTATTCCTGTTCCTATTCAGCACGCTTTGCTTAAATGGCTGCGCCTCTTCCCGTCCGGAGCCTGCCACGCCTTACGATGGCACGGTCTATATAAGAGAGTCGGAGCTGCTCTCCTACGACCTTGCGGAATATGAAACGATTCCCACAAATCCCAACGGCTCTTTAAGTGTTCCTACTTATATTACTAAACTGGACGATCAGTATTTCATCGTGGACTGCTACCACAATCAGGTTATTTACAACGAGAATCTGACCGATCCCCTGTACCTGTGGAAGGTGATGACCAATGACCTTTCCATGGGACATACGATTGCCAGCGACGGCAATGTCTATCTGATTGACGATACTGAAAATAACCGGGTTCTGATTATGGAAAAGATGCAAAACAACAGCGGTGAAACCGTTTATGTGCCCACACAGGAATTCACCGGAATCGGCAACCGGCCTCATTACATCATATACGATGATTATACCGACACCTTTTATGCATGGAGCTCCCAGAGCGGGGAAATGTTCCTTTTCCGCCACACAGACGATTCCACGCGCATGTATCTGACGAAGATTTTAAGCATCCCGGAGCTTGACGGTGTTTATGTGCGCTCCTTTACGATTCTGGATGACCGGATTTACTTTGTCTCCGGCAATTCCAACATTATTGAGGCTGACCTTTACACCTTCGAGGTATTAAACCGCTATCCGGTTCCCGACGCAATTGCCGGCATGATCCAGCTGGAAAAGATCCAGAATTATTACTATATTACGGTTTCCACCGACATCACCGGAAATCAGGATTTCGCCACCCTAATCCGTGTGAAAAATCTGAGGGATCTGGAAAAAGGCAATTACGAGGATGTCTATGCAAGCTTTTTAGGAGGCGGCACCCCGTACAGCCTTACGCAGATTGACGACCGCTACTATCTTACCGAGCATCGTCTCCCCGGTCACTCCATCTGGAGCTTCCGCGTGGAAAACGATGAAATCACAGATGTCGAGGCTGTTTACTAGGGCTGCTGACCTGCTCCGTAAGATATAAAATAAGCTGCATTACGGATCGCGCACCGGAATTTCCGGGAACGGTACCGTAAGCCTGCGCTCCCTTTTCTCATCCCGTTCAAAGGTCTCCATGGTTTCCCTGGAGGCTTTTTTTACAATCTCATGGAACTCGCGCGAAGAAATCAACAGGCACCCCTGACCGATAATAATCACCTGCTCAAGACCATCCGAGGTCACGACGGTGATCTGATACTTCTTCGAATATTCATGGGTAAACCGTTCAATGTAATGATCCGCCGTCTCTGCCTCTTTGGTATACACGACATGAATGTTATGATAATCAAGGCACTCCGTCGGGTGTCCCTGCAGACGGTATGCATCAAAAACAGCAATCAGCTCCCTGCCGTCAATCGCCTGATAATTGCATAAAAGATCAAGGAGCTGTCCTCTGGCGCTGTCAAGATTTACCTCTGCCAGTTCCTTCAATTCCTCCCATGCAAAGATGACATTGTAGCCATCCACCAGAAGGTATTCCGCCTTTCTCTCCTTCGGACGGTATTCATAGGGCTTTGCCTCCACCGTGCGTGCAACAGGCTTCTGCACACTCCCGGCCTCCTGCTTATCCCTTCTGCGGTTCGCCCCCGAAGCCCGGTCGATGATGGCATCCACCTCCTCCGTTCCCAGTGTCGTTGTGATGGTAGTCTGCTTCCTTCGTCCGATCTCTTTAGCCAAAGCATCTTCCTGCATTCTTCTCTGTGAAAGAATCCCCGGAAGATGCATGTATTCCGGCACCTCATACCATGGCACGACAAAGCCTGCTCCGTGTGCACAGAACACGGAATCTGCCGTATTATACACATCCCGCTCCGGATCATAACCGCATTCTTCCATGACCTCCTCCGGATTGTGACAGGGACCATACCCGTCAAATGTCATAGACCAGATCCCCTGACCTCTGGTATAGGAAATCACCATCTGTCCATAGTCCCCAATCGTTTCCATCGGAGCCCGACCCTTTAACACACTGTAGCCTGCGCGCTCCACTTCATTACGAAAAACTGCTCCGGCATTCGACAGATCCGTCATGGCACGTCCCACATACTCCTCCGGAAGCTCCAGCCGGAATTCCATAAACGGCTCTAAAATCCGGCAGTCTGCCTGCATCAGTCCCTGACGGACGGCCCGGTAGGTTGCCTGCCGGAAATCACCGCCCTCGGTATGCTTCTGGTGTGCCCTGCCGCTCTTTAATGTGACATGGATATCCGTAACCGGTGCTCCAAGCAGAACGCCACGGTATTCCTTTTCCATGAGATGGGTGAGCACCAGCCTCTGCCAGTTCCGGTCCAGCTCATCCTCACTGCAGTCGGTATCACAGACAAATCCGCTTCCGGGCTCTCCCGGCTGCAAAAGAAGATGTACCTCTGCATAATGACGCAACGGCTCATAATGTCCGACTCCCTCTACCGGCTGTGCTTCCGGTGCAATGGTTTCTTTATAAAGAATTCTTCCCTTGCCAAAGGTGACGTTGATGTCATATCGTTCCTTCATGATCCGTTCAAGAATTTCAATCTGTACCGGTCCCATCACATGCGCCGTCAGCTCCTTCGTATGCGGATTCCATTTCACCTGTAACAGAGGATCCTCTTCCTCTAACAGATGCAGCTTTTCGATGACGGTGTTCATCTGATTTTCCTGTTCCGGCAACACACGATAACTCATTACCGGTTCGAGCAGAGGATGCGTCTGCTCCGTTTCCACACCAAGTCCCTGTCCGATATAAGTCTGCGAAAGTCCGGTCACCGTACAGATCGTTCCTGCCTGCACACAGTCTGCGAGCTCGAACTTTTCTCCGTTGTAGCAGCGGATCTGGTTCACCTTTTCCTGCCATCCCTCCTGCTGCCGGTTCTTTCCGGTAATCACTGTCTTAACAGGGAGCTGCCCGCCCGTGATTTTCATATGGGTCAGCCGGTTTCCCTGCGGATCCCGTGTAATCTTATAGACTCTTGCCCCGAATTCCGTATGATAAGCAGCCGGCTCTCCATAGGTGTCAATCCCTTCAAGGAGCTCCTTCACGCCTTCCATCTTCAACGCAGCGCCAAAGAAACAGGGAAACAGCTTTCTCTCCCGGATCAGACGCGCAATGCTCTCCCTCGAAACCTCACCGGTCTGCAGATACTGCTCCATGGCTTCCTCACCACACATGGCAACGCTTTCCATAAAGGCATCCCCATGCGGCAGCCGGAAATCCACGCATTCTCCGGACAGGCGCTCCTGCAGCTCCTTATATACCGCATCCGCATCCGTGCCCGGCTGATCGAGCTTATTCACAAACAGAAAGACCGGGATATGATACCGGGAAAGCAGCTTCCACAGCGTCATCGTGTGTCCCTGCACCCCGTCCGCTGCGCTTACCACCAGCACCGCCAGATCCAATACCTGCAGGGTACGTTCCGCTTCTGCGGAAAAATCCACATGTCCCGGCGTATCTAACAGAATCAGTTTGTCCTCATGCACAGGCAGCACCGCCTGCTTGGAAAAAATCGTGATTCCACGCTCCCGCTCCTGATTATCCCTTTCCAGATAGGTATTTCCTTTATCTACACGCCCTATGCTGCGGATGACACCACTTTCATACAGCATTGCTTCCGACAGTGTTGTTTTCCCTGCATCCACATGGGCGAGAATTCCCATTACGATTGTCTTCATGTTCTGCTCCTTATAGCCTTCTGCGTAACTGCCCCGTACTCTCACAGTGACCTTTCTACTTATTTAATAATAACGTAACTATTCAGAACCACATTCGTAAAACCGTTGCTAACGCAACGTAGTTTACCTCATGTGGTTACTTCGCCATATAAATTATGCCAAATGTCCTTACGAATGTGAGCATTCGACGTCCATCTTGTCATAATTTGCATGGCTCTGAATAGTTACATAATAACGATTTGTAAGAGGAATGTACAGAATTGTTTTCCTGATTATTAAAGAATTCGCTTACAAACTCTTCGCGCACACAGTGTTGCAAAACAACGAATTTCTTCTCCGCGAGCTGCGCATCCCTGCGGAGCTTTTGCTTTATAGAATCAAAACAGGAGGATTGCCATAGTCAATCCCCCTTACTGATGCTCATCATATTATTGCGAACTTAACCGGATCCTCTGATCAGACCTCAACAAGCTCCTCCTGCCTGGTCTCCTTTGGAGTAACATGCTTCTTCCACTTACCCTGTAAATACCGCAGAAACGTGAGCACTCCGGTCAGCAGCCAGGTAAAGGCAGTTGCCAGCCATACGCCCCAGACTCCGACCTGCGGGATCAGGGTTAACGGCTTTGCAAAGCAGATTCTTCCCATCATTTCGATGATTCCATTCATAAACGCAAAGGCTGCATCTCCGGCTCCGTTTAACAGGCCTCTCGTAATATAAATCATGCCAAGCGGCAGGTAAAACCAGCTCGTAAGCTTTAAGGCATGCGCTCCCATTTCAATAACCTCAGGCTCACTGACAAACAGGCGCATGATCGGATTGCCAAAGAACTGTGCAAGCGGAAGCATGGTAAAGGAAAAGACAGCCATTAAAAGGAATGCTATCCGGTAACCCTTTTTCACACGCTCCAGCTGACCGGCACCGATGTTCTGTCCGGTATAGGTAGAAACCGACATACCCAGGGAATTGTAAGGCTGCTGTACCAGCTGTTCAATCCTGCTTGTAGCAGTAAAGGCAGCAACCACGACTGATCCAAAGGTATTCACAACGCTCTGCAGTGCCACACAGGAAATCGCAATCAGTGAGCTCTGAAAGGCCAGCGGCACACCCATACGGATACACTGCCAGATAATTCCACGGTTCAGGGAACGGTATTTCTTTTCAATCCTGAAGAACGGATTCTTTACCAGAGCGAAAATCAGGCTTCCGATACCGGAGATCAGCTGCGCAATAATGGTTGCGAACGCAGCGCCTGCCACCCCCCAGGAAAAGCCACGGATAAACAATAAGTCCAGTACAATATTAACCACACTCGATACCATCAGAAAATACAACGGTGTCTTGGAATCTCCTACCGCACGCAGGATAGCAGATACCGCATTGTAAAGGCTCACACCCAGAATTCCACAGCAGATGATCGTCATATATAAGGTCGAGCTGTCCAGAATGTTATCCGGTGTATTTAAAAAGATCAGAATCTTTCTTGCAAAAATGACGCCAATGCCTCCCATCAGGACCGCACAGAACAGCATGATATAAGCCGCGTTGATGATGGTGTTCTTCACCTGATCGTTCTTTCCTGCGCCAAAATGCTGGGAAATAACCACACCGGTACCGTTCGCCATACCTCCGCACAGGGAGAAGATCAGGAAATTCAAGGATCCCGTTGCACCAACGGCAGCAAGCGCATCCGCACCGACATATTGTCCTACAATGATAGAATCCACCATATTATACAACTGCTGAAAGATATTTCCTATTAATAAAGGAAGCATAAAGGATACCAGTAATCCCAAAGGCTTTCCTACTGTCATGTCTGTTACATATGTTTTTTTCATAAAGTTCTCTCCTCTTCTATGATGTTTATAGCATAGCAGTGGTTGGGAAACTATAAAAAAGCGCTCCGGAAATTGTCGATATCTATCTGGGTTTATGGTTTACAGGCTGTGTAAACGTTCAGCCATGCTCATTCATAAGCTGCCGGATTGTACAGTTTAGCTGACAAAGATACTTACTTTCCGGCACCTTATTTCATGTCGGGCGTCTGCCCTATAGAAATGATTGTATAAGCTGTCCTTCGTGAGCAAGCTCCCACGGTCATCTTATACAATCATTTCTGCATGGCTGAACTGTTACACAATCTGGCACTTTTGATTACAATTTGGCAGATGCCCTTGCTTTTTCCTGATAATGCGGTTAAAATGCAAAAAGTGCCGTTAGGGGCGGCAATCGAAAAGAAAAGGAGAGAAATTTATTATGAAAAAGAAGTTATTAGCAGTATTATTGACAGGAGCTATGGTAATGTCCATGCTTACCGCATGTGGCGGCGGCTCTGAAGAGACCAGCACCGACACCGCAGCTGAGGAAGTTGTAGAGGAAGAGGATACCGCAGAGGATTCCGCAGCAGACGGAATGTGTTCCGATGAAACCTTCTCCGCTTTACAGGACAATTACGCAAGCATGGTAGAAGCTTACAACGCTGTTAAGGATCTGTATGAAAGCGATGAGATTGAAGCTGACGATTCCATCGAGGATGTAATGAACCAGGCTGCAGATGTAATCAATGAGATGGGTGAAATCTCCCAGGATACCATTACCGAAGAAGATGCTGAAACTCTGAATTCCGCAATGCTTGACATTTTAGATGCTTTATCCTTACTTGTTGATGGTATGACTGAAACAGACGCTTCTGCTGACGCAGCTTCCGAGGGATGCTCCGATGAATCCTTCGCTACCTTACAGGACAACTTTGCTGCATTATCCGAAGCCTATGATGCTGTATCAGACGCTTATATGTCTGACGAAGTAGAACAGAACGACGACATCGAAGCAGCTCTGAACGAAACTCAGGATATTATGACCCAGATGGGTGAAATCTCCCAGGACACCATCACAGAAGAGGATGCTGAAGTATTAAATGATTCCATTCTTGCTCTGTTAGAGGTTCTTGACTCTGTTGTTGATGCAATGTAATTAAGCACATAAGCATATAATTATATGTAATTATTCAGTAATGCAGAATTATTTCACAGCTTATCTGTAAACCACATATTCAAAAAGGGAGTAATTGTACTCCCTTTTTGTATTATACTAGTATACGCAGGAAAGTGAGGAGGGAAACTTTTTCATGGTCGCTTTGTATTTTGCAGCCTTTGCATTCTCTGTTTTGTTGTTAATTCTGACTCTCGTCGCAACCAGCCAGTATCGCGGAAATTATCACGTACTTTCTACCATGACTACCGCAATTGTCAACTTCGGTTACTGGCAGCTTGCCATGTCACACAATCTGGAGGAGGCTCTTTTAGCAAACCGGATTGCCTATCTGGACGGAACCTTCCTTACCTTATTTATGTTCCTTGCGGTTGCCCAGTTCTGCCGGATCAGGGTTCCGGCCTTTATGGTTACTGCCATGTCCATTGCCGGATTTGTGGTTCTCGGGCTTGCCTATACCGGCGGCTACAGCACCATTTATTACAGCAATGTCTCCATTGTCCGGCGCCATGGTGTCACCTTCCTCATCACACAGGACGGACCGGCTCATATTCTTTATACCTGCCTGATTGTGGTTTATGTAGTCATTGATCTCGGCGTTATGGTCTATGCCTTCCGAAATAAAAATAAGGTCTCTTATATCAATACCTTTTTCCTTCTGGCTACGGAGCTGTTCTGTATTGCTGTGTATGCCATCGAAAGCTTTACCATATGTGAAATCCAGCTTCTTCCCTTTGCCTATGTGCTGAATATGGTGCTTTTATTTGTGCTGTTCCGCAGAACAAATCTTTATGACCTGTCTATTAATGCCGAACACATCCGGGAGGAACGCCGCGAATATGGTTATGTATCGTTCAGCCGCCATGGAAAATACATCGGAAGCAATGAAGTCGCCAGAAAATATTTTCCGGAGCTTGAACGTCTCCTGATGGATCATAAGATTCCCCCAAAAGAGGAATTTCTGTATGAAGAATTCGGCAACTGGGTACTGTGTTTTAACCCGGATAGCAATAAACCGAGGTATTATACCAGAAATGACCGCATTCTCAAATGCCGGCTCAGTTATTTTACCATGGGAAAACAAAGCCACATTCAAGGCTACCTCATCGAAATAACCGATGACACCAACCAGCAGCTCCATATTCAGGAGCTGAATGAAATGGCCCGCAAGGCAGAGGAAGCCAACCTCGCCAAAAGTACCTTTATTGCCAATATGTCCCATGAAATCCGCACCCCGATTCATGCCGTGTTAGGTATGAACGAGATGATTATGCGTGAATCCGGCGAACCGCAGATCCGTGTATATGCCGGAAACATCAAGAAATCCGGCAACCTCCTGTTATCTCTTGTGAACAACATTCTTGATTATTCCCGTATGGAACAGGGAAACCAGAAGCTGCAGCCTGTTACGTATGAAACGGGTAAAATGTTAAGCAATACGCTGGATGTCATCCGGCTGCAGACAAACAACAAAAATCTCCGTCTGGAGATCTTTATTGATGAACATCTCCCCGTAAAACTGATTGGTGACGATCTGAAATTCCAACAGATTCTGTTTAATCTGCTGACGAATGCGGTGAAATATACCAATGAAGGCTATGTCCGTTTATGTATTTCCCAGAAAGAGCGTCTCGGAGATTCCGTATCCATTACCGTATCGGAATCCGTAAGGAGGATATTGCCCACCTCACCAATGCCTTCTGCCGTGTGGATGAGAAGCGCAATCGGAATATAGAAGGTGCAGGGCTTGGTCTTTCGATTGCCAGCCAGCTATTGCAGCAGATGGGAAGCCAATTAATGATTGACAGTGAATACGGTGTGGGTTCGATCTTTTCCTTTGAGCTTCTCCAACAGATTGCAGATCCTGCAGAGCTTGGAGGCTTTTCCCGGTTTTCGGAAAAAGACGGGGAAGATCCGGAAACGCTCTCTCCTGCGCCTCCCCGCTTTACCGCGCCGGAGGCAAGGATTCTGGTAGTCGATGATAATCAGATGAACCGCTTTGTCTTCCAGGGGCTCTTAAAATACCTGCAGGTACAGGTCACCCTTGCAGAAAGCGGAAAAGACTGCTTAAATGCCATAGCCGCCGGTCATTTTGACCTGATCTTTATGGATCATCTCATGCCGGAGCTCGATGGAATCGAAACACTTCATATTATGAAAAAGCGCAGCGGACATCTCTGTACAGACAGCAAGGTCATTGCCGTTACCGCCAATGCCTATCCGGGTGCACGGGATGTTTATCTTAAAG
>ULQX01020766.1_pt1 | contig 10974 bp, 8 predicted proteins | sample 1954941 | NCBI WGS metagenome assembly ULQX01 (sample SAMEA4835667, study PRJEB28245) | human gut metagenome | biome: gut microbiome; material: fecal sample | place: Denmark | collected 2008
ACTTAAATAGAACGTATATAAACTATTTTCATCTAAGTCTAAATGATGTTTACTAGATATATCATTATAAATCTTGATAAACTCCAATGTATCATCCACAAAATAAGGCTTATAAGAATGAATTGTTGAACCTTCTCTTTGATAATAATAATACAAACTTTTATCAATTGTTCGATACGTTTTAATACACTCTAAATAATCCGCATTAAAAAGCATATCTTCGGCAAACTTTTTGTTTTCATCAAATTTACAATAATTCATTCGAATCGTTTCTAATTTATATATTTTATTCCAAATAAAAGGTCGAATTGTCTTTTGGTATTGAAAATGTAAAAAGCCATTCATACCATCCCCAGGATTTAAATTTACCTCTTCATTGCCTACCCATACATTTTGAACACTTTTCGTATCCGAGGCAATAAAATAATTAAAACAAAGTAATTCCGGTTCTTTTTTTAATTCATCTAGAATAATAGACAAATAATCATCGGATACCCAATCATCCCCATCAATAAATGTTACATATTCACTATCAATCAGCTCTAGTCCTAGATTTCTAGCTGAACTAACGCCACCATTTTCTTTATATACATAATGAATACAATGATTCTTTTCCACATAAGATTGAATAACACTTTTTGAATGATCCTTACTTCCATCATCAATTGTATATACTTGAACTGAACCATCTAGAGGTAATTGTTTAATAATTGAATCAAGGCATTTTCCAATATATTTTTCTAAATTATAAACAGGAATAATAATAGATAATTTATTCATTTTCTACCTCCATAAAAAAAGCTCAATATATAATATATTAAGCTATTTTTACCTAAAATTCAATTTCTTGTAAATATCTCTTTAGTGCATCCTGCCAAGTTGGAAGAGGTTTAAAACCATTTTCAACTAATTTTGATTTATCCAAACGAGAATTAAAAGGACGAGCTGCCTTCGATAAACCATACTCTTTCGTTGTGACTGGAATTACTGTATTTGTATAACCTGCTTGTTTAAAGATTTCACACGCAAAATCATACCAACTAATATAGCCACCCTCATTTGTCGCATGATAATAACCATATTTATCCGTTTCAATCATGTCGATTAATAAACGTGCTAAATCATAAGTATAAGTTGGTGTCCCAATTTGATCATTTACAACTTTTAATGTGTCAAATTTCTTTCCAACATTTAACATTGTCTTAATGAAATTATTTCCATTCTTTCCAAATACCCACGCAATACGAACAATAAAGTATTTAGATAAAGTATTTGATACGGCTAGTTCTCCACCAAGTTTTGTCTGTCCATACACATTCAATGGTTTATAATCCTTACAATCTGGTTGCCAAGGCGTTGTTCCCTGACCATCAAATACATAATCGGTAGAAATATAGACCATCTTCGCATCAATCTCTTTACAAGCATCCGCAATATTTTGTGTGCCATCCACATTAATAGCTTTTACTTTAGCCTGTTTATCTTCATCTTCCGCTAAATCAACTGCAGTCCATGCCGCACAATGCACAACAACATCTGGCTTTACAGACTTAATTGTATTCATTACAGCCTCTGAGTTTGTGATATCTAAAGATACATATTCAGCCGTTGTTACATATGTACCATCCTGAATTCCACTGTAACTTTCAGCTAAGTCTGTACCTACTCCAACATATCCTCTAGAAGCCAATTCATTCATGACATCATGACCTAATTGACCTGCAACACCTGTCACAAAAATCTTCATCCTAATTCTCCTTATCAAATTTAACATTTCTTAAATCATGTCCACTATTACGCTTTTCAATTGGAGGAAGCGTCATGTAATCTTTGTATAAAGAAGTTAAATATTTATCATAACTTCTAAAGACAGGAACCTTTCTTCCTTCAAAATCTACGCGAATTGTGTCAAAAAATTCATCCTTTGAAATTAATTCTTTTTCTTTCCAAGCACATCCATAAGGAAACATCGTATTTGTTTTTTTATTATCATACTTTGTCATAATTTTCATTATTTTATTTTTTAATGAATCAACTGACAACACTCCTCTAACACAACGAACCATGTGATATGTGAGTTTAACGGCTTTGGAAGCATCTTCTTTTACTTTAAAACCTTGTTTGACAATCAATAAATTTCGAATAAACAATAACTTCTTATATTCTTTTTGAAATATCGAAAAATCATCATTTACATAATCAAATGGGAAAATATCCACCCAGATTCCTTTATGCATATCAACATCTTTGGCATATTCCTCAACCATCTCTGTGTTGTTTTTTCGGATTTTTCCAAAAATAAATCCACAATTTTTTTCTGTATCAAAATCTTGGAAGAAATATTTAGAATTCAATTCCTTTTTACATATTTCCTTGAAACGATTATAATCTTCACGATACATTCCTACATCAATATCATCATCCCATGGAATTATCCCTTTATGACGAATTGCACCTAAACATGTACCACCCATCATCACATAATGAATATCATTCGCATCACAGATGCGCATAATTTCATCTAATATTTCTAACTCTGTATTTTGTAATCTTTTTAATGTGTTATCCATTTTGACACCTCAAATCATTAAAGATTATACCAAAATAATAAGAAAAGCTAAAGATTATTCCTTAGCTCTTCCTTTTTCTACATACATCTTTTCAAAATAGTTTTGGTATTCACCACTAATGATGTTTTCCCACCATTCCTTGTTGTCTAAATACCATTGGATTGTCATTGGAATACCTGTATCAAATGTATATTTTGGTTTCCATCCAAGTTCTGTTTCCAACTTAGTTGGATCAATCGCATAACGCATATCATGACCTTTACGATCTGTTACATACGTAATCAAGCTTTCTGGTTTGTTTAATGCATGAAGTACAGTCTTTACAACTTCTAAGTTTGTTCTTTCATTATGACCACCCACATTATACACTTCACCAACACGTCCCTTACGAACAATTAAATCAATCGCAACACAGTGATCATATACATGTAACCAGTCACGAACATTTTCTCCAGTTCCATATACTGGAATTGTTTCATCATTTAATGCACGAGAAATAATTAATGGAATTAATTTTTCTGGGAAATGATAAGGACCATAGTTATTTGAACAACGACTAATCGTTACTGGTAAACCATATGTTCTGTGGTATGCCAACACAAATAAGTCTGCACTTGCCTTAGCACTTGAATAAGGACTTGAAGTATGTAAAGGTGTGTTTTCAGTAAAGAACAAGTCAGGACGGTCTAATGGAAGATCTCCATATACTTCATCCGTAGAAACTTGGTGATATCTTTGAATACCATATTTAACACAAGCATCTAATAAAGTAGTCGTTCCCATTACGTTTGTTTTTACGAAGATTTCAGGATCTTCAATACTACGATCCACATGACTTTCAGCCGCAAAGTTAACAACAACATCAAACTTTTCTTTTTCAAACAAATCCATGATAAATTCACGATCTGCAATATCACCCTTGATAAACTTATAGTTAGGCTTATCCTCTACAGGCTTACAAGTCTCTAAGTTACCTGCATATGTTAATTTATCTAAGTTTACAATCATATCCTCAGGATATTTATTCACCATATAATGTACAAAGTTTCCACCAATGAAACCAGCACCACCCGTTACTAAAATTTTCATATTTTTCTATTCTCCTTCATATACAAATTGATTATTTGACTCTTCTAAAGTTGGACCTACCTGATCCTTTTCACTTAAGACAGGCTCAATACCATTTAATAATGAACCCCAATCTACATTACAAGTCGGATCATCATAACGCATTCCACCCTCAGACTCTTTATTATAGACATTATCGACTTTATATCTAAATTCAACATCATCCGTTAATGTTAAGAATCCATGCGCAAATCCTTGTGGAATAAAGAATTGTCTATGATTCTCTGCGCTAAGTTCCACACTGACCCATTGACCATATGTAGGACTACCTTTGCGAATATCAACCGCAACATCAATCACAGTTCCCTTTGTACAAGAAACCAATTTACTTTGTGCATAAGGCGGATTTTGCCAATGCAATCCACGAAGTGTACCCTTTTGGGCACTAAAAGACATATTGTCCTGTACAAAATCAACCGTAATACCTAATTTTTCATATTTAGGCTTTGAATACGTTTCTGTAAAATACCCTCTATGATCCCCAAATACATCTGTATCAATAATTAATACTCCAGGAATCTTTGTTTCAGTTACCTTCATTCTAATACCCCCATTACTTAATATACTTACGATCCATGATCTTCTTTAAATAAGCACCATACTGATTCTTCTTATAAATTTCATACGTAGAAGCCAATTCTTCATCACCAATCCAACCATTGTCATACGCAATCTCTTCAAGACAAGCAATCTTACGATGTTGATGTTCCTCAATTGTCTTCACAAAATTAGTGGCATCCACTAAAGATTCATGTGTACCCGTATCTAACCAAGTAAATCCATCACCAAGTAATGTTACATTCAATTCACCATTCTCTAAATAAATACGGTTCAAATCTGTGATTTCCAATTCTCCACGAGCACTTGGCTTTAAGTTTTTCGCATACTCAACCACTTTATTATCATAGAAGTAAAGTCCTGTTACCGCATAATTTGACTTAGGACAAGCTGGCTTTTCCTCTAAACTAATAGCCTTACCTTCAGAATCAAATTCAACCACACCAAAACGTTCAGGATCTTCTACATAATAACCAAATACGGTAGCTCCCACTTCATTTTCAGCAGCCGCACGAAGACGCTTCGTTAAACCATGACCATGGAAAATATTATCACCCAAAATCATTGCACAACTATCATTACCAATAAATTCTTCACCCAAGATAAATGCTTGTGCAAGTCCATCAGGACTAGGCTGAACTTTATAAGAAAGCTCAATTCCAAATTGATGACCATCCCCTAATAATTCTTGAAAACGAGGTGTATCATCCGGAGTTGAAATAATCAAGATCTCACGAATCCCTGCCTGCATTAAAATAGACATTGGATAATAAATCATTGGCTTGTCATAAATAGGAAGCAATTGCTTACTTGTAACCTTTGTCAAAGGATACAAACGAGTACCACTACCACCAGCTAAAATAATACCTTTCATAATAGTTCCTCCATAATTAACATCATTATATCACAATAAAAGAATAAACCCTAACGTTACGTTAGGGTCAAGAGTTTATTGTCAACATTATAAATCTAAATATTTTATTTAAGTAATACTTTGAACTAAATAATAAACAAAAACCATCCTTAATAAAAGATAATAATTGTTTATCTGACATTTCCTGCAACATACGATTAAAGATTACATTCGCCTTTAAATAATTCTTTGAATCTTTATCTTTTAAATGTTGCTGCACATACACATATGCCTGATCCACACTTGCGACACGCTTATTTTTATATTCATTTGTGATATAAGACATATATAAATATTGTTCAAATAAATTAGAACGAGATACACTGTTTGCGGTCATTCTATATTTTAAAACTGGCTCATTTAAATTTGAAATTTTAAATCCATTTAAAACTGCTCTTAAAGTAAAATCATAATCCTCACATAAAGGCATTTTACGATATCCATCTAAACAATCAAATACAACCTTTTTACCAAGCCAAGTCGGATGGGCAATACATTGTCCATAACACAAAGCTTTATTGATCTTTTCAGGCTTAGTTGGCACACTCTTAATACTATATAATAACGTACCATCCTCATTGATCATTTCTGTTATTCCACCAATCAAATCAAAATCATTTTTCTCTAAATAATTCAATTGTCTTTCTAAACGATCCGGTAAACTTATATCATCCGCATCCATACGTGCAATATAATCACCATGACATAAAGAAAGTCCACGATTTAAAGAATCAGTAAGCCCCATATTCTTCTCATTGATATAAAATTGAATTCGATGATCCTTTGAAGCATACTCACGAATCACTCTTTTATGCATTTCATTATCAGGATCATCCAATATAATGATATATTCAAAATTCGTATACGTTTGATTTAAAATTGATTCAATTGCCTGTCGTAACAAGCTCTCTTCTTCTTTATATGTAGACATTAATATTGAAATCATACTACTTTCAACCCCTTTTTCCAGTCTGGATAACGAAATGGACCTTTATTTAAATCAAAATTTGGATTGTGGAAAGGATCACCGCTTTCCAAAATATCTGGCCATTTTTTTTGAAATTTCGCAATCTCTTGATTAAAACGCTCTTTCTTTTCTGGCGTATCTTCTAAACCTCGTGTCTTAGATTCATAGTGGTACCAAATTGAAAAGTTATCTTCTACTATCAACTTATTTAAAGCACGAATCTTTAAACAAAAATCCACATCATTACACGCCACTTTAAATTGTTCATCAAAGCCACCAACCGCATTGAAAATTAATCGTTTGCTCATTAAACATGCAGCCGTTGCCGCCGAAACATTCCATGACACTTTAGGTCTACCCATATATCCAAAATCATCTTTTCCAAGAAATAAGAATGCATGCATCGCATACCCTTTATAGCCTACAATGACACCATCATGTTGAATTGTATTGTCTTTATATAAAAGCTTAGCCCCAACAGCACCTACATCTTCACGCATACAAATACCTAACATATCTCGAATTGAATTTGGCTCAATCACTTTTGTATCATTATTCAAGAATAAGATATAATCCCCTGAAGTCTGTTTTACTCCAAAATTATTGATTTTTGAATAATTAAATTCCCCTTTATAAGTAACCACCTTGATATTCGAATGTTGTTTTTGAAGTTCTTCATAATATTCAAAAATATCTTTTTCTGTACTATTATTTTCAACAATCACAATCTCAATATTTTTATATGTATTCACTTCCAATAATGAATCCACACAATTCTTTAGTAAAGCTTTATTATTCATATTCGGAATCAAAATCGAAACCTTAGGATCATTTAAAGTATCATATATCACATGATACATACCATAAAATGGCTTAGGCAACATCTCGACTTGAGCCTTAATTCCAACACGTTCTAAATGAGATTCAACTGCCCTTTTTCCTGCTTCATAACAATACATTTTACTTTCTGGATCCATTGCCGTTGATAAAGGATGCATACGCCAATGATATAAAACTTTTGGCACATGATAAACACTATTTGCTTTTTCAACACATCTAAATATAAAGTCATGATCTTGTGAGCCATCAAATTCACTACGAAGACCACCCACTTTTTTAATAACATCCATACTGACGACAAAAAAATGCGAAATATAATTTTGTGAACGCAATAAGTCAATACTAAAATCCGGTTTAAAATGCGGATCTTCAAAATAGTGTGTACTATCGTTTAACTTATCTTCATCTGTATAGATACATTCATGATGCACTTTTTGAAGACTCTTTACAATTTCATACAAACAATCCGAAGTTAATAGATCATCATGATCAAAGAATCCAACATAATCACCCGTAGCAAGTTCTAAAGCACGATTCGTATTTCCTGATATACCATAATTCTCTTCTAGTTTTTTGTATATAATACGAGATTCATTGGCATAATGTTCTTTAATATATGTTTCTACAGAGTCATTTGTACTTCCGTCGCCAATGCACAATTGCCAATTTGAATAAGACTGATGAATTAAAGAATCGATCATTTCTTGTAGATATTTCTCTTTTGTATTATATGTTGCGACCACAATACTAATTAAAGGACAATAGGAAAATTGTTTGTTTCTTTGTTCCTGTAGTTGTACATCACTAGCACAATGCTTTTTAAACCAAGCATCATATCCCATCCAATACCCTGAACCATATCTTAATCGGTGAATCAATGCTTTGAAACCATCATGTTTAATGATACGAAGAGCCCCTTTTATTTTATAAATATTAACACTCTTTAATATTCGCTTAACTTTATCCATACAATCTAACCCCATTCATTAAATCTATTACTTCCCACACACAAAAAGACCGGCTTGTTTTGTCACAATTATTTTACCATTATTTACCAACAATTCTTCAATATATTCTTTAAACTCGGATAGTCTAGGCCCCAACATTTCATTTTGATTACCATGACAAGACATAATATAATCAATCAAAGGCTTGGATTCTGTAATTTCTAATGAATCTTGATAATCCATTCTTTGAACACTCGTGAAATATTTTTTTAAAATACATTCACCATTTTCTAAACCAAATACATCATACAAACTATGATTCGAAAGATTTATTCTAGAATCAAAGTTTTGTACAATATCCGTAATTTCTTTCATATGCCTACTACCATATGTACTACAATATAAAATTCCATTTGATTTTAAAACTCGACTTATCTCTTTTAATCCCTGATTTAGATCATTCAAATAAAATAAGACGTGATTGGCAATGACGGAATCAAAATAAGCATCTTTAAAAGGTATCTTTTCAGCATCAGCCACAATACAGTTAAAGTCAGAACCCAATTTATTACGAACCTCTTCCACCATACCTTCACTAATATCCGATAAGAATATTTCTCGATTTCTTAAATCAATCTGATTCTCTTGCCACAACTTACCATTGCCACAACCAAGCTCTAATAAGCGATTTACTTTAGAAAAATCAATCTTTTCAAACAACCAATTAAACCATCCCTGTGAATTTGTAGAATACTTTTCATGAAGACTTATACGATCATTTAAGTTTTTCGCATTCTTATATTGCTCAATAATATTCGTTTCTTCATTCGACAGTTGAACTAAAGATAAAATCATATTCCAAGAAAGATTATCCGACTGACTTGCTCTTTTTAAAGCATCCTTTAAAGATTGTAAATGAGAGATTTTATCCTCAATCAAATCAATCTGCAATTCAAAACTCTCCTTAAGATTTGTATTGTCCATAACCATTGGAAAGATTTCTTCAATACTAAACCCCAAATGTTTTAATGATAAAATCTTCTGTAACTTCAATAAGTCCAAATCACTATATTGACGATATCCATTTTCCATAACAAAAGAGGGTTTTAATAACCCTATTTTGTCATAATATCGAATTGTTCTTTCACTCACATTCGCAAGACGTGCGAATTTGCCTGTTTTGTAGTAATTCATAATTCTATCTTACATAAATATAATGTGTTACATCATTAAAATCGTTAGTTACACATTTTAATAATGTATACCCCAAATTTTTGACATCGGCATCATAACTATTGTTTGGCATAACTAAACAATTAATGTCATACGTATCAACCATATTCTTTAACTTCTCATAATTTTCTTGAGAAGGATTCACCGTATAGGCTTCAAATAAAGATTGATCTTCTTCTTTAAAATCTTTAAATTTCGTTGTAGATGGATTTTCATAACGATATAAAGCTGAAATAATATGTATTTTTTCAGAAGGACAGTATGTTCTTAAGATAATTGGTAAAGCATGGGCTGCACCATCACTTAAAATCAAACGTGTCATAATCACATTTAATTCTTTATTGTTGTCTTCTGCATAATTTTGTAAAGTATATCCTAATTCAATGGTTGTTTCAGGCATAAACTCAGGATTGTGTGCAATCACATTTAGTGCATGGCCCAAGCTATATTGTGATATTTTGTGCTTATCAAAAAATAAGCTACCTCCAGCCAAATGATATGAAAACACACTAGTCGCAAACAAACATAAACATATTACAGAATATAATACTTGGCTAAATCGAATCTTGCTTGTAAAATATACAATTAAAATAAATGCATACATAATACAAGTATAATTGATTAATGTTAAACCTCTACAAGAAACAAATGCATAAATAGATGTAGCGTAATATAAACCAGATAAAATTGGAGTTTGTGTAAATACCAATAAAAGTAGAAATATCGTACTCATTCGATTTACATACTTGTTCTTTAATAAATAACTCAAAATAATAATTGCGTAACTAGTCAATAATAAAATAGAATGGCTATTTACTAATAAAATGTCATGAACACAGTTTTGCATTCTAGAAACATCTGTAAATAAAGATGCGCAAACGGAAACAACAATAAACAATCCAAATAATAGAATTGCCGATAAATACTTTTTATTCATAAATACAAGTGTTGTTATAACATAGAATAAAGAGATCAATATAATCAAAGGCAATGCAATACTTGATTTTGACATCAACACGACAGAAATTCCAACAACACACGAAATCATCTTAAAATCTACTTTCTTGCTTTCAATAAATGGTGTCAACAAGAAAATAAAAGACATAACACGAACAACGGATGATCCAAAGTAGATTGCATTTGCAAACTGATTTGAATCAAAGAAAAAAGCAATGTTGAAATAGCGAATAAAGTTTTCATTAAAAGAAAACAATAATAAAATAGTAGGAACAAATTGCACTAAATAATAATTAAAATCTTTATTGATTTTCTTTAAAATCGCATACGCAAACGCACTTAAACTATTCGCAAACACAAAATAGTGCAAGCCAGACATAAAGAAACGTGTAAACAAGCTTGGAGACATTCGTAATAAATAAACATATACGGATAATTCTAATTCGTGTGTATTTAAGATTCTTTCCAATGAAAACTTATCTTGAAATCCAGTTGAATAATTAAAGGTATATGGATCTTTCACATATGGTAAATCCGCAATTTTAGTAATATAATAACCGTCATCCAAATGATTACCAAACCATAAGGCATTGTAAGTAAGCATAAAGACTGCCATTAATAAAATAGTCACTATAAATAAGAAATAATTATTTTTAATATATTCTTTGATACCATCATAAAATATTTTTTTATGTTTGATTATAACTTGATAAACAATGAAAAGAACTATTCCAATCATCCATAAAATGACAATATAAAAATAAATCTTCCAAGGAATATTAAAAAATTGAATAATCATTCCAGATAATCCAATAAAAAAACTATAAATTAAATATCCCACCATCAATTTATAGCCATCGG
>ULQX01054285.1_pt1 | contig 10972 bp, 5 predicted proteins | sample 1954941 | NCBI WGS metagenome assembly ULQX01 (sample SAMEA4835667, study PRJEB28245) | human gut metagenome | biome: gut microbiome; material: fecal sample | place: Denmark | collected 2008
CGAGACGGCCTGAGCCGTCTCGAATAAAATCTTATATATCTCGCCACACGCCTATGCAAACAGATCGCAAATCTTCTGTATGTCATAGTATGTGACATCTGCATGCTTGTCCGTGATATCGCTCGGTGGTATCAGATCAACAACCATCACCGTAAATAGTCCGGCTCTGTCCGCTGATATAACTCCATTCACAGAGTCTTCAACTGCCACAGCATCATGTGGATCAACACCAAGCTTTTCACAGGCTTTCAGGTATATCTCCGGCTCAGGCTTGCCATGCTCTATCTCGTCACCGCACACCTTCTCGTCAAAATACTCATATATGCCCACACTCTCAAGTCTCTGCTTTGCTCTGGCTCTCTCCGTGGATGTTGCAAGTGCTATCTTCACACCGTGAGCCTTCAGGAATTTCAAAGTATCGGCCACATGATCTTTTATGTCTATGCCATGCTCCGCCACATACTCATCGAACAGGTCAAGGGTTCTCTGTCTGAATGGAAGATACTCAAAATCCTCACCCATGATATCCTTGAATACCCGGGCATTGGAGGCTTTATTGCCTCCAGCCACCCGGTTACATACTGTCTCCATCTCCGTCTCCGGAATTCCTATACTCATGCCGTTTTTCTTCCAGCACATCCTGTATATCTTCTCTGTGTCTATAAGCACACCGTCCATATCGAACACTACTGCTTTATACATCTACTGTCTCCTGTCAAGCATTACGCTGCTGCATTTTTCTTCTTTCTCTTTGAAGCAAGAATGATAAATATAAGCAATGCGATGAGCAGTATAGCTGCAATTATTATAATTACAAGAACTACAGGTGAAAGCTTCTCACTGAGCTTAAATGTAAATACTGCGCCTGTGTCCTCATCGATTGTTGAAGCAACATTTCCTGCCTTATCCTTTGCAGTAACCTCGATAGTGTATGTATCGTAGTCCTGAACCTGCATCTCGTACTTGTTGTTTGCACTGTAATTTGCAGGATCGATCGTATTGCCATTTATCACGATGGAAGTGATCTCATCATCAGGATTCTCAAGTCCGATAGTCATTGTAAATGGCTCTCTGACTGTCTCGCCATCCTCGACACCTGTGATAACGATTCTAGGAGCTGTTCCATCATATGTGAAGTCAAACTCATCATTTGATACATGTCCAACCTTATCTTTTACCTCGATAGTAAGCTGATGATATCCATCTGTCAGGTCAGAGAAATCTATCAGGCTGACACCATCGATCTTGGCATCAACAGAGAAGTCTGAGGTATCATTTACATTCCACAGAGCCTCATATCCCTGGTTGAGTATATCTGCAAAATCATCTGCATTCAGAAGGATTGAACCATCCTCCGTCTTGGTTGTCTTTGCCTTGAACTTGTCAAGAACATTTGTCGCTGCAAGCTCTGGTGGAGTGTTATCAACTGTAAATACCAGGCTGTAATCATCCGCCTTGTTGCCAAGCTCATCCTGTGCAGTAACAGCGACCTCGTATACACCGTCCTCTGAGAATCTCTGTGTACCAGTGCTTATCTCTGCTGAGTTCCTGTAGTTTGTGAAGTATGAACTTGATACATCCTTGCTGTCCTTCTTGACTGTGATCTTGACATCATCAGTTGCGAAGAATGCCTCCTCTACGCTGAGACTCATGTCTACGTAGTTAGGTGTGGATGAATCCATACTACCTATAGGATCATAATTCTCTACCTTCTTTGAATCCTTATCAACAGCTGTAACCTTTAATACAGGAGCCTTTGAGTCTACCTTGAATGTCTTGGTCTGCTCAGCAGCCTTGTTTCCAGCCAGATCTGTTGCAATTGCGGTAATTGTATACTCGCCATCCTCAGAACAGTTATATGTTGCTGTATGTGGATTGCCACCCGAGAAGCTGTTTGTTCCAAGTGTTGCTACATTTGTTGCTGCTGTTCCGTCTGTCTTCTTTGTGATTGTTACGTTAAAATCGCTACTTCCAAGAGCCTTATCTTCATAGTTAAATGAGAACGCCTCATCAACACTTATAGTAGCTGTAACGCCTGTTGTCTGCTTATCATTCATTCCTGAGATTGAGATAACAGGGGCAGTCTTATCGATTCGGAAGGTTGTTGTCTTGGTATCTGCCTTGTTACCAGCTTTATCCTCAGCCGATACAGTTATCGTGTAGTCGCCCTCTGCATCAAATGTTCTTGTGTAATCTACTCTATTGTTATTGCTCCAAGCCTTAGAGTCTGTATATTCCTCAGCAACATTTCCTGCTGAGTCTTTTCTAACAACTTTGACAGCATACTTTGAACCCTTGATGTTATCTGTAAATGTTATAGGAAGAGTCACGCTGCTATTGTTAATGCTATTGACACTGCCAATAGTAATTTCCGGCTTTGTCTTGTCAATAAAGAAATGGGTATTATAATTACCAGCATTACCGCATTCATCTTTTACCGTAAACGAGATATTATATTCTCCCTCTTCGTTGCAGCTTATCTTATCACTCTTTCCTAAACCGCCATCAGAATTTATTGTTATAACATTAGATTTAGGTCCTACAACTTTTGTTTCTGTTTTATTTTTTATAGTTAATATATTATTAAGAACCTTAAACTGTTCTTTTACTATTACTTTAAATGAGACCGCTTCTTTTAAATAAATATTATCATCCAGCCTATATGCCGGATCATCATCCAAATTTACTACCGGCTTAGCTTTATCTATATAATATTTTTCTCCTAAATCATTTGCCAGCTCCTCAGGTATAACTAGCTCATTTCCTGAATAATCACAGCCTCTGATACTAAATGAATAAACTGTTGCCGAATTATTGTCTGCAGTCATTTTGTAGTTAGCAACTAATTTTTTCGTACTTCCATTGTCTTTTTCGAAAAAAACGTCCTCTTCTGACCATGAAGGTTCATTGTACTTTCTTGACTTCACAGTTAATACTACATCCTGTTCTTCATCTACAGCATAATCATCTGTTACTGTAAATTTCAATGTAGTATCATCTTTAAACCTATGTGTTTTGCTGTTGTCAACAGTTAGCTCTGGTCCCTTATTGTCAATAACAAACCTGATTGTTTTTTCAGTAGTATTACCAACTTCATCAGTAATGCAGAACGTCAACTCATACTTACCTGATTCTTTATAGGTTTTACTAAAGATATTCTTATCTTTTACAGTTTCCTCAAATGAAACATTATCACGTTTTCCGGTCACTTTTATTGAAGAAACTTTTACATTATCTTTAGTGCGAACTGTCACCTTTACATTTCCACTATAATAGTCTTTTTCCTTTTCCAGTTTACCATCAGTTTCCTTGTCATTTACAGTAACTCTTGTAAATTCTGGTTTTTTTGTATCAATGTAGAAGTTTACTTCTGTATCTTTATCTGTAACTGATGCTACTCCTGTATTATCTGCTTTATCAGTCAAACTAAGTTTTAATTTATAATATTTGTTTGATTCTACACTGCTATAAGGAATTACAATAGAAGATTTATTTTTCACATCCACCGTACCCTTGATTGTAGTATCACCAACTTCATATTTATACTTAAACTCCTGAGCATAAGTTGCATTATCATCTATAGCTGTAACCTTAACAATAACTGAACCGTTTTTCTTTGGTCCATAATAATAAGTCTTACTAATCTTATTACCACCAGGTAATTCAACAGCCACACTTTGAGGTGCTTCTACATCATAATACAGGGTCGTTGTATCATTCTTCACAACAGCATCTTCATCTTCGAAATTGTAAAAATGTTTCTTTGCATTTATAGAGAATGTGTATTTACCCTGAGCATTGTCTTTGGCTATATGATACAGAACCTCTACTCTTTTTATTCCGTCATTAAGATCCTCTACTTTCACTGTCTTGTCGCATGCTACAGATGTCAACTTTCCCCCAAATGGAACACAAGATGACTTATCCTCTATATCATCTTCATTCAATGCATAACCCGTGACAGTATAAAGAACATATACATCTCCCCAATTGAGATAATTTATTTCTCCTACCTTAACACCAGATATCGAATCTACATTAGGCTCTCCCTTTGTCACAACAAGGCTTGTCTGTAACGCTACATTATCAACTTTTACATTAATAGTCTTCGTCGTCTTATTGCCAGCATTATCAGTAACCTCTATCACAACACTGTACTCGCCTGCATCAGCAAGACTTATTGTTTTTGTTGAATCAACATCTTTCCACTCACTTTCGCCGTCATTTTTAATTACGACTCCGTTACGTGTTACTTTATACTTAGCTGATGCTATTCCTGATGTTGCATCCGAATAATCAAGCTTCAGCGTCTCAGACGTTTCTATTGTATAACTTTCATCGCCCAATTCTGCATTGTTTTTTGCGGCACTCTTTACCACCAATTCTGGCTTAACATCATCAATACATACATGTACTGTGGCACTATTTTTTCCACCTGCATATGATTCTGCAGTAAAGGTCACATCGTACTCGCCACCTTTATCAAGCTTGATTGTTGAGCCATTCGTTGTGCCAATAGTAACATTTTGATTAAAAGCAAATGATCCTACCGCTTTCCCTTCATTTAAAGTACCATTTTTATTATCAGTCCCTGTAACATCATATGTGATTTTCCCAATATATGAATAATTGTTCGATACAGCAAGTTCCATTGACACGGATTTTGCCCATTTGTTTAGTAATTCATTATAACTTTTTAAATTATATCCACTGTTATTTGTAGCATCATCTCTGATTACATTTATATTGCTCAAACCTACAGAAGGTTTGCCAGAATCTATAAACACAACCTGCTTATACTTATTAAGCCATAACGTAGAATTATTCAATTCATCAGCTACTTTGACATAAAGCTTTTTAGCTATCTGCTTTTCATCTTCGCCAAATGAATTTATCACGAATGTTGCTATAAGCTTTTCACCATCATCTGTAAATTCAGCTGTATTCAATATTTTATTTTTACCAGGATCTTCTGTATCTAACACATAATGTAACGTATACTTCATTTTATCAATGCCTGTATACTTATTACCAGCCGTTGTTACATCTTCATCCTTTATAACAGCTGTAACCTTCATCATACTTTCATTTGTAATATAGTATCCCGGATACAACTTCTGATTAACCAACGGCTCTATTGTCAGGTTGACGGCATCTGATTTAGGAGTTGTATTAACCCTCTTGAACACTATCTGGTTCCCAAGTTCCTTGGAGTTTCCAGCTTTATCATAAACCTTAAATCTATATACGGCAGATTCATCATTATTTCTAAACTCGAAACGGTCATTCTCAAGCTCAACCTCATCTGTACTACCATTTTTTATGCTAACTATCTTATCTACACCAGAACCAGCATCTAACGTATTAAACGTAATGCTTACTGAACCATCTGTATCGACAAGATAATAACTTTTTTTGTTCAATGCTCCATTGCAGTTTACTTCAACAACATCAATCTCCGGTGCAACATCATCATACAGAACCTTTGCTGTTCCAATGTAGATATACTTAACAACAGCGTTGTCCTTCTTGTATGCATAATATAATGCTACACAAGTATTCTTGTCGCCATCTGTTGTGAGGGCTACGTTTTCTGACAGAGCGCTTGTCTTGTCAGCGTCAGTTGGAGTTGCAGGATTCTTGTTCAGTTTATCCTTATCATCCGTTGCATTCTCCTTGTATGTAAGGTACTTGATGTCATTCACATCAATATCCTTACCCTCCACAGTGATATCCTCGTCACCAACCTTGGTTGTGAACTTGATATCTGCAATATCAGCCTTGTTCACGCTGAATTTTGCATTTGACTTATTTGAAGCATACTTTACTGTTGCTTCGTGTCCGTCTGAATAACCTTTCAGCACGTTTGTTACATCTATCGTGTACACTTCATTTGCGGCGACTTCCGCCTCGTCAGCGAACAGATGAAAATGTGAATCAATCGCTACAAGAGTGAGTGTCATCACAACTGCCATGACCAGGGCAATCATTCGATGTAACATTGAATTGTTTTTTGTAATGTTTTTCATCCTTCTCTCCTCCTATATTTTTTCGTTCGAATGTACAACTATTACATTCTTTATAATCTTAACAGAACTTGCTGTGCGCCTGTTCTGCAGAATATCAGTTGATTCATCAGACTTTTCTCTGAGGACATCTGTTGCCTCTTCATCAGACTCTTCTCTGAGAACGTCTGTTGCCTCTTCATCAGACTCTTCTCTGAGAACATCAGTTGCTTCATCAGCATCGTCACTTCTCAGAACGTCCGTTGCGGACTCGCTGTCGTCATCAGCTCTCAGGACGTCTGTTTCAGATTCGCTGTCGTCATCAGATGCCTCATATTTTGAATATGATACGCTTTGCTGTACTTTGACATCTCTGAGAATATCTGTGGTCTTGTCATCCTCAGCATCCTCGCCTCTGAGTACATCCGTTGCGGATTCGCTGTCGGCTTCTATGTCAGAATGGATCTGTTTTGGAGCCTTGCGGCTGTTCTGTCTCTCCTTGAGAGCTTCAACCGCAGCCTTCTTATTTGGATGAGGGGCAATGATGATATCTGTCTCGTCATCATCCCTCTCAGGAGGTGCTGTCATCTCCTGCATACCTTCATGAAGAACATCTGTGGCGTCCTCTCGGATCTCCTTCAGGTATTCTTCCTGCTTCCTCTTGCGCTCTACATCTGCCACTGCCTTTTCGTAATTTGTTCTGCTCTGCTCAGCAGCTCTTGCAGATGGTGCCGCCTGTACATCTCTGACAGAGATCTTGGATGTGTGCTCCTTGATGGCCTCACTCTTGGAAGCACCGCCACCCTGTACACTCTCGTATCCTTTTTCTCTGATCTCATCTATCTTCTTACGTGCCGTGGATCCTGTCACTATACCGATAGCTGCCGGAATCTTCATCACGATGAAAATTATCACCGCCACGATAGCAAATATGATCGCGAGTGCCAGGCCGCCATATAACATTACATTGTAAACTGTTGCCATACCTATCACTCCTCCCCTTATTTACCATCCACTATTGACTTGACACTCAGGTCTGTCTTCAAGCTGTTCCACTGATTCTTCAAGCCATCTTTAAGTGCCGGTATCTTATTGCCTTCTTCATATACCGTTTTTACCGCTTTCTGAGCTTTTGCGCTCCACTTGGCTGAATCATTGCCCATCTCTTCCGTATATCGATTCACAATATAACTGAGATGACCTATATATACAGAAGCAGCATTGTCATCCTGTCCAAGCACACTCTCTGCATCTGTAAAGACCTTTTCTGCCTCGTCATAATAGCTTGTATTCTTGCTGATAACAGCCATCTGGATAAATGTCTCTGCTTCACGTACTGCATATTCAGCATATGCCTTCTTTGCCGTATCAGTTGCATTCTCCGCAGCCACATCCAAACTTCCCAGATATATGCTGACACTGCTTGCAGCCTGATTATAGTAACTTACCTTCTGTGCATCATCCTCAGAATGTTCAGCCAGATATATGTAAACCGAATACATTCTTGCAGCATACTGTCCATTGTAGTATTTTACGCCCCTCTCCGATGGGAAGAGGTTATTCAGCGTCTCTGCATTGTTATCAAGATTCTTCATAGCCTCATCCAGCATACTTTCGAGTCTTGCAACCAATTCAGAATTATCCCCCTTCTCTATCTCCTTGCCGTATATAGCCGCTATATTCATATAGTTTGTATATTTATCAGGGTTAGTATCGTCGATCGTGTTGCTGTTGTATTCCTGGAACGCATACAGATTCTCCTCATTGTCCGCAAAGCTTGCTGACTTATTAAGTATACTGTCACACATGGCTGCGTAGTATTTTGCCTGCTTTGCTTCCTCTGGGAAATCCTTGCTGTCATCCACCATGTTGAAATACTGCTTTGCCGATGAGTAATTGTTATCCTCATTATAATAGAGCATCGCAATCTTGAACTTTACATCATCCTGTACTTCATCTATATTCTTGAGAGCAAGTCTTATTCCTTTTACAGCGGACGAATCAGCATTCGCCGATGTCTGGTCTGTGTCAGTTATATAGTAGGCATATGTCTCCATATATCCTATGTAAGCGTCTGAAGCCTTAGGATCTATCTCGACTGCGTCCTTATAATCAGCGAGCGCTGTATTGTAATCACCGTTGTCAACGGCATCCCTTGCCTCATTGACTTTATTATTGTAATCAAGCTCCCTCAGCTGATTTTTCTTTATTCCACCGACCACTGCACAACCCGCAGATATAAGCGACAATCCCGCCATGATAGAGAATACCGCTATCTTCTGTTTTGCCTTTGCCTTGTAGGCATCATCCAGCTCGTTGTAGTGATCCAGAGCATATAACAGCTCTGAACACGACTGATATCTGTCTTCCGGACTAGGCTGGCAGCACTTCTGGATAATCCTCTCAAATCCTGATGACAACATCGGATTCCACTGTCTGATCGGCTTGATCTCGTAAGGCGGCTCACATGGATTCTTTCCAGTAACCAGATGGTACAGTGTTGCACCAAGGTTGTATATATCCGTTCTGGCATCTGTATTGTAGATACCGTGTCCCTGCGAATCACCGAACTGCTCAGGTGCCGCATATCCTCTTGTTCCAAGTGCCGTGGTATCGGCATTGTTCTCGACTATGTACTCTTTGGCTGTACCGAAATCGATAAGCTTTACAGAGCCATCCGGCTTCAACATTACATTTGAAGGCTTCATATCTCTGTAAATGATAGGAGGGTTCATGGAATGCAGGTAATCAAGGGCACTGGCAAGTGCTCTTCCCCATTCAATGACCTTCTCCTGGTTCTGTGCGCCCTCCGCTTTGAGCACATCACTGAGTGGACGTCCCTCGACGAAATCCATGACAACATAGATGGTTCCATTCTCATTTATAATGTCGACAATTCGCGGAAGTACCGGATGATCCACATCTTTGAGTATGTTCGCCTCTCTCTCCAGGCCTTTCAGGAGAGTTGCTGTGCTCTTCGATCCATCATTCTTGATCTCCTTGACAGCCCACTGCTTATTAAGTCGGTTATCCATGGCAAGATATACTATGGACATACCGCCCTGGCCGACTTTTTTCAGTATCTCGTATTTTCCGTCTAATACTGTTCCTAACTTTGTCATATTATCTCCCCATTACTCCGCTTTAATAAGAACTACTGTTACGTTATCTGTCTCTCTTCTATATTTTACAAGCTCCGTGAGGAACACGCAGCCCTCTTTCATCTGAACCTCATCACTGCATGCACCAGGACCGATCTTTTCGATCATCTCATCTGGAGTTATCTTGTGTCTGAATCCATCAGAACACAGCATATAATGCGCACCCGGTGTAACCGTTCCAACTATGAAATCCGGCTCTACCACCGGTGAAGCTCCGATACACTGGAGGAGTACGCTTCGTCTGCTGTCTGTCTCAGCCTGTTCCGGGGTAAGCCTTCCTGCTGCAATCTCTCTCGCCACCAGCGTCTGGTCCGCTGTGAGCTGTCTGATTCCGGATGTGATCTCATACACTCGGCTGTCTCCCACATGGAGTATATAATACTTTCCTCTGTAGACGAGAAATGCCGATATGGTGGTTCCAAGCATGATTCCATTCTGCTCACCATACGTCTTTATCTTCTCGTTCTGCTCAATGGCAAGCCTGACCCACTGATATCTCAGTGCCTCGTCGCTGAAACTTCCATTGTCGATCATACTAACCATCTGATTGTCAAACCAATCACAGAAAGCCATGATCACTTCCTTACTGGCAACCTCGCCCTTCGCCAGGCCTCCCATGCCGTCACATACCAACGTGAACAGCACCTGACCTCCTGGAGTATCCGCAATCTTTATCGCCAGTGAATCCTGATTCGTCTTCTTTTTTATTCCTACATCCGTATTGTATACTGCGCTAAACCCCATATATTCTCCTCCACATAATTATGTCTCGTTCTCACTCGGCAATCTATCTGACATGATATACAAATTCTTCGTCACCCAGAATAACCACCGCATTATTTGTGAGGAATTTCTCCTCGCCTTCCTTAAGCTCCTCGCCATTAAGGAATGTACCATTTGTCGACTTATTATCCTTTATGAAGCACACACCATTTTTCTTGGTAATGATACAATGAACTCTGCTGATAGCTGAATTGTCAGATACAGCATAGTCAACAATCTTCGCCTTGTGTCCGATCTTGAACTCATCCTTGTCAAGTCTGATCTTCTCGCCCGTCTTAACCCTTACAAAGTAAGGCATCGGAATCTCGTCAAATGGATTGCCGCCCATCATAGGTGGCACACCTGTCATTGGTGGAACCTTCGGCATCTCTGCCTTGTTCTCCATCTGTGGCATCTCCGGCATCGGCGGTACTACAGGCATCGGTGGAACCTTTGGCATCTCTGCTTTGTTCTCCATCTGTGGCATATCCTTCATTGGCGGTACTGCAGGCATCGGTGGAACCTTTGGCATCTCTGTCTTGTTCTCCATCTGTGGCATCTCCGGCATCGGCGGTACTACTGGCATCGGTGGAACCTTTGGCATCTCTGCTTTGTTCTCCATCTGCGGTATATCCTTCATTGGCGGCACTCCCATAGGTTCTGGTCTGTCAAATGGGTTTCCACCAAATGGATTGCCTCCGAACGGATTGCCATTTCCACCAAATGGATTACCACCAAACGGATTGCCTGCCGGCTGCTCTTTTACAGTCTTTTCATCATCTATATGGTCTGCCGAATCATTCTCGATGCTTTCCTTCTTTGTAAGAACATCATCCACATTCTCTGCTGCAGATGTTGCATCAGTCTCTGATTCTACAGATTCTGGCTGCTCCGGCATATCCTTTACTGTCTTGATCTCATCTATATCTTCTGGCTTATTTCCCTCAGTCTCAGCTTCTGCCACCTGAGCATTCGGTTCCATCGGCGGCATCTGGCCGTTTGGTCCCATCGGTGGCATCTGACCGTTCGGTCCCATCGGTGGCA
>ULQX01051941.1_pt1 | contig 10891 bp, 7 predicted proteins | sample 1954941 | NCBI WGS metagenome assembly ULQX01 (sample SAMEA4835667, study PRJEB28245) | human gut metagenome | biome: gut microbiome; material: fecal sample | place: Denmark | collected 2008
CAGGAATTGAAACAGAATATTGCGTTTCTTTGCTCCGAGTGCCTTTTTCAAACCGATTTCACGGGTACGTTCTGTGACAGATACCAGCATGATATTCATAACGCCAATCCCGCCAACCAGCAGGGAAATACCGGCGATGTAAATCAACATCGTGTTGGTCGAACTGCTGAGTTCTTGCAAAGATTTTGCCTGTTCCAAAAGGTCTTTGCTCTTATATTGAATGGTTTCGCCCGTTCCGGAAACGGAAATTCTGCCGTTTAGAATATCCGCTGCCTGTTTCCCGACCGTTGTCATCGCATCGGTTTCCGTTGCTTTCAGCAGGCAGTTTTGCGGTTCATCGTATTGAAATGCCGTCGGCCATGCACCATCTGGCAAAAAGACTTTTCCCACTGTGCTGTTTGCATACAAATGATAATCATCAATAGACTGAATAACCGGTTCAAAGGTGCTGCTCTGGACAACCGTTCCAATGACTTTGAACGGCATGCCGTTGATGTCAATGACAGAACCGATGGGATTCGCACCAGCGAATAGACTTTGTGCAGCATCTTCGTCTAAGATGGCAACATTGTTGCCGTTGGTATAATCGGCATCCCGAAAGCCCTTGCCGGATTGCACATGATAGCCGGCAGTCTGAAAATAATCTGCATCAATGCCCCAGACAGAACCGCCTTCCAGCTTGGCATTCTGATAGAAAATGGAGTCACAGTAGCTTCTTGTCCGATACAGAGAAACGGCAGAAACGTCCTCAATGGCGGATAACTGTGCTTTTACTTGGCTGGAAATCACCGGAACACCGGACGGAAGTCCTTGGTATTGCAAATCCAGCTCATATTCGCCTTGATAGAGGGAAACGGTAACGGTACGATTTCCAGCACCGACCAAATTGCTTTTGATTTGCTCGTTTGTTCCCCGAATGGTGGAAACGATTGCAATGATGGCTGCAATTCCGATGATAATGCCCAGCATTGTCAAAATAGAACGGATTTTATGGGCAAAAATGCCCTGAATGGATAATCGAATATTTTCCAGCATGATTTGCCCTCCTTACCACTGTACTTCATCGGTGTCTTTGGTGCGAACGCCCTCTTTGACATCTTTTCCGTACGGGAAACAAAGACGGTCAGTTTCGGAAACACCGCTCTTGATTTCGATTTCAGAACCGTACCGAATTTTTCCGGTTTGAATCCACTGTTTTTCTAGTCGGTTCTGGTCGTTCGCTTTCATGACATAATACTGCCCGTTTTCCTTGCGGACATATTGCAGCGGTAAATAGAAGGTACTGGTGTCGGCTGCCTCCTGCAGCGAGAGCGAAAGCCAGCTGCCCACAGCAATATCATGTTGTTCACTGGTTTCTGCTTCAAACGTGTAAACGCTGCTGCTGGGGTTTTCATCATAGGGAGCACTGCCATCCGTTTCCGGAATATCGTCCACGCCAGTCACAGTCATGGTGAAACTGTCGCCCGTATCATAGGACATCGCTTGAATTTCCGTGCCAACTTGCAGTTGATTCAGATTCCATTCGCTAATCGTGCCCTTTACCTGCAACCCGCCAGAGCCTTGAATGACCAAGTACGGTTTGGTTTCTGCTTCTTTTTCGGTGAGGTCGCTGTGAATCTCCGTGACAACGCCATCAATCAGACTGCGTTCCATGCCGTCATCCTGTTTTTTCTGAGCCACTTCATAATCCAAATCGGCAGATTTTTTGGTAAATTCCAGCGTTTTAATTTTAGACTGCTGCTTTTGAATCATGTTGGAAAGTTCCTGAGCAGAGTACATATAATCTTCAGATTCGCCGCCTGAATCGCTGTCATCCCAGAAATCATCGTCAAAGTCAAAATCTTCATCGCCCCAGTCTTCCGCAGAGCTGCTGCCGCCCGTTCCCTGCATCTGAAAAATGCCGAACGAAACCTGCTTGAAGTCAACGGATACCATGCCGTCATCGGTAACAGAAACGCCCTGATTCACTGCCCAGTCTGTCAAGGTTTCCGGCAGGGCAGACCCTTGAACCAGCCAGCGGTATCCATCCTCTGGGACGATAAAACGGGCATAGCTGTTGCTCTGCTGCAATTCAAGAAGCAAATCTGCCCCTACAATCGTATCGGATTCACAGTAGAAATCATAAGGCTTTTCCATAGAGCCATCCCCCTGCGAGGCATCCTTCATAATGCTGTGCAGGTGACCGTCATCTGGCTGTGTTGGCTCTTCAGTCGGAGCTTCTGTGACATCTGTTGATTCTGTTGTGGATTCTTCTCCAGTTGGTTCGGTTTCATCGGTTGTCGTAGGTTCTGTCGTTGGAAAGACCGGTGCAACAACTTCTCCAGCAGTCGGGTCTTCTTCCAAATCCGGTTCTTCCGGTTCATCATAATCATCTATCATGTCATATACTTGGTCTTCTGCCGGGTGCAGGGATTGCAGGCGTTCCAATTCTTTTCTTGCCTGCCGCAAGTCATCTTCTGCCGCATCGACAGCATTCTTTTTTTCCTGTACTGCCAGTTTTAGAGCCGTCGTATCATAGGCAATCAGCGGTGTTCCGACTTTTACCTTGTCGCCCTTTTTCACAAGAACCGACTGCACAACTTGATTTTTCTCCAGCATGACATTTTGTTTGCTGCCCGTGATGACCGTTCCATCAATGGTTTTTTCGCTGCCGTAATCATAGCCCATCATGTTGACAACCGGGGTAACATTGACGACCCGTTTTTCATTCTTGGACTTTTTATAGTAGGCAGCACCGCCAACACTGCCGCCACCAATCAGCAGCACGCAAACGATACTAATTGCAAGTATTTTTTTCCGTTTCATCCGACCTGCTCCTCTCCCAGTCTACCATCTCGAATGGTGAGAATGCGTTCTGCGTGCTGTGCAATTTCCAATTCATGCGTAATCATGACAATGGTCACACCGGTTTTATGCAACTCGTGGAACAGTTCCATAACCTGTTCGCCGGAAGCGGTGTCTAAAGCCCCTGTTGGTTCATCGGCAAGCAGTAATTTTGGATGGTTAATCATTGCCCGTGCAATGGCAACACGCTGTTTTTGTCCACCAGATAGCTGTGTAGGCAGGAATGAAACACGGTCTGATAATCCAACCTTTTCCAGTGCTTCTCTTGCCCGTTCCCGTCGAACTTTTGGTTTTACGCCCGCATAGAGCAGGGGCAGAGCAGCGTTTTCCAGAGCAGATTGCCGAGGGAGCAGGTTAAAGTTCTGAAAGACAAATCCGATTTTTTCGTTGCGGATTTGCGAGAGCATATTTTCGGAACAACGGCTGACTTCTGTTCCATCGAAGAAATACGAGCCGCTAGTTGGCGTATCCAGCAGACCAATCAGGTTCATGAGGGTGGATTTTCCAGAACCGGAAGGTCCCATAATCGCAACAAATTCCCCGTGGGCAACATGAAAGGTAATGTCATGCAGCACAGGAACGATATTTTTGCCTTGCTGGTAGGCTTTTTCGATGTGTTCCAGTTTTAACATATCGGCATCACCTGCCTGACGCTGCATCTTCCGCAGCTGCTTCTTCGGTTTCTTCTATCATTGGTTCTTCTTGGTCATACATCGGCTCTTCGATTGGCTCTTCGTCTGAGAAATCACCATCTGTTTCGCCATCGCTGAGATTGTTGGCGTTGGTGGTGGTTTTCATGCCCTCCTTGTAGTCGTCTGCCGGATAGGCAATCAAATCCGTTTCAGAGAGTCCGCTTTTCAGTTCAACAATGCCGTAATCGTCATCGGTATCACCAAGTGTTACCGATTTCTTTTCCAGTTCGTGTTTGCTGTTGGATACCCAGACATAGCTGTTATCGCCATCCTGTACCAGGTAATCCTGATAGAGCCAGATTCCAGTGTGACCGCTATTCTGTCCGACATCCGGTTCAATGAGAACGTGTTGTCCGAGCAGCAAGCCATCTGCCTTGTCCAGCTTGATATAGAATGCATATTTCGAGGCGGTATTGTCTGACGAACTGCTGCCATACATCATATCATTGTTTGAATTTTGTTCTGCTTCTGTCCCGATTTCTGTGACGGTTCCCGTCCAGTACTGTTCTGGGTCGATTCGGGAACGAATCACCATCTTTTCCCCCGCTGACACCGTGCCAAGCTGCTGTTCGCTAAGCGTTCCCTTGATGCGATAGTTTCCGCTTGCAGTAATGGTCATAATGACATCTGTTCCATCTGCCTGCATGGCTTCTGGTGTCTTGACGGTTTTTACAATGCCATCCATTTCAGCAGTTACCTTTGCATTGTCGATGGCATTTTGCTGCTTTTGCAGGGCAATATTTTTCACCTTGATGTCATATTGTGCCTTGTCGATGTCGGTTTGCAGGGATTGAATTTGAGTGGTATAAGAAAGCTGCTGGTCAGCATCGGCATTTGCCTTTTCTGATTCCAGCTGTTGAATCTGCTCCTGATAGGAGGCAATTTGGTTGTTCAGCTGTTCCACTTCAATTTGTCCCTGCTCCAGATCCAATTGCATCGAGGCAACATCATACAGGAACAGCGGCGTTCCTTTTTTTACAGTGTCGCCCTCTTTGACATAGGTTTCCGCAATGGTTTTCGAGGTGTCCGCCTTAATTTCTTTGGTTTCCTGTGCTTCTGTGACACCGCTGTAACACAGGGTGGTCAAGTCTGGGTTGGCAGCGTTCAACTCTGCAACCGTGCTGACATAGACCGCTGCGGCAGATTCTGTTTCTGCTGTTTTGCGGTGATGCAGCCAGATTCCGCCGCCAGCAGCGGCAAGCACAACAACGGCAGCAACCAACGCAATGATTTTTTTCGATGTTTGCATGTTCCAATTCCTCTCTGTTTCTATTTTTTTGGGTGTTGTATTGGGAGTACCACACCCAAAGTATAGCATAGCAGATTTTCGTTGTCAACCCCTTTTTGAAAAATGAAAATCAAACGGGAAATTTTCCGGTTCTATTGCATTTTTTCCGGAAAACTGTTATAATAAATACCAGAAAAATACGCAGTCTTCGATTTCTACAGGCTGCCGCAAAAACAGGAGGCAATTTATGCAGACAAATCCACAAGAATATGTGCAGCAAATGAACCGCATCATTGCAGAAGTCAAAAAGGCAGTGGTCGGGAAAGATGTTTTGATTGCAAAGATTCTGCTTGCCGTACTGGCAAACGGAAACGTATTGATGGAGGACATGCCGGGGGTTGGAAAGACGACTATGGCACTGGCATTTTCCAGAGCCCTTTCGCTCTCCTATAAGAGAATGCAGTTCACGCCGGATGTACTGCCGTCTGATTTGACAGGCTTTTCGATTTATCAGAAGAGCACAGAAAAATTTGTCTTTCAGCCGGGAGCATTGTTCTGTCAGCTGTTCTTAGCGGATGAAATCAACCGAACTTCCAGCAAGACACAATCCGCTCTGCTCGAAGCGATGGAGGAACATTCCGTCACCATTGATGGACGTACTTATCAGCTGCCGCAGCCGCATTTAGTCATTGCAACGCAAAATCCGATTGGTTCTGTCGGGACGCAAATGCTGCCGGAATCGCAGATGGATCGCTTCATGTTCCGGTTAGAGATGGGGTATCCAAACTTAGAAGATGAGATGCAGATTCTGCGAACCCGTCATGACGGAAATCCGTTGGAAACCGTGCAGCCGGTTGTAGATAGTAATACCTTGCTGCAAATGCAGCAGGCTGTCCGCTCAGTTTATGTAGACGATAAGATTTATTATTATATCGCCAGTCTGGTGCAGGCAACTCGTAATCATCCGGATGTGCTGTTAGGGGTCAGCCCAAGAGGCACATTGGCTCTGACGGATGCTGCCAAGGGTATGGCATTTATGCGAGGGCGGAATTATGTTGTGCCGGAAGATGTCACAGCGATTTTTGAAGATGGATGCAATCACCGGATTCTGTTGAAAAATCATACCAACCACACGCAGGCTGTCCGGCAGCTGATTCAGGAATTGATTCAAACCGTACCCGTTCCAAAACCCACCGCTGCACAAAGGCGGTGATGCCGATGTGGTATACAAAGCTCATTTATTTGGTGCTGCTCATCATCGGGCTGTTTTTTTCGGTGCTGTATGAGGGCATTTTCTCAATGCTGCTGTTAGGTGTTTTGATTTTATTGCCGCTCACGCAGCTGTGGCTCGTGCACCATGTCCGAAGGCGGCTTTCCATCTCGCTTTCTCTGGCACAGACAGAAATGGGACGGGGAACGTCACAAAAATTATACTGCACCCTGCAAAACAAAAGCCATTTTCCCTTGAACTATTGTCATGTGACACTGGATTTACAGCAGGTTGCAACGAAAGAAACCGAGCAGTTAGAATTGCAGCTGCCCTTGCAGGGGAATTTTGCTGCAACGGTTTCCTTTCAGTTCGCAGCGATGCACTGCGGAAAACTGCGGATTTCCGTGAAAAAGTGTCGCATTGCAGACTATTTTCACCTGTTCAGCTGTTCTGTGCGAAAATGCACGGCAGCGGAGGGGATTGTTGTTCCCTCGGAGCAGGCAGGAAGTTTGAGTATGCCCAATTTGCAGCGGTCAGAGATGGAAGACAGTGTCAACTACGACCCGAACCGCCCCGGAGATGACAATACAGAATTGTTCGGGATTCGGGAATTTCGAGATACGGACAATCCGAAACGGATTCACTGGAAACGCAGCAGCCGGGAAGAAACGCTGTTCGTCAAGGAATACAGCCGACCGCTGGAGAAACAATGTGCCATCTGGATCGACCGGACACAAACCAAAGCCATGCAAATCACGGGTGCAAAAGTGGATGCCCAGATGGAGGCAGCCCATGCCCTTGCCTGTATTTTGATGCGGCAGCAAGTGCCTGTGGTCTTGTTCTGGAATACCAAGCAGGGAACACAGCATGAAACCATAGAAACACCGGAGCAGCTGCAACGGTGCATGGTACAAGTTTTAGAGTCGCCTATTCCGACAGAATCCACGGGATTTCAGCCGGTTTCTGAGCCTGCAACCTATGCAGAATTATTCTGTATCACCCATGCAGCGGAACTGGATACGAATGCATACCGCCGGACAGCGGAACAAATCCTTGTCCTGTCCACAGATGAAACGGTCTTGCAGCAGGCAGCGGTCTTTCCCATTTCCATGGAAACGCTGTTGGAAACACTGGCTGCTGTTTGCAATCCCGGAACGGAAAGGAGTGTGTAACGCATGACACAGACCGAAGAACATCTGACCGGCGATGGCATTCAGGTACAGGATGATATTTCCATTACGATTCGTCCAGCAGCGGCTTGGATGCGGAACTTGGCAGCGGTTTTTCTGGCAGCCTGTGGCTTTATTGGAACAATTGCCGCTTCGCTGTCGATGTTTTCGCCGATTTACAACCGAACAAAACTGATTCTCGTAGCCGCTGCGATTTTCATCTTATATAGTGTACTCAGTATTTTGCCGAAAAAGCTGCGATGGCTGACCCCTGTCAGTCTTGCGGTTGGAACACTCGGGTTCTTCTGGAAGCGGAACGTGCTCATCGTTGGCTTTCAATTCTTCTATAACCACTTCTACCAACAGATTTATGACACAAAAGTACTCTATTACCAGATGGATACCACGTTGGAGGAATCCACCTGTACCACGTTCTTTTTAATCTGCTGCATCGTCTTTTTAGCAGCTGCAATCTGTTGGTTCACGATTCACCGACCGTTTTTCCCGATTGGGTTCATTGTGACGTTTTTCCCGATTGAACTGGGATTATATAACGGCTTGGAACTCTCTCTGCCTGCCATGGCATTGGTATTGCTCTACTGGGCATCCCTGCTTGCCATGCAGCTGACGTCGTTCCGCTATGCACAGGAACAGCGAGAGATTGGCTTTTTCCGCAAGGGAAACCGTTTTACAGCTGCCTACACCATGCGGACAACGATGGCGGAACGCTGCGGAATGATTGTTGCCGGATTGATGGCACTGGTATTCCTGCTTTCGTGGGGCTTTTTCACATTCAGCGGTGTTACAGAACGAACATCCGTCCAACAAAAGCGAAAGGAAATCAAAAATTCCCTGCAAACATTTGATGTAGAGGACTTGCAGGACAGTCTTTCCAATGTAGGGGCTGCCCTAGGGCTGACCAACGCCATGCGGGTACAGAAGTTGGGACGAAAACGGGCGATTGACATTCAGAACGAACCGCAGTTGCAGTTGACGTTAGACCAGCTTCCAGATTCCGCTATGTACTTGAAATCCTTTACCGGTACGACTTATGACGACAATGCATGGACGGCATTGAAACAATCGGATTGGGATGACCAGACCGATTTAGTAACCTTATCCGAAACCTTTCTCTGCTATCCGCAGCTGTATCCGTATTGGTTTCAGAATTATCAGGATGCCACAGCAATGACCAATGTTGACATCTCTGCACTGAAATGGGAACGCCGTTGCTATGTGCCGTATGCTTCTTATCAGGAGCAGGCAAAGTATGAAGAAGATTTTGTAACGAAACTGGGCAGCAAAAAGAACTATTCGTTCACGGTTTCGCTGCATCAAAACTTTTCTGATTTGCTGCAAAACAGCGGCATTCAGGATATGTACCTACAGCGAGAGATTTTCAATGCAACGGACAGCAATACACAGAAATTTTTAGCAGCCCTTTCCCTGCCGGATTCTACGGATGCCATCCCGGTTACAACATATTTTCAGGCGTTGAAAGAGGATGGAACATATGACCAGCATGCCATTCAATCCATGCTGGCAGAACAATATTTATACCGTCCGTTTGTCTATGAGCAGTACACGCAGAAAACAGAAACGGATGCCTTGCAGGCGGTTTATAATGCATTGCCAGCATCCATTCAGCAGGCCAACTTGAATCCGGATTTTTCCACAGAAGATTTGCGGAATGGTGCAGGGGAGAACCTCTCCGACCAGCTGGCTGTACTGGAATCCATCCGGCAGTTCTTAGCAGATAATGCGACCTACTCCACTTCTCCGGGCAAGACACCGGGATCGAGAGATTTTGTCAACTATTTCTTGATGGAAAATCACGAGGGCTATTGTGTCCATTTTGCCACGGCTGGCGTTCTGCTGGCACGGTATGCCGGCATTCCAGCACGGTATTGCGAAGGTTATGTTGCAACGCCGTCCGACTTTGAAAAAGCCAAGCAGAAAAAAGATGGTTCTTACACGGTCACGCTGACGGATGCCCGTGCCCATGCATGGTGTGAATTTTACGTCACCGGATACGGCTGGATTCCATTTGAATTTACGCCGGCCTACTATGGCGGAGCAGCAGAACCGGAAGAAGGCACTGCGGAAGCCACAACAACGACCACCACAACGGCAGCAGTTCGCACAGAAATTGCAACCACCGAACAGACAACCGAGCAGACCATTGGCATTGCAACACAAACCACGGCTGTTGTCACTTCAACGCCGTCACAACTGGGCACAAATTCCCGCACCGATTCTGGAAATCATTCCTCGATTGGCAGAACCATCCTGCGGATTTTGTTGGTGCTGGTGCTGCTTGCAGCTGTGATTGCTGCACCGTTCCTGTTACGGATGTGGGCATTGCAGAAACGAACGGAACAGTTCCATGCAGCAGACCGCAAAAAAGCAATTCTTTGGATGTATGCATATTGGGAACGGTTGTTGGGAACAATTTCCATTCGAGCCGGAAATGAATCCGTTCTGGCATTTTCAAAGACCGCTGCACAGAAATTACAGGAACAGCAGTTGCCGAGTGACAACACTGCACCATTCTGTGAATTGGTTTCCGCCGTGAACTTTGGCGGAGCAACACCATCCGCAGAAGCGTGTGCAGCAGCAGAGCAAGCGTTGCAGCAGCTTGCAGAGGCGATTTATCAGGCAAAATCGCCGTTGCAGAAACTGTATTTCAAATATATCCAACATCTTATTTAAAACGAAAGGGGTCTTTTCCATGGCAGCAACGAAAACAAAAAAGAAGAAAACCGACAACAAAAAAATGATGCAGGCACTGCAATTCATCATGCCGCTTCTATTGATTGGCTTGGGGGTTCTGCTGATTCGCCGACGGGATGCCTTGAATCAAGTCTTTATGGCAATCGGAATTGTCATCGCCCTGATTGGCTTGATTTACACGGTTGTTTACTATGCGACCAAACAGTATGAGAAAAAGCCGCCTTACCTTGCCTCTGGCATTGGGCTGCTGGTCATCGGCGGCATCATTATCATTATTCCGTTTTTGGCAGATACGTTCATCCCGTTCTGCATTGGGCTGTTCATCTTAATCAGCGGTATTACGGGTTTGATGGATGCATTCCAGCTGAAAAAGTTTAGTTCCGATTGGCAAATTCCATTGGCATTTTCCGTTCTGATTACCTTGATGGGGGTTGCAGTTCTGATTTGCACCTTCTATCTGTCTGGTGTCGTTTGGATTATCATTGGCATTATGCTGATTGTCAGTGGTCTGATGCGATTCATTAACGCCATCATCTCGGCAAATGCAAGAAAGAAACATGGTTCGATTCGAGATTTTTATGCAGCAGCGATTTTAACAGGCTGCCTGACGATATTTTTATGCCTGCTCTGGGTGATTCATCCAGATTTGATTTTTGGTTCTACGATGGACTGAAACAATCAACATATCATTTTTCCGGATTATTTCCGGTCACGGTTTTACCAGACTGGACAACTCTTTCCAAACTTTGCTTCTGCCATTGGAGCAGGGCAGAACATCTATGAATTTACCTATTACGGATTATTCAATCCGATTTTTTTGCTTTCTTACCTGTTGCCGTTTGTGCCGATGATGGACTATATTCAATGCAGTAGTATCTTGTTGATTTGGGGAAGCGGCATGCTGTGCTATTGGTTTTGCCGGCAGCATTTTTCTGACCGGATTGCCTTTGTCTGTGGGTTTCTGTATTTGTTTTCCGCTCCGCTGATTTATCATGGCCATCGGCATTTGATGTTC
>ULQX01051306.1_pt1 | contig 10838 bp, 10 predicted proteins | sample 1954941 | NCBI WGS metagenome assembly ULQX01 (sample SAMEA4835667, study PRJEB28245) | human gut metagenome | biome: gut microbiome; material: fecal sample | place: Denmark | collected 2008
GGTAAAAATCACGCTGCCCGCCGAGCTGCTGAACGGCGTTACCTTGGCGCTGCTGAATGCCGACGATACGGAAATTGATCTGCCCTACATCGTGGAAGGTGAAAACGCAGTGTTCACGCTGAATTTCACCGATGCAGAAATTCCCACCGCGCTGATTCGCCTGATACCGACAGCGGAATAATCCCATTGCATAGCGTTTTTAAGGCCGTTGCAGAAGATGAATCCTGCAACGGCCGTTATGGTGCGCCCGGCTTAGCCGAAGGCAAGGGTGTCCATCGAGAGGCGGAGTCTGAAGGAAGCCGGATGCCAGCGGGCAAACTCCCGAACCGACGAACAGAAATCACATAGTAGACCGTAGAGGGGCGGACGAGTGTGCCGAGCAACACAAGATCCAATGCTGCCCGAATCCCGTGCGGTAAATGTGGCGGTTATGTGGAAGAAAAAGGCGGCTGCCAGGTTTATCCCCTGACAGTCGCTCCACTGCTTACTTTTTTTCCACTTTGCTGCTGCCGCGGATGGTCGCATCCGGCTTGGCGGCCTGCTTCATGAACGCCGACGGGCTGATGCCGACGATGTTCTTGAACTGCTTGGAGAAGTGGTACGGGTCTTGCATCCCGACTTCGATGCCCGCCTGACGAACCGTGTGCCCTTCCTCGCGCAGCAGCTCCTTCGCACGCTCCATCTTGCAGTGCAGTACATACGACAGCGGCGGCATACCCACTTCGCTCACGAAGCGCTTGCGGAACGTTTCCATCGGCATACGGGAAATTGCCGCCATCTCCGCCAGAGAGAAGTTGTCCTTGTACTGATTCGCGCGCAGGGTGTCCACGACCTTCGCAATCTCGTGCGAAAGCATCGCGTCCATGGCGACCGGCTGACCCCAGTGGCTTGCCAGCATCCCGTACATCAGGTGCTGCAGCTGATATGTCGCGTCGCTGGTGTCCGTGTGGCGGACGATGACCTGCACAATCTGCTTCGCCAAGTACATCTGGCTCGGCAACGCCCCCTGTTTCAGCGGCATATGCAGCAGCGCGCCCATCTTGCGTACGACCATCGGCGCAAGCGGGCCTTCCAGCGCAATCCACACGCAGCGGACGCTCTCGTCAATCTGCAGGGCAGCGTCGCGGTTGCCGGCGGGCAGGAAGCACGTTTCCTGCTGTTTCAGCGTCAGCTCATGCCCCTGCCAAACCAGCGTTGCTTCGCCTGCCTCCACCGCGAACCAAATCCACTGGTCATGCGGCTTAATGGGGCGTCTCCCTGCCTCAAACATCGCCGTGCCTGCCGCGTGAATCCACGCACCGCTGGAGCGGGTCAAGCTGCCCGGCTTGTGGTATCCTTCCACCACCATAGTATCCGCCGCAGCCTCTACGTCTGCGAACAGGTAAGACTCCATGCCCTTCATCCTCCTTCAACCAAATGGCACAATTGTCATTATGGCTATTATAATGCCCAAATCGGTTGATTGTCAAGAGGATTACACGATTTTCCCGAAATTTTTCTGAAGGATAGCTGTGCGTGCCCGAGTATGGATGAATGCCATCCAATACAGGTTAGCATCGGCAAACTTTTTGCCCGAAAAACAGCAAATGTACAATTCTGCCCTTGACAAGCGCGGGATGAGCGGACTATAATAAATCCGAATACGCGGCAATGATGCCGCCGAACGGAGGAATTTTCTCCATGATGCTGTCTGTGCTGTTTCCGTTTACGTTCCCGGCGTTTTTCGCCGGGCAAATTGACGTACCGTGAAGCAGCAGCCGCAGCGATTGAGGAAAACATCAGGCGCGGAAGCTCTTTTGCGGGCTTCCGTGCTTTTTTTCGTCCATTTGAGCCAATAATGATTTTGAGCCAATAATGATTGACGCAGGAGGTTGAACACCATGATTATCGTCTTGAAGCAGGGCACGACCCAGCAGGAAATCGACACCGTCACCAATGCCGTGGTTGCGCGCGGCGTATCCGTCAGCCCGATTGTAGGCACGGAGATGACCATCCTCGGTCTGACTGGCGACACGAGCCGCATTGACCCCGACCAGCTGGAATCCTTCCACTGCGTCGAACGCATCATGAAGGTTGCCGAGCCGTTCAAGAAGGCAAACCGCGCGTTCCATCCCGCGCCGAGCGAAATCAAAATCGGGAACACGGTTGTCGGCGGCAAGAAACTGGCGATTATGGCGGGTCCCTGCTCCGTGGAGAGCAACGAGCAGATTACCGCTGTGGCGCAGGCGGTGAAGGACGCGGGCGCGACGGTGCTGCGCGGTGGTGCGTTCAAGCCGCGCACGTCCCCGTACTCCTTCCAAGGACTGGCATACGAGGGGCTGGACATGCTCTGCCATGCCCGCGAGCAGACCGGGCTGCCCATCGTGACCGAGCTGATGTCTCCCTACGACATTGATACCTTCGTGGATAAGGTGGACTGCATTCAGGTCGGCGCGCGCAACATGCAGAATTTCGACCTGCTGAAACAATTGGGGAAGATTCGCAAGCCGATTCTGCTTAAGCGCGGTTTATCCGCCACCATCGAGGAGTGGCTGATGAGCGCGGAGTACATCATGGCGGGCGGCAACGAGCAGGTGATTTTGTGCGAGCGCGGCATCCGCACGTTCGAGACGTACACGCGCAACACACTCGACCTGTCCGCAATCTGCGCGGTGAAGAAACTGAGCCATCTGCCGGTGATTGTTGATCCGAGCCATTCGACCGGTAAGAGCTGGATGGTGCAGCCGATTGCGCGCGCGGCGATTGCGGTTGGCGCGGACGGCGTGATGATTGAGGTACACAACGACCCGGCGCACGCGTTGTGCGACGGTGCGCAGTCGATTACGCCCGCCGCATTTGTGGACGTGATGGCGGATATTCGGAAGATTGCCGAAGCTGTTGGGCGCGAGGTGTGATGATGAAAAAACTCCCCTGCTTGATATGGACAGGGGAGTTTTGAGTATTGACCTTTTTGTTTATTGCGTGATGTTATCGCATGGGGAATCGCCGCTGCGGCGGCGACAAGGGGGCTTTCCGATCGCCCCCTTGACCCCTTCGGCGCGGTCACTCCCATGTTGCTTGGTTTCTACCGGAAATTTAGCGAACCGTAGGTTCGCTGGATAAACACGCGGACACTGTATGCAGAAGTCACCAACTGAATCGCGCGAAAGGGTCAAGGGAGGAACTCCCTTGCAGGGTGCAGGGGCAGCGCCCCTGCCGGAGTCCAGAGGCAGAGCCTCTGGCGCCTCCCTTACCCCCGTAAGAACCCAATCACTTCCGGCACATACTTCTCCATCACATCGTTCGTGGACATGTAGATTTCGTGCTTCGCGGGATAAACGGAAAGTTTCGCACCGGGGATTTGCGCGACGAATTGTTTCTGCTCCGGCAGACAGACTGTCTTGTCCAGGGATGCTTGGCAGAGCAGCAGCGGCGTGATAATCTGCTTGTCCTTTGCCGGGTCAAGCAGCACTTGCGTCACGCCAATCGCTTCTTGTACCCAGCCATAAGTGGGTGAACAATTCTGCAAGTGCGCGTTGTCGATGCGCTTGCGCTCGTAGTAGTCAAAGCGGGCGCGGCTGGTGGCGCAGGATGTCTCGAACGGCTCGTTCTCCGGGCTGAACGGTTTGCCGATGAATGCGCGGTCTTCCCGCTTGCCGATGGCGCACATGAAGTCCGCCGCGAGTTTGCCCGCCCAGCGTGGCAGCGGCGCACTCGACGGCGCAATCATCGGCGCAGTCAGCACCGCCCGCGCGAAATACTCCGGGTGATTCATCAGCGTCATGCCGCCAATCGCGCCGCCCATCGAGTGCGCATACAGCACGCGCGGCAGATGCTCCGTCCTCGGCAGGACGACACCCGACATGAACTCCTCCAAATCGCGCAGATAATCCGAAAACGCATCGACGTGCGTGATGGAGGTGTCAGAAATTTTGCGGACGGATTTGCCGTGTCCGCGGTGGTCGATGGCGTAGACGTTGAACTTCTCGTTCAGAAAATACCACGTCATTTCGCGGAATTTCTCGGCGGATTCCGTGTAACCGTGCAGGATGACGACGGCGCGGGTCGCATCCGGCTGCTCGTAGACCTCTGCGTGCAGCGTTCCGCCTGTGGAGAGCGGCATGTCCATCTCCTGACGGCGCGAATCCAGATACGGCTCAACCGTCTCGGTCATGATGGCGGCATAGTTGCTTTCGGGCAGAATGGAAATCATAGCGTCCTCCTGTGATCATAATGCTTGATATGTCTATTATATCAGAAAAAGAACGCAAAATGCAAGGGCTGCACCGACTTTTCCGGCGCAGCCCTTGATGTTATTTGTTGATTTCCTGCTGAAGCACGTCAAGGAACGCTTGACGGCGGCAGTTCTTGAACGAATAGGTAAATCCATCTGACGTAAAGCGGAACGTGTAGCCCTTGAGAATTTCGCCCATCAGGCTGGTGGTGCTGAAGTCGGTCACGCCTTTGAGCGGGATGGTATACATCAATTTGAGCGGCTCGGACTTCATGTTCGTGTCGTAGATGAGCAGGTCATTGCCCTTCACGCCGAGCAGCACCATGCCGAAGCTTCCGTCCGGCAGCTCCTTCACCGTGGCGCAGAGCGCCGCCCCGCGCGCATCGCAAACGCCCGCGTCCTGCATCTGCTGGGCGTATTTCTCCTGATTTGCCATGAAAAATCAAACCTCCTTCGTTGGCTTTGCGCCTATCTCCATGATAGGACGATGCGGTTGATTTGTCAAGCGAACGCGGGAAAATTTACAAGTGGAATTAGTTCGGCACATACATCGGTGTCAGCCCCATTTCGAGATACACCGTGTTGACATGCTCCTGACAGGCGCGGGCGAACCCTTCTGCGTCAAACGCGCCGTTCAGGTAGCGCTGCATGAGCGTTTTGAGCGCATCGTCGAAGGTGACGGGGGAGTCGCCGGGGATGTAGGCATACTGGACGAGGTTTTGATAGTGGGCAATGTCCTCCGGGGAGACGGAATAGGGGTGTTCGGTGATGTAGGCTAAACTCCGGCGAGCGCGGTCAAGGTCGTCTTCATCCTGCGTGGTGCGGTTCTCCTTTGCTTCCAAGCGGGCGATTTCGGCTTGATATTGTGCAACCTTTTCGTCATAGTCCGGGCGAATAATGGGCTTGCTGAGCGACGAATCCCAGAGGTAGGCAATATCGGACTTCCAAGCTGCCAAATAGCGCATCAGGTCGATAGCACCATCAATGTTGTTGGAATAGGGGTTGATGATGGCGATGTCTGCAATATAGTATAGGCTCGAAGGTGCATCGTCAAGGACGGAAGGAATCAACTCCATATCTGTGGCGGGAGTGAAAGAAACCATCGTCGTTGTAAACAATTCATAGTCGGCGAGACGATTTTCTTTTATGTTTTCCGGAACAATTTCCTTGATTTTTGCCGTCATTCGGGAAAACTCTGGGCGTAAGAAATTCACCTGCCCATCAACACGCTCTGAAGCAATGATAAACTGTTCTATAAAGAATGACAACATGCCGGATGGCGTGTACGGATATTCGGAGATTAGCAAATAGTCCCTGCCTAAAATACCGTCGTCAATCAGTGCATTGCAGGCATCTAATAATTCCTCAAATGTGTGCGGCGCGCTGACTCCTGCGTCATCCAGTACATGGGGAGATAATACTCGCCATCCTAAAGGCTGTGCATCAGCATACCAGCCAATGATATGGTTATCATCCAGCAAAGGAAGCTGAAAGGCAGGATATAAATTATTAAGATGTTCTTGAAATGTTGAATCTTCTGGCAAGGGCAAATAGTAGTTTAACTTCTTTATTTGATCAAGACCAGAGCAAGTTTCAAAGATGAAAACATCAACGTCTGGATTTTTTGATGCAATAGCAGCTGCAATATCAACAAATGAACTGTAACGGAAGTCAATATTGTGACCAGCAGATGCGTATGATTGGATGGATTCGTCGTAATATGCTCCCCAAATACGAAGTGTAGGTGTATCGTCAGCGAATGCTGCAGTAAGAATCAACAAAAAGAACAAACAGACACAGATAAAACGTTTCACAATCAATACCTCCCGTATAGTATAGCAGAGCCTCCCTCAGGCATGATAAATGCCTGAGGGAGGGATAACATCTTATGGAGCCCAAGAAATGTTTACTGTAAGTGTACTGGTCTGTTCTTTATATGTTTGTATACGGATAAAGAACGATGCACCAACGTCATTACGAATATCATCATTTTTATAGCGAACGGTACGAACTCCGGTTTCCTCGAAGTCATAATGATGGGTTGCAGCAGTTCCGTCTTTATATCTCACACGGAAGTAAAAACACAGCCCATCGTTTAAGTTATTGATGGAATTAACAGTGACGGAAGGATTGCCAGTTTTGATTTTCTCTACATAACCACTTTGCGCTTTGCCACCGTGAGAAGCAGCCGACAGTTGGTTGTTAGCGGCGAGTGCCGGCGCAAGGCACGCGAGCACAAGAACAAGCATGAGGGCAAAAGCGATGAGTCGTTTCATAGTATATCAAGCTCCTTTTCATTCGTCGGTCGTTACAGTTGCATAGCGTGACGGGACGTGCACCAACGGTATCACCTCCACTTTCTATCAATTGTTCTACTGATATAATAGCATAAACTGTTCTTATTGTCAAGATAATACCATAAAAAGTACAAGCGAAAATTTTGCGAAAATATCAGTTCAGCACATACACGGCGTGAGCCCCATTGAAAAACAAAATCCCCCGACTGCCTTGCAGCAGCCGGGGGAAATCAGCATCTTATGCGTTGAAATTCAGGTACTCTTCCGCGGGCGGGGGGACAATCTCCGCGCGGGCTTCCTGCAGCATCAGCATCTTTTCGCCCTGCGCGTCCACCGCCTTGCACTGCGCGGTCAGGCGGAAATATGTCTTCGTGCTGGGCTTCTGGATGCCCTGCGTAATCCAGCCGATGGGCTGAATGTCGTTCGCGCAGCACGTCATCGCCATCCGCCCGAACATGTAGTAGCCCTTGGGCAGCGAGCGGTCAGCGAACGCCTGCCCCACCAAGCGCACGGTCTTGCGGTCGTAGCGGTCGGCATGATCAAGCGAATCCAGATAGAAGGTCGGAATGTCCTCGTCTTTGATTTCGATGACGGCGGACTTCATGTCGTAGGGAAGGTCTTCGTCCGCCACGCCGTCTTCGCTCGTGCCGTCGGTGTTCTCGAAGATGATGTTCGTCTTCGGGTTGACCGCCTTGAGCTGGCGGCGCCACGGGCTCTTGTTTGCGCCGGGCTGGCAGCGGTTGACCAGAATCAGGTCAGCGACCTTCATCGGGTCGGTCAGCATCTGGCGCATGTTGGTGAAGTAGTTGTCGAAGGTGTTCGCGTCCACCGTCGTGATAATCTGCACGACTTCCCACTTGCGCGGCAGCATACAGCTGCCCAGCCGCTCAATCGTCCAGATGCTGTTGTATTCGATGATGACGCGCTCCGGCTGATACTCCTTGTCCAGCGCTTCCATCTTCTTCGTGTTCATCTCGTCCGCTTCGTCGAGGACGACAACGGTCGTGTTCTTCGCCGTTTCGTATTCCTCAACGCCCTCTTCGCAGCAGATGACCAGCGTCTTCTGCCCGCGCGAGAAGTTGTCGTCCGTCAGCATGGAGTTGATGAGCTGGGTTTTGCCGCTTTCGAGGAAGCCGGTAATCAGGTAGACTGGTGTAAATTCCTGTTCGCTCATGCCTTGAACAGCTCCCGCAGTGCTTTTTCGTCGATGTGCGCACCGATGACGCACAGGCGGCCGGTGTAATCCGGCGTACCCGGACGGAACTGGCTCTCGCCCGGCACATAGTCAAACTGGAACCAGTCGCCCGCCGCGTTCTGCAGCACGCCCTTGGCGCGCAGTACCGTGCCGTACTCTTCTTCGTCGGACAGCTTGTCCAGCATCGCCTTGACCTCGTCCTGCTCGTAGCGGTTCGCAGTCTCTACGCCGACAGACACGAACACTTCGTCCGCGTCATGCCCGTGGTGATGATGATGGTGATGTCCGCAGGAGCAGGTTTCGCCGTCCTCGTGGTCGTGATGATGATGTTCGTGCTCATCCTCGTCATGGTCATCGTGATCATGATGGTGATGATGCTCATGGTCGTGGTCGTCATCATCATCGTCGTCATGGTGACCGCCGCAGCACGGGCACACGCCGTCCTCGTGGTCATGGTCATCATGGTCGTGGTGGTGATGATGATGCTCGTGTTCGTCCTCGTCGTCATCCTCGTCATCATTGAGGTGGATTTCCATCGGCTTGCCGGATTCAATGACTTCCAGCAGCGTATCAGCGGACAGGTCATCCCACGGCGTTGTCACGATGCGGACGCCCGGATGCTGCTCTTCCACCAGCGCGCGGCTCTTCTCGATGCGCTCCGCGGACAGCAGCTGCGTGCGGCTGAAAATCACCGTCGCGCTCGTCTTAATCTGGTCGAGGAAGAACTCGCCGAAGTTCTTCATATACATGCGGCACTTGCCCGCGTCCACAACGGTTGCGCAGCCGGTCACAACGAGGTCGCTGTGGCGTTCCTTCGCGCGCTCGACGGCGGCGAGAATTTCGCTCAGCTTGCCCACGCCGGACGGCTCAATCAGCAGGCGGTCAGGATGATACTTCGCAATCAGGTCATCAACCGCCTTCTGGAAGTCGCCCACCAGCGTGCAGCAGATGCAGCCGGAATTCAGCTCATCAACGATGATGCCCGAATCCTTCATAAAGCTGCCATCCACGCCGACTTCGCCATATTCATTTTCCAGCAGGATGATTTTTTCCTTCGCAACGCTGCCCGTCAGCAGCTTCTTGATGAGCGTCGTTTTGCCCGCGCCCAGAAAACCCGAAATAATGTTGACCTTAACCATAGCTGTTTTTCTCCTATTCCTCAGGGTCTGGCGGCTCATTCCCGCCACGCTGTTAGAAATACTATTCCGGGATTCATCTGCGCCATCTGCTTGCGCCTTTTCCCTTCTGGCGTTCGCTCATTCCATTTGGCGTAGCGATGCTACGCTGCATTTCATTCGCGTTAGCCAGAATGAAAAATTCGCGGCGCATCTTGGCTCATCTTCATCCCGAAATAGTATTATACCACATTCGTCAAGGTCTAACAAGGGGAAAATTCGCAAAAAACGCCAAAAGCAGCGCTGTCCAAACGCGCTCGCAGGCGCAAGTTCCTTCTGTAACAATAAAAATCAAGAAACATGGGAGTGCGCTGCGAAGGGGTCAAGGGGGCGACCGCAAAGCCCCCTTGTCGCGCCCGGAGGCGTGATTCCCTTTGCAACAAATGGAACCAAGCAACAAAAGAAAAAAGGATGCCGCTCATCCACTGACAAGCAGCACCCAAGGTTGCTTATACCTTTCTCACCGGATGCCGAATCACGGTTTTCCTTTTCTCCGCCGCTGTTTTCCGCGGGTCGGAAAGATAAATCTCGTGATGTAGCCGCTCCGCCGTGAAGTCATTTTCATACCCGTTTTCGCGCAGAAACGCATCCATCTGCGCCACCGACGCGGGTTCGTCGTCGTATGCGCCGATGTGCATCATCTGCACACAAAGTCCTTCGCGAATCGTGCGCAGTTCAGCGCGGGAGCAGTCCAGCTTCTTCTTTTCTGACGCCGTTTCCACCGCCCAGCGGAAATCCTCCGCCGTCACGAAATCCGGCACACGAATCACGGACAGCCAGTGCAAATCCGCCTTGCGCTCGTAGTCCATGCCTGATACGCCGTCCTGCTGCCAGAAGCCTTCCAGCGGCGGCACGACGTAATCGAAAAAGCCGTCCATCAGGTGTCCAGCGCGCGGACTCATCTTCAACGTGTAGCTGACCGCGTACAGCACGCCGAGCGCCTGCTGATACGCGCCGCCCTCCTCGTTCGGGTCGCCCGTACCAGACACGCACACGAACTGCATTTCCGGCACGTCGATGATTTCTGGCACTTTCGGCGGCTGGTAGAACGCACGGTACTCCCTCTTGTAGTCAAACGGCATTACGCTTGCTCCTTCTTCGCCAGCTCGTTCGTGTCAATCGTCCCGCGATAGACCACAAACTTCTGGAACAAAAACTCGGTCACGAAGTTGACGAGCATGTTGATGACTTCAATCAGCCAGTCGTGTACGCCGAGCGCAACCAATTCCGTGCTCCACCATCTGGAAAGCGTGATGAACACGACGTAGTACAGCGCGACCAGCAGCATCGCGCGCTTGACGTTTCCGTCCGAGCGGAACGTGTAGCGGCGGTTGAACGTGAAGTTCCACAGGACGGACAGAATCAGCGAGGGAAGGTAACAGGCGTTGTAATCGGGAATCTTGAACACATCATGCAGCAGGGCGAAACTGATGAGCTGAATGAGCCCGGCGGATGCGCTGAACAGCGTGAATTTGACCGCCTGCCAGACGTTTTTGTTCTTCATGCGGAATCCTCCTTGGTTGGAATGAATGATGAATGGGATGATTCGCTGACGTGAAAAAATTTCTTCCTAATTATAATAGGCTTATACTATTTTCAAATGAGAATGCGCCAAGATGCGCCGCGAATTTTTCGTTCTGGCTAACGGGAGTGAAATGCAGCGTAGCAGCGCTACGCTCAATGGAACGACCGGACGCCAGAGCGGAAAAGGCGCAAGCAGATGGCGCAGACGAATGCAGGAAATAGTATTACACCAGACGAAGCGACGGCGTGGCGTTGAGCGTCAGGGGCGCAAGCTCGCCCTTTTTCATCCGATAGTATGCCGCAGAGCCAATCATCGCCGCGTTGTCGGTGCACAGGTCGAGGCGCGGCATGTACAGCGGCAGGTGCGCATTGTCGGCGGCCTCCTGCATCATCCGGCGCAGCAGACGATTCGCGGAAACGCCGCCCGCCATTGC
>ULQX01023652.1_pt1 | contig 10815 bp, 6 predicted proteins | sample 1954941 | NCBI WGS metagenome assembly ULQX01 (sample SAMEA4835667, study PRJEB28245) | human gut metagenome | biome: gut microbiome; material: fecal sample | place: Denmark | collected 2008
GTAAACTGATTCACCACTCGAAAGATATTCTTAACACCATCCTTTTCAAAGTTAATCAGCGGTATCATTCTTGCACTACCATCTTTCGGAGTAAATTGGATACCATCCACCAACCAGTTGTACACCTTATGCAATGTTGCAAAATCACTCTCTGCACCCACAAGACGAACAGTATCGTAAATTTGTGTTACCTCTTCTTCTGTCAAATCAGGATTTCCATCTGCTATAAAATTCTTGAAATCATCCTCTATCAACACATCTCTTTTGGTGACACGAGAAATCTTATTTCCAGAAGTATATTTCCATCCCTCTTCTTCTAAAAAGCCAATGAAAGCATATTCATATTCTGATTCACAATAACGACCATTGTACTCTTTTAATCTAGCCATAGGCTTATGCCTCCTTTGCTTTTCTCGCCTCTTCTATCGAACCTTTAATAAGTATTGGACAGATGTCTTTTATCTGCTCTTTGAGTTTTTCATTGATTGCTTTTCGTTCTTTATATGCTTTGTAAATATCTGCTATTGATTTTTGAGTTTTCATATCTGCTATAGGAATTTCTACTTTAACTAAATCATCCCATGTAAATGTTTCTCTTGCCGATCCCCATGAATGAAACCTTGCATATCTATCGAACTCCGTTCTGTTAAAAAACATACAAAGGTATTCTGGCAAAAGCTTATCCTCATCAACCGAAAACACTTCATTTACTGATGTGACAACAATATCATCCTCGGTGTTATTGAAAGCATATGCAAATACTTTTTCATTGTGTGTTGTTTGCACAAAACTAATCTGACGAGGTCTTACTATCTTATAATTTGATAATTCATTTCTATTTACTTTTGAAGTAGGTTCTCTAAACTCCTTAGACGTACTTACACCCATAACATTTTTAATTTCGTTTGTTCTATTTCTTACGTCATGTCTTTCAACATATGGACCAATTGCCTTGCAATGTATACCATGTTTTAAATCCTCAATATACGCATCACAAGCAAGCTTTAAGTCCTCCAATCCATACTCATAACTTTTCTGATTTTCAAGCATAGCATTATAAATATCTACATATTTTTTCTGTATTTCAATATCTGGTAGTGGAATAACTATGTCACTCATATCATTAAAATTGAATTCTGGTCTTTGACTTCCAAAATTTCTAAATTTCACTTCTCTGCAAAATTCTGAACGCCTAAAATAAATATATAACCACATTGGATCAATGATTTTCTTTCCCTCATCCGTCAGATAAAAAACCATATATAGATGAGATACTATACATAATCCCTCAGTACGGTAGGCAATTGAACCTAATTCAAGTCGGGTTGGGTTGTACACAAAAGCTCCATTTTCGACAATTTTATAAGGTTTTAAATCTACTCCATCTGTATTACCTTTAGGAGCTGCAAAAACACCTTGACTATTTACACCAACTATCAAATCAACCCCATACTTTAATTCTTTGTTGTTTATCGTGGAGCGTTCAATGTAATCTCCCAATCTAATATTAGTCAATTCCATATCCAATCCCCCTAAATGCTTCCTCCAGCATCTGCTGGGATTTCTTTTCTTGTTTCATAACCTCTTTCATCTCAGATTGAATACGAGTCATTTCCTTTTCATAATCAATATCTAAATCATGATCAATAAACTCAATATATTTACTTGGCGTAAGTGCCCAACCTTTACTTTCTATTTCATCAATCCCTACACTTCGATAAAGTTCCGGTATTTCATAATATGCTCCATCAGTACCTTCGGATTGCCATGTATGGTATATAGCAGCAGCTTTCTCTATCTGCTCTGTAACCAGACGAATTTTCTTTTTACCCTCACCCTTTACTTTATTTTCTGTCCATTGGCGCAAATCCATAAACAATATTTCGTGCACACGACTACGAAGTTTTCTATCGTGATAGTTTCCACCTTTTTTATTCTGATTTAATATCCAAAGCGTTACACTGATATCTGTAGTGATAAACAATTCTCTTGGAAGAACTATAATTGCCTCCACTTTGTCATTCTGAATCAGTTTCTTACGGATTTCCAATGTATCACTATCATTTAATGCTCCATTTGCAAGAAGAAATCCTGCCACTCCATCTGTCGGTTTTAAATGCGAAAGCATATGAAGAATCCAAGCATAATTTGCATTACTTTCTGGTGGTGTCTGATAATCATTCCAGCGAGGGTCATTTTTTAAATTATCGTTATACCAACCTTTAAGATTGAAAGGTGGATTTGCCATAATATAATTAAAGTACAATCCCTTGTGCAAGTCATGGGTAAATGATGAATCAGCTTCCTCTCCAAGATTATGACTAATTCCACGCAGTGCTAAATTCATTTTCGCAAGGCGATATGTAGCCGGTTCTTTTTCCTGTCCGTATACATTTATTCCATTTAGATTTCCTTGTTTTGATTTTACCAACTCAGCACTCTGAATAAACATTCCGCCAGAACCACAGCAAGGATCATATAAAGTTCCATCATATGGCTCTATCATTGCTGCAATAAGCTGTACTACATCATGAGGTGTATAGAATTCTCCCTCCTCTTTTGTAGCATTTACCGCAAACTCTTTAAGAAAATATTCATACACACGACCGATAAGATCTTTTTCCTCCCCAAACGTTTTATGACTAATTTTATTTACCTCATCAACAATCTTCTTTATATCATTCGCAGCCAGATTACGTGCTGTAAATGTACCTTTTACAAAGCATCCATTTAATTGTGGATCTTCTTCTTCAAGTCTTTGTAATGCTGTATCTAATGCAACATTTAACTTAGGAGCAGGTGTATTGATAATTGTTGACCATCTGGCTTCTGGCGGTAAATTATATGTACCATCTGCAAAAGTAGCATCATCAAAGAATGCTGCTCTGATATTTTCATCCTCTGGATCCAATCCCTGTTCTTTAAGCGTCTGCTTTAGTTTTTCAACACCATCCTCATACTTTTCACCAATAAATCTTAAGAATACAAGTGTAAGCATCATATCCCTCTTCTCAAAAAATGAGCCGGAGTTACGCGCTGCACGTAAATAATCTCTACAATTAAATAAAATACTATCTATGTTTAATGCCTTTTCAACCGTTTTCTTCTTCGCCATATTATTTTTCTTCCCTTTCCTCGTCTGGCACAAATTCCATAATGTCCTATATTGCATTTTTTAAAACCTTGTTTACATATTCATTCTTACCTAGTATTTCTTATTCATTATATCATTATTGCTATTTTGTTTCAATCTTTAATTGATTGTTTAGTTTCTACCATAATAACTAAAATCAATCCCCCTCCCCTTCATTATATAAAAACCCCCTGCTTTCACAATGAGGGATTTTGAACACCGTCGGTGCATAGAGGACGTTTTCTGTCCTCATGCACCGCTACGTGTGTTCACTAAGCGCAAGCGGTCCCGATATGTGAAAGTAGGGGGTTTTTCTTTATGCTCTTCCTCTTCCTTCAATCGTCGCAATATCTACCAGCGAAAGCTCCGATTTATTGACATTTTCAAGGCTTGTCAGAAGTGCATTTGCCGTATCCAGGGATGTCAGGCAGGTAACACCTGTTTCGATGGAGGTACGGCGGATGAGGAATCCATCGTGAGAATGCTCACCCTGTTTTGGAATGTCGATGACAAGGTCAATCTCATGTCCAAGCAGAAGGTCCATCAATGTCGGAGATTCCTGCTCGATCTTATTGACGCCGATGACATCCACGCCGGCTTCTTTCAACGCCTTCTGGGTTCCTCGTGTTGCATAAATTTCATAGCCAAGTGCTTTAAAACGTTTTGCTACCGAAATGGCATCTGTTTTATCCTGGTCTCTTACCGTAAGGATCATCTTCTTGTGCTGCGGAAGATTGATACCGGCTCCCATAAACGCTTTGGAGAGCGCTTCATTGAATGTCTTCGCGATTCCGAGACATTCACCGGTTGATTTCATCTCCGGTCCGAGGCTGATCTCTGCGCCGCGCAGTTTCTCAAAGGAGAATACCGGCATCTTGATTGCGATATAATCCGATGTTTTTGCCAGTCCGGTCTCATAGCCAAGATCTGTGATCTTCTCGCCGAGGATGACACGGGATGCCAGTTTCACGATCGGAATACCGGTAACTTTACTGATGTAAGGTACAGTACGTGAAGAACGAGGATTTACCTCGATAACATACACTTCATCATTCATTACAATAAACTGGATATTGATCAATCCGATGACATGAAGGGATCTTGCCAGTTTTCTCGTATAATCTACTAAGGTATCAATGACTTCCGGCTTGATGCTCTGTGCCGGATATACCGAGATACTGTCTCCGGAGTGGATTCCGGCACGCTCGATATGCTCCATGATTCCGGGGATCAGGATGTCTTCGCCGTCACAGACCGCATCGACTTCCACTTCTTTTCCCATCAGGTATTTGTCTACAAGGATTGGATGCTCCTGTACGTGACGGTTAATGATCGTCATAAATTCGCGGATATCATCGTCATTGATGGCAATCTGCATGCCCTGTCCGCCGAGAACGTAGGATGGACGTACAAGAACCGGATAGCCAAGTTCATTGGCTGCCTTCAATGCTTCCTCTACCGTAAATACCGTATGTCCCTTTGGTCTTGGGATTCCGCACTGCTCCAGAATCTCATCGAACAATTCACGGTCTTCTGCTGCATCGACATTTTCGGCGCTTGTTCCCAAGATTGGTACACCCATCTTCATCAGGGATTCCGTCAATTTGATCGCCGTCTGACCACCAAACTGTACCACAGCACCATCCGGTTTTTCAAGATCTACGATATTTTGTACATCTTCCGGTGTCAACGGTTCGAAATACAATTTATTTGCCACGTCAAAGTCCGTACTTACGGTCTCTGGATTGTTATTTACAATAATTGTCTCATAGCCGCTCTTTTCAAGAGACCATGCACTGTGAACCGAACAGAAGTCGAATTCGATACCCTGTCCGATACGGATTGGGCCGGAACCAAGTACCAGCACTTTTTTCTTCGTACGCGTCGCATCTACTTCACATTCGCTTCCGAAACAGCTGTAATAATATGGTGTCGCTGCCGCAAACTCTGCCGCACACGTATCTACCATCTTAAACGAAGCCGTGATGCCATTTTCAAGACGCATTGCACGTACTTCTTCTTCGGTCATACCGGTATATCTTGCGATCACATTGTCCGGGAACTCAATTCTCTTTGCTTCCGCCAAAAGTTCCGGTGTCAGTTTTTCATTTTTCAGACGCTGTTCCATCTCAACCAAAATGGCAATCTTATCGATAAACCATTTGTCAATTTTTGTAATATCATGGATTTCATCATACGATGCCCCTTTGCGGATCAGCTCAGCGATAACATAAATTCGGCGGTCATCGACGATACGTACGCGCTCCAGCAGTTCTTCTTTGGAACGGTCGGTATATCTTCCGGTGTCAAGGCTGTCCAAATGCTGCTCCAGAGAACGGATCGCTTTCATCAAAGCACCCTCAAAGTTCGTACAGATACTCATAACCTCTCCGGTCGCTTTCATCTGGGTTGTCAATGTACGTTTCGCCTTAATAAATTTATCAAATGGCAGGCGCGGGATCTTGACTACACAATAATCCAGTGCCGGCTCAAAACTTGCATAGGTCTTTCCGGTGATCGCATTTGGAATTTCATCCAATGTATAGCCGAGTGCAATCTTTGCTGCCACCTTGGCGATCGGATATCCTGTCGCCTTCGATGCCAGTGCGGAAGAACGGCTGACACGAGGGTTTACCTCGATAACACAATATTCAAATGATTCCGGATGCAGGGCAAATTGCACGTTACATCCACCGGTAATATTCAATTCTGTAATAATATTCAAAGCAGAAGAACGGAGCATCTGATACTCTTTATCTGCCAATGTCTGCGACGGTGCTACGACGATACTGTCTCCGGTATGTACACCAACCGGATCCAGGTTTTCCATATTACATACCGTAATACAGTTTCCGTTGCTGTCTCGCATCACTTCGTACTCGATTTCTTTCCAGCCGGCGATACAGCGCTCGACCAGACACTGTCCCACACGGGAAAGACGAAGTCCGTTTGAACAGATGTCACGCAATTCCTTCTCATCGTGTGCGATTCCGCCGCCGCTTCCTCCTAACGTATACGCAGGACGGATAACGACAGGATAGCCGATCGTATTCGTAAAGGCAACCGCATCTTCTACATTTTCAACGACTTCGCTGGCGGCAATCGGTTCTCCAATTTTTTCCATTGTCTTCTTGAATTCAAGACGGTCTTCGGCTTTTTTGATTGTCAGTGAAGTGGTACCGATCAGACGAACATTCTGCTCTTTCAAAAATCCACATTCTTCCAGTTCCATCGCAATATTCAATGCAGCCTGTCCTCCCAAAGTAGGAAGTACACTGTCCGGTTTCTCTTTTTTGATCAGGTTTTCCACCACTTCTACCGTAAGCGGCTCGATGTAAACCTTATCTGCGATATCTTTATCTGTCATGATGGTAGCCGGATTGGAGTTGATCAATACTACTTCCATTCCTTCCTCTTTCAGCGAACGACATGCCTGTGTTCCCGCATAGTCAAATTCTGCCGCCTGTCCGATTACGATCGGACCGGATCCGATCACAAGTACTTTTTTAATTCCATCTATTTTTGGCATAGTTCAATTCCTCCTCTACTGTTCCATCATCTGCATAAATCGGTCAAATAATACTTCCGAATCTTTCGGGCCGGCACAAGCTTCCGGATGGAACTGCACCGTAAAGATCTTTTTATTTTTATACCGCAGACCTTCCACTGTGCCATCGTTAACATTGACGAAAGCAACTTCTGCCACATCCGCAGGGATCGTATCTTCTTTTACAACATATCCATGGTTCTGGGAGGAAATGTAAACTCTTCCTGTCTCCAGATCCTTAACCGGATGATTGGCACCGCGGTGTCCGTATTTCATTTTCTCTGTGTCCGCTCCATTGGCAAGTGCCATGAGCTGATGTCCAAGGCAAATGGCAAAAATCGGAATATCCGAAGCATACAGTGTTTTGAGGTTCTCGATAACCTCTGTACACTCTTTCGGATCCCCCGGACCATTTGTCAGCATAATGCCATCCGGATTTTCTTTTAAGATCAGTTCCGGATTGGTTCTTGCCGGATAAATCGTCACCTCGCAGCCGCGTTTCAAAAGACAGCGGGCGATGTTAAATTTTGTTCCAACGTCAAGAATAGCAACCTTCTTTGTTGCCGGAATGTTGCTATCTGTATCTAAATCTCCCGGCTTATAAGAAACAACTTCTCTTGTCGTCACTTTATCAACGACACCGGAAACACTATATTCTTTACATTTTTTCTTTACTTCTTCGAGATCATAATCGGCATTGGTTGTAATCATGCCATTCATGGTACCTTTTTCACGAAGAATTTTCGTGAGGGCACGTGTATCGATACCTTGGATACCAGGGATGTTTTGCTCTACGAGAAAATCCTGAATGCTCTGCTCATTACGGAAATTGCTGCCCAGACGAGATAACTCACGTACGATAAATCCATCTACATTGGACAACTTGGATTCCATATCCTTGCGGCAGATTCCATAATTACCAATAAGAGGATAGGTCATAACGACTGCCTGTCCTGCATAACTCGGATCCGTCAGTACTTCCAGATATCCTGTCATTGACGTATTAAATACAATTTCGCTGATAACTTCTCTTGTGCTTCCGATGCTTTCCCCGGTAAACACGGTTCCGTCTTCCAGAATTAAATAAGCTTTCATAATTACCTCCATGTTCTTTTATTCAAAAGTCAAAATCATCTCGGCAGTTTCCACTAAATTGTTTCCACTGTCCATGCTGAGTTTTTGAATGTATTTGTGTGCATCATTTTCTGTCATCTGATTTCGCTCCATCAAAAGAGCCTTTGCTTTATTGATGATCTTTTCTTCCTCGGCAGTACGGCGCTTGGGTTGTGTTTTCTTTCTTCGTTTCAGTTCCCGTGCGATGTCCATCGTCATCATCTGCACCGTGCTTACAAATTCACGGCTATGGATGGGCATGGACAAACAAACAATATCTGAGCTGATACAATCTTCCAGTCTCGAAGGACTGGCGACAAGCAACATCGAAAATTCTCTCGGAAGATAACCATACAATTCGCTGTAATGCATATCCGGCAGCTTGTAGCCGCATACAACCACGCCGCCATCGGAATCATTTGCCGCTCCGATCGTCTGAGCTGCATTATTATATGCCATTGTATCATCAAATCCGTTTCGAATCAAAACATTTCTCAGATTTTTTGCATCTTCTAATTTGGGAAATGCCACAATAATCCGCATTGTTTTTTGCCTCCTTATCGAATGTTGGGTCTTTACAACAAACATTTTTTAACGAAGCAATTTCTCAGACACGGTCAAGGTATTTTTCCACTTCCCAGGCAGTTACCTGTCGTGAAAATTCTTCCCATTCATCTGTTTTTTCGTTGATAATGATCTGGGAAAGTGTCTTCCCAATCACCTGCTGCAAAAATTCATCTTCTTCAAAAGCGCGTATTGCCTCTCTCAGATTTCGCGGCAAAATGTCAAATTTTGCCTTATCTTCTTCGGATACATCATCCATACATACCGGCGGCTCGAGTTCCTTTCGGATTCCCTCCAATCCCGCCGCGAGACATCCTGCCAGCACCAGATACGGATTGCTTGCTCCGTCCGGGCTTCGTAAGATGACACGGGATCCGATCGTTCCGACATTGGTCAGACGAATCAGCGGTGTACGGTTTGTCCGCGACCACGTAATGTCCACCGGTGCATTGTAACCGGGAACCAGTCTCTTGTAGGAATTAATGATCGGATTATTGATCAATGTCAATCCTTTGATGTGCTGAATGATTCCTGCCATAAAATGGTAAGCCTCTTTACTCAGTCCATCTTCTGCCGAAGTATCGGTAAATATATTTTTTCCATCTTTACATAAAAACATATTCAAACTCATCGCCGATCCCTTTAAGCCGTATTTTGGTTTCGGCATAAAGGTCGCATGCAGTCCATGGCGTTTTGCCACTGTGCGGACCGTAAGTTTAAATGTCATAATGTTATCTGCCGTACGAAGTCCCTCATCAAACATAAAATCGATATGATGCTGTGCCACTTCATTGGAGTGGTAGGAACTTTCCATGACAAATCCCATTTCCTCTAAAGAAAGGACCATATCACGTCTTGCATTTTCCCCGGAATCCAGCGGCCCAATGTCAAAAAATCCACCTTTTTCATTGGAATTTGTCGTCGGCTGCCCATCTTCATCCGTATCAAATAAAAAGAATTCGTTTTCCGGTCCTACATTAAAAGTATATCCCTCTTTTTCTGCTTGTTCAAGTACATTTTTTAAAATCCGTCTCGGATCTGCCTCATATGGCGTTCCATCCGGGTTCAGCACGTCACAGATAAATCGTGCCACACGGCCTCTTTGCGGACGCCACGGGAAAATGGTAAATGTGTCAAGATCCGGTGCCAGGATAAACTCTGACAAATCTTTAGTATCATATCCCTGAATGGCAGCTCCATCAAATACGACGCGGTTTTCCAAGATCCGATCCAGATGATTCGCCGTCATCGCGATATTTTTCAATGCTCCAAAACTGTCTACAAATTGAAGTCTGATAAATTCTACATCTTCCTCTTCTACTAAACGGTAGATATCCTGCTTTGTATAATTTGCCATAGTAATCCTCATTTCTGCATATTATTTTGCGCTTTTTTCGCACGATAGGGACTGACATCTCTTGTACTCGGTGCCAGCCCCTAATTTCCTATTTGCCTTCTCTATTATCCGAGGTTTGAATACCCCATCAAATCCTGATCCACTGCTTTGGCAACTTCGCGTCCTTCGCGGATTGCCCATACGACAAGAGACTGTCCACGGTGCATATCTCCTGCTACAAACACACGGTCAGCGCTTGTTTTATACTGTCCCGGCTTCGTCGCTACATTGGTACGCTCCGTCAGTTTCAGTTCAAAATCTTTGGCGATATAATCCTGTGTTCCAAGGAACCCTGCCGCGATAAACACCAGATCCACATCCAGTACATATTCGCTTCCGGCAATCTCACTCATCTTCATGCGGCCTGTCTTCTCGTCCTTTTCCCATGCAAGTTTTACACATTTTACCTGTTTGAGAACACCCTTGTCATCTTTGATAAACTCTTTGACCGTCGTCTCATAGATTCGAGGATCTTTTCCAAACACAGCGATTGCTTCCTGCTGACCGTAATCGGTCTTTAAGACTTTCGGCCACTCCGGCCACGGATTACTCTCCGTACGTTCTTTCGGCGGCTGTGGCATCATCTCTAACTGGACAACACTCTTTGCGCCCTGACGGATGGAAGATCCGACACAATCGTTTCCGGTATCTCCTCCACCGATAACCAGAACATTTTTCCATTTGGCATCTACAAAATCCGTAAATTCCGGATTTAATACGTGTTTGGTAACACGAGTAAGATAATCTACTGCAAAATAAATTCCTTTGGCTTCTCTGCCGGGTGCTTTGATATCACGAGGATTGGATGCACCACATGTCAAGATCACGCGGTCAAATTCCTCCAACAGCTGTTTGGCTTTGACATCCACACCGACATTCACACCGGTCTTAAATACGACGCCTTCTTCGGTCAGCACGTTTACTTTTCTTTCAATGACAGTTTTTTCCAATTTCATATTTGGGATACCATACATCAAAAGTCCGCCCGGACGGTCGGAACGCTCAAACACAGTAACACTGTGTCCACGTTTGTTGAGCTGGTCAGCCGCTGCCAGTCCCGAA
>ULQX01046139.1_pt1 | contig 10804 bp, 9 predicted proteins | sample 1954941 | NCBI WGS metagenome assembly ULQX01 (sample SAMEA4835667, study PRJEB28245) | human gut metagenome | biome: gut microbiome; material: fecal sample | place: Denmark | collected 2008
GAGTGTTATTAGAAATGCTGATAAGCATAGAGAAGAACCTATAGAAAAGAACAGGGTATTAAAAGGCAGATGATTTCCATATGGAAGATATAAAAGGAACAGATGTTTGGCAAAAAAAACTTGTAATTATTCAGATAAGTGAATATAATAGAATATATGATTGGAGGAATACAATGAACTATTTAACTACCATAGAAATGTCAAAAAAATGGGGAATTACCTCGAGACGGATAGCAATTTTATGCGAGCAAGGTCGAATAGATGGCGTTGTGAAAAAGGGAAAAACATGGCTTATACCATGTGATGCAGAAAAGCCTGAAGATGCAAGAAAAAACAATCATAGTAAACGAGGTGTATTGGTATGCTAAAGGATAAAACATTAACATATATAAGTCTTTTTAGTTGTGCTGGAGTTGGGTGTTTTGGATTTAAAAAAGCTGGATTTGAGTGTATAGCTACGAATGAGCTGATAGAAAGAAGATTAAACGTTCAAAAATATAATAATAAGTGTAGATTTGAATCAGGATATATTTGCGATGATATAACTACAGATGAGACAAAAAATAAAATATTTAAAGAAATAGACAGATGGAAAGAGCTTGGAAATGACAGGGTGGATGTTTTAATTGCAACACCCCCTTGTCAGGGAATGTCTGTTGCAAATCATAAAAAAGCAGAAAATGAAATAGTTCGTAATAGCTTGGTTGTTGAGTCAGTACATTTAATACAGAAAGTAGCGCCTAGATTTTTTATCTTTGAAAACGTAGCTGCATTTATGAAAACAGGTTGTACAGCGCCTGATGGAACAGTTAAAGCGATAGGTGATGTGGTTTATGAGGAATTGAGTGATAAATATATTATTGTCAGTAGAATTCTTAATTTTAAAAACTATGGTTCAAATTCATCAAGAACGCGAACTGTTGTTATCGGTGTAAGTAAGGATATAGCAGAATATGTTGCACCTATTGAGTTGTATCCAACATATGTAGAAGAGAGAACTCTTAGAGATGTAATAGGCGATATGCCTAAATTGGAGTGGGGTGAAATTTGCCCAACAGATTTTTATCACTCATTTAGAACATATCCAGAAGAAATGCGTTGTTGGATTCATGATTTGAAGCAAGGACAAAGTGCATTTGATAATGAAGATGAATTGAAACGTCCACATAAGATTGTTGACGGGGTAGTAGTACCTAATAAACAAAAAAATGGAGATAAATATACTCGTCAATATTGGGATAAGGTTGCACCTTGTATTCATACAAGAAATGACCAATTGGCAAGTCAAAATACTGTACATCCAGAAGAAGACAGAGTATTTTCAATTCGTGAACTTATGAAAATTATGACAATTCCACCGGAATTTAAGTGGATTGATAAGACTTTAGAGGAATTGAATGCTTTACCAGAAAAGAATAAAAGAGCTCTTTTAAAAAAAGAAGAGATAAAGATAAGACAAAGCATAGGAGAGGCTGTACCTACAGAAATCTTTTTCCAAATTGCATGTAATATCAGAGGTTTTATGGAGCAGGAGCATTTTGATAACTCTATGATTAACAAAACAATTGAAGATTACCAGTTGGATAGTCCTGATAATTTAATTGATTTTATTGTAAACAATCCGCTTAATTTAGGAAGTGCTTCTTTGGCTAGAATAGCTGAATTGACAAATTCTAAAAGAGAGAACAATGCTGCATATTACACAAACAAGTTCATAGTGAATGAAATATATAAGCAACTTCCTGAATTTGAAAAGGAGGAAATTAACATACTTGAACCATCTGTTGGAGTGGGAAATTTTTTACCATTTCTATTTAAAAAATATGAGAATGTAAAAAGAGTTAATATTGATGTGGCTGATATTGATAAAAAAAATTTACAGATTCTTCAGCTATTGTTGCAGAAGAAAGAAATGCCATCTAATGTAAATATAAATTATATTAACACAGATACATTATTGTATGATTTCAAGAAGAGATATGATTTGGTTGTAGGAAATCCACCATTTTCAAAACTGAAAGCAAAGGATGCAAAAAAGTATTTGGAGAATAATATAAATAAGAATACAACCAATACATTTGAGTTTTTCTTAGAGAAAGCATTAGCTATTTCCGATTATGTATCGATGATAATGCCAAAGGCGATTTTAAACACACCAGAATTTAATGATACAAGGGAAATTCTTTCACATAAGAAGATAGATTGTATTCAGGATTACGGAGAAAATGGGTTTAAAGGGGTATTGGTTGAGACAATATGTATGTTTATTGATACTGTTGGAATACCAAATGAAACCAAAGTAGAATCATTGACATTGAAGCAGTCTGTAATACAAAAACAAAAGTATATTACAGATATGAAATATCCGTATTGGATTATTTATAGAGATAAATTCTTTGATAATATCTCTCAAAGGCTTGAATTTGATAAGTTTACTGTGTTTAGAGATCGTCAAATAACAAATTCTAATACAACACAGGAGAAAAAAGCTGATTGCCTAAGAGTTATTAAGTCAAGAAATATAAGTGATGATGGAAAAGAAATAGTTGATATACCAGGATATGATTCTTATATTAAAAAGGAAACAGTGGAGGCTTTGAGTGCTTATAAGTATGTTGGTAATCAAAATGTATATTTAACACCCAATATGACATATAAACCAAGAGTAATGCGTAATACAAAGAATGTTGTTGTAAATGGTTCTGTAGCTGTGTTAATTCCAAAAGAGGATATTCATTTAACAGAGAAACAGATGGAATATTTTTCGTCTGATGAATATAGAAAATTTTATCAAATAGCGAGAAATTACCAGACACGTTCTTTAAATGTAGATGCGACAAGTGTTTTTTTCTATGGTGTACTAAAGGAGTGCTGTAATGGATAATGCAACTATACAAGAGTTTTTAGATGAACATGATTATGATATTAGAAAGACACATAATGGTCGTTGGATAGATCAAAAATGCACAATGGACGTTGTGTGTCTGGTATCAGACTGTATTGTTGAATATACAAGTGGTAGAAACAGAAAAAGCTTTACTGTAAATGATATTTGGTACAATGATTATACAGTAGATAATGTACAACAGATATTTAGCAAGCCAAATCCAACAGAAAAGGCATCCAATGAATATGATAAGTATTTTGGTCAGCCGATAAAATTATTAGATGCTGCTGGAATAATTCATGGAGAGAAAAGTGGACATGGGTATGTTTATTCTATAGTCAATCAGGATTTATTAGAATATATAAGCTTTAGAGAACGAAACTGCTATAATTTTCTTTGTCTTTATATTGAAAAAGTGCTCAGAGATAGTGGGATTTATAGAATGTTTGAGTATTTTTTTCGTTTACAAGATAAGAATAGTTTCAAAGAATTAAAAGATTCATATACATCGTTTACTATACAAAATACACCTATTAATGGTGCAACGGAATGTGGGCGTATTTTTACAAAAGTGTTAAATCCCTTAGCATGTAAATACAAAAAGTGTGGAACTGAAAGAGGTCATATTTCAAAAGATATTATTACTCAAGATAAAATTATGTATAACCAGAGAAATTGGCGGGATATATTATCGGAGAAGCCTAAAGATATGACTAGAGTAGATTATGAAGTTACATTGCCAAAACCAGATGAAGACTATATGACCACATATCGTATAAACAGAGCCAAGAGAAATCTTCGTAGATTTAATGATGTATATCGTAATAGTAAAACGGAAGTGTATGATGAGCGACACATAGATGATCCGGCAACTCAGATGCATCATATTTTTCCTGCCAATGAATATCCACAGATTGCAGATTATTTAGAAAATCTGATTGCATTAACTCCTACACAACATTTTACTTATGCGCATCCAAATAATAATACTCAGTATATTGATCGGGCATACCAATATTTATGTTTAATTGCAAAGACTGGTTCAATAAGAGACAATTTAATTGGGCATAAGAATGAACCTGTAATATACGATTTTTATCTGTATCAAAATGTATTGAATACAGGCTTAGAAACAGATGAATTCTTTGAAGTGCAGGAGATGGATTTTGACGGATTGCTAAATAAGATTGAAAAATATTATTAGTGAGGATACGAAATGAAACGAAAAGAATTTAAGGAAGCATTGTTTGAGACATTGAATAATGGTGGATGGAATGTCATATGACGATAAAATGATACTTGTGCATAATTTATTAGTGGATTACGAAAAGGATAATGAAGAAAAGCGTGATACTTCCAATAAAGGTAGTAAATGGACAGATGAAGAACTGAAAATTATTTTGTCTGACGCACCTACAAAAGAAAATTGTGTGAAATATGCTAGGTTATTTAAAAGGGGATATGGCAGTATAGAACAGATTTATAGATGGTCGGTGACTACAACAAAAGAAATGACAGACGAACGAAAAAGCGATAGTTTCATATTGCAGGTAAAGAGAATTGCAAAAGAATTAGGAATCAGAGGATAGGTATGTTTATGAAATTAGATTGGGGTAATGTTTTAAAATTTGCTGATGAGAGAGAGTATTATGAAGTACTAGGATTTCTGGCAAAAGATGAAGAGTATATAAGGGTTTATACGGAAAGTAATGATAAATCTGGAGCATGGGCACCACAAGGGAGATTATTATTAAGAAATGTGGATATTAGTTCTATACCAGAACCCTTAATGAAAGCATTTGAGACAAGTTTAGATGGAAGAATTAGCGAAACAAAATATGTAAAAAACCTAAAAGAAAATCATTATTTCACCAAGGAAGTTGATCCCACAGGAAGTGATTTTACTAAATGGTTATACAAAGAGTCTCTTGAAAAAGTTTTGGGAACAGTGCCAAAAGAATATGAAAAAGATTTTTATCGAGGATATCATTGGAATTGTGAAGTAGTTAAGAGAGTGAGAAATATATCTGCAAATGATATTAATTTGACAGAAGAAACGAAGCAGGAAGAATCGCAGCCACGCACAGAGGGGAAGAAAACTGTTTACTACACAACAAAGTATGAACGAAGTGTTCAAAATCGAGAAGAAGCAATACGTATACATGGAACAAAATGCATGATATGTGGTTTCGATTTTGAAAAGAAATATGGAGAATTAGGCAAAGGGTATATAGAAGTTCATCATATTAAACCGCTTTCCGATTTAAATGAAGAAGTTGTGGTAAATCCTGCAACAGATTTAATATGTGTATGTTCAAATTGCCATAGGATGCTACATAGGTTTAGAAATTATATGGTTTCAGTAGAGGAACTTAGACAAATTGTAGAAGATAAAAAATGATGATAGGAGAAATATTATGATTACATTAGATTATACAACATATAATCCACGTTGGAAACATTCAGGAATAAGATACAGCTCATGGGAAGCATTTGCGTTTGCTCTTGGGTATTTGGCAAATAGGTTGCATTATAGGAATATAAATGATTCAGGATTGATAGAACTTCACTTTGAAAGTAATGATAATCAAGGGGCATGGGGAAAAGAAGGAAGAATACATTATTATGGGGAACGTGCGTATTTATCATCAGAATTTTTAGATTGGTATAACGCAAAAAGTGCAGGTGTAAACAACATAACATATCGAATAAATTCTAATGATTATATGTATTCATTAGTGTATGATTTTGGTTTTGAAGTAAAAAGATATGTTGGTTATACAACGGCAGATATTTTTCCGCCTACACATAATGCATTTGTTGTAGTTTGGAATGTGTTGGAAAATTATTTGGTGCAGGATGGCAGTTTTAATGGTCAAATTGATTGCATTCATCAGTACTACATAGAGGGATGGAGTAAATAGAAAAATATTTTTATAAATGATATAAAAGGTATTTCGGGATAAAGATAGTACACAGATTACTTCTGCGTGTATCAGTGGAAAGGATGCAAATATGTATATATCGAAAATAAAAATAAAAAACTACAGATTGCTTATAGATGCTGAATTAGAAGTTGATGCTAAGACTACGTTAATTGTTGGTCGAAATAATACAGCTAAGACATCATGTTTGGCATGTATAGAAAATGTGTTGAATGGACATCCGTTTTCCTTTGATGACTATCCGTTGGTTAAAAGAAAAACATTGTATGAAATAATAGCTTCATTTATGGCAAAAGAAATTTCTTTTGAATCGTTATGTGAGCAATTAGAACCAATATCTATAGAGTTCTTTGTAGATTATTCTTTAGAAGATTTAGAGGATAATTTAGGGGCACTATCGCCTTTTATTATAGATGTGGATGTAGATACTACCACTGCATTAATTCGTGTGGAATTTCGGTTAAAGCCAGATGAAAAAGTGATATGGAGAACATTGGAAGAAAGCTATTACCCAAATGGTGTTTTTGTACCATCAGATGAGGCTCGGGATGTTATCAGTACTAATTTTTCAAAACTTTTTGAATTAGTAATTTATGCAGTGAATCCTAAAAATCCAAAGGAAACACAAATAAAGAAACATAAAGAATTGGAAGAACTTTTCCCATTTCATATTATTCCGGCAGAACGTCTCCTTGGAGAGGATGGAACACAGAATAGTTCTCTTTCTTCGCTTATTTCAGAATTTTTCGAAATGAATGAAGAAGAACTGGATCCAAGTGTTGCAGAAAAAGTCAAGGAGTTGCGTGCTATTGTTGAGAAAGCAAATAAAAATGTTCAGAAACAAAGTGATAGCATTTTAAGTTCACTTGTAAATGATTCGGTTGGGTTTGGGTATCCAAACGGAGAAGAACTTCAACTAGGAGTTACTACTCAATTAAGTATTGATGATCAGATAAAAAATCAAACTCAGCTTTCATACACAGCAGGTACAAGTAATGAATGTCTTCCAGGTACATATAATGGATTGGGCTATAAAAATCTAATTAAAATGGAGTTTCTTCTTGCGGCATTTGCGAAGAAGATAGAAAAGTGCGGAAATGCTTGTATACCATTACTTTTTATTGAGGAACCGGAATCTCATATGCATCCACAGATGCAGCATGCTTTTGCTGAATATTTAGAAGCGTTTCTTGGGAAAATTACTTCTGTAGGAATTCAGACTCTTTTAACTTCACATTCTGCTCAAGTTGCTAATACTATGGCTTTCTCAAAAGTTCGATATGCACAAAAAACAAAAGAAGGAGTTATTTATAGAAATTTAAATTCATTTGCACAGGAAAATCCAGATAATATTGATTTTATTAGAAAATATCTTACATTAACCAAATGTGATTTGTTTTTTGCGGATAAAGCAATTTTGGTTGAAGGAGCATCAGAACGGTTATTAATACCTGATATGATAGATAAGTGCAATAAGTCAGGAGATTTTAGTTCACAGAAATATAAATTACCAGCTCAATATTATACTATAATTGAAATAGGTGGTGCGTATGCTTATAAGTTTATTCCATTTATTGAGTTTTTAGGTATTCCGTGTCTTATACTTACGGATGTAGATTCTGTATTGGGGCAAGAAGGTAAAAATGGACAAATATATTATAAATCTGTTCCGGTTTCGTGTGGTGAAACAACATCTAATGAAACTTTAAAATGGTGGGTTCGAAAGAATAAAGGGTTGTCGAACGATGATAAAACCCAAATTGATTTGGCAGATATAATATCAATGTCTTCTGACGATAAAACCAGAGGAAAATGTCATATTGAATTCCAAACAAAAGAGAATGAATTATGTGGACATTCTTTAGAAGAAGCTATTCGGAATGTCAATCGTTCACATTATGGATTAAGTGATAGCCCGACCGAAGATGATCTGGAGTTTTCTGGAAAATGTAAAACAGATTTTGCACTTAAACTTATTTATGAGTGTACTGATTATAACATTCCGACATACATTAGATCTGGATTAATATGGCTTAATAACCAAAAGGTACTTGAATAAAAAGGATGATGGATTATGTGTGAAAATTATCATGGTGCAAATTATGAATTAGCAAAAGCTGAAGCTGATAAAGTAGACGAGAAAATTATTGAAGCATTACGGGATGGACATAGTTTTCGTGTTGAAGCAGGTGCGGGGTCAGGAAAGACTTATTCGCTTAATAGAGTCATTGAATGGATACAAGAAAATATGTGGTCTAAATATAGTCGAAAAAAGCAAAATGTAGTTTGTATTACATATACGAACGCTGCTGTAGAGGTAATCACAGAAAGATTATCAAAAGATTCATTTATTATTCCATCTACAATTCATTCGTTTGCTTGGAATGCAATCAAACAATATCAAAGCTATCTTGTGGATGTTGTAACAACAGACCCTGATTTTTTACCAGATGAAAGTGACTTTTTTAAGGTTAATGAAGTTACATATACTTTAGGACATCGATATAAGGAAAATGGAGTTCAGTACCTTTATCATGATGATGTTCTTAAGCTGTTTTGTAAACTATTGGATAATGCGAAATTTAGACGTGTATTTTCTGATAAATATCCTTTGATTCTGATTGATGAATATCAAGACTCATATAAACCGATTATCGAACGCTTTATTAAATATTTTATTGCTGAAAAGAAATCTCCACAATTTGCTTTTTTCGGAGATGCGTGGCAAACTATTTATCAGTCAAATAAAGCTTGTGGGATTATAGAGCATAAAAATTTAGAAGTGATAAAAAAAGGTGCAAATTTTAGATCTTCTCCAAGAATTGTTCAACTTTTGAATGATATACGACCAGATTTGCCACAAACATCTGCGATAGATAACTTTCAGGGTGAAGTAGTTGTAATCACATGTGAGGATTATGACGGAGAACGTCGTACTGATCGTAATTTTCAAGGCGAATTGCCACCAGAAGAGTTAAAAATACGTTTAAATAAAATCTTCGAAGAAATAAAACAAAATACAGCGGATTCTGATACATTAAAAATTTTAATGATTACACATAAAGTATTGGCTGCACAACAGGGATATGAACGACTTTTAAGTATCATTAACGATGGTTTACGTGACAAGGAAGATCCCTTTCTTTTGTTTTTTATGGACACCGTTGAACCAATTTACCATGCATTAGAAACATTAAATATGCAGTTGCTTTTTGATACTTTAGGAATTAAGAGATATCCAATTACTAAAAAATCGGAGAAAGAGAAGTGGAAAATTTTTCAAGAGAAATTACGAGAAGCAAGAGAGAAAAGAGCAATTGATGTTATTGAGGTTATAAATGAAACAAAATTAATTCCTTTTCCACCTAAATTGGATGGATGGTATCATTTGTATCGTAATGCACCGGGAACAATATATTCATCTAATGCGTCAATTCAAGCATTTTTGGAGTTGGATTATACGCAATTCATTTCGGCAATAGAATTTTTATATCCTGAAGCGTTATTTTCCACAGAACATGGAGTCAAAGGAGAAGAATATGACAATGTTATTTTTGTCATTAGTAGGGGCTGGAATATGTACCAGTTTGAAACATATGCACCTATGATAACTGGAAAGGCTTCCATTCCGAGTGGAAAGCAGATTTCTTTTGAACGAAATCGTAATTTGTTTTATGTTTGTTGTTCAAGACCAAGAAAGCGGTTATTTTTCTTTGTGACGATTCCTATAGATCAGACTTTTAAAGAATTTTTAATGGAACTTGTTGGAAAAGAAAATTATTATACTTATAGCCAATGGATAATGAATAAGAAAATATCACAGAAATCGAATGAAAAGTAAAAGAACATTGTGTTAGAAAGCAAAGATTTGTGAATTTACAGTATTAGAATATTGAAATGAATATCCTTGTCTCAAGTTAAATTATTTATTATGATATAGAATTGAAACGGGGATGATATTTCAAGAAATTGGTTAAATTTGTTTATAACATTCATATATTCTTGGGTATTATTATGGATGATGAAGCAAGTGTAAGGAAGAGCAGATATGCAGGATAAAAAAAACAGGGACATAGTTGACAGTCAAGGAAATGTTATTAAAAGTATAAAAGATAATAAGACTAAACAATTTTTGAAAGATAATATATGGAATATTTTGAGTACAGGTTTGGCTACAAGTATAACTTTAGTAGAAATGATAAATTTGGTAATTTCAAAAAACTTTTCTGTTTCGTGTTCGAATTTTTATGGAATAGATGGAAAATACTTTGATGGAACAGAAATGTTCGAGAATAAATTGATTTTTATTTTTTGTGCATTGGCATTGTTTGCTTACCCATTTATATTTTCATACATAAATAAAAAAATGAATAGCAAATTATATGTGATATTTACATTTATTATAACGGTATATATTATGTTCTTTCAAAATCTTTCTTATACGATTAACCTAATAGAAATTATTCCTTGGGCATGGTTGAGACGATTTATAGATAATTATGCAACAATTGGCGTGTTTTTAATTGTCGACATAGTAATAGCTTATTTTATAATCATAAGGAATTTCTTCTGGAAAAATAAGAAATACAGTGTGTGCGGAAAGATAATATTAGCAATAGCGTTGATACTGTATGTTTTAAATGTAGCTATAGGGATTACAATAAAAATTAACTATGAAATTGCTGATAAGAAAGAGTATGAGGTTATTGAACAGAATAGAGCTATAGTATCAAATTATGATGGTAAATTTGTGGTTATGAGTTGTGAAATACAAGACGAAACAATTATTTTAAAAAAGGGTACATATAGTTTAGAAGATATGACAGGGGTTTCAATTACATATCATAAATATGAGAAAGTAATTTGCGAGTAAAAAACAGTCCTAACAAAGTTGTGTGAAAGGACTGTTTTAGGTGTTAATTGAATTCATGAGACCGTTTCAAGTTTTGTGTAAACTACAAAAGCTGATATA
>ULQX01060377.1_pt1 | contig 10735 bp, 8 predicted proteins | sample 1954941 | NCBI WGS metagenome assembly ULQX01 (sample SAMEA4835667, study PRJEB28245) | human gut metagenome | biome: gut microbiome; material: fecal sample | place: Denmark | collected 2008
ATGAAGAAGACCTCAGCATTGCTCGTGTTGATATTTTGTACTCTCCTTCCAGTTTGTGGCATAAGCGGGCAGTGCGGTTTATCTCCGGATATCTGCGAGGTGCTTAGTTCGACCATATTGATGCCGTATGAGATTCCCAATGCAACAAGGGGAAACAAGACTCAGGAGAATACGCCGGCAGCCTATTATTACGATGAACATGGTTATGCTGCCGCTTGCGCTTTTGTCAGGGTCGAAGGCTGCAACGAAGTATTCATACTGGGAAAGCATGATGGAACCTGGCAAATTGAAAATAGAAGCCGATCGATTGTTTATCAGCAGAATGAAAGATTCCCCAGTATAACATGTGAAGAGTATGGCAAGTTCTATTTGGCATATCTTGCAGAGGACGGTCAGGCGGAAGAAATGCTGACCATCGAAAAAACGAACAATGAATGGCGTGTGACGGCGTACAGCTTGGGCGTGGACAGTTACGTCAATATTGAAATGAACAAAAAGGGTGCTTCCTACCTTGGAGACGTTACGCAATGGAAAAGAAAGAAATTAAGGGTAAAGGGAGTGCTCAAGACAGCTATCGAGGATTTTGACATCATCCGCCTGAACGAGATCGCAAGCAACCTGATTGCTCAGGAAAAGAATTGATATGTTTACGCTGTATTATCCGATGCGGCGTATTTTGTATCTGCTGCACGCGCGTATACTATATTTACAACTTCACATGGCAAGAAGGCAGAGCATGGCCTTCTTTTTTTGTGCCAGGGCTGACCGTCTGGCGGTATCTAACTGATTAACAATACTGTAAAGGGCTGTGGTTGGAGCCTTTCTGGAACCGTCTTGCGGTAGGACGTGACGAACCAATCCACAGCATCCCTTACAGTGTAGCACAGCCCTTGGAGAGGGGATTTAATAACTACTACTCTATAATACAAGGAGGGAGTGATACATGGATTTGGATGTGACCTCTCTGCTTGAGGCAGCGCTTCAGCAGGGAATTTGGGCTGCGCTGTACATTTATCTTTTTTTCAGAATGTTGAAAGAGAATGCCAGCAGAGAAGAACGATATCAGAATATGATTGATCGTTTGAGCAGCAACATCGAAAATGGTATTGAGAACATCCAGAATCGACTGGATGCGATGGAAAAACGACATGCAAGTGGGTAAGAAAAGAAGGTTGGAAAGCCTTCTTTTTTTGTACCTCAAAAGTAAGAAGAAAGGAAATCAATATGGAAAAAAATATGAAAAAGCGACCGCATGATTTTCTGTGGCGCGGTTCTCAGATGGAAAGTAAGCTCATGCCCGGCAAAGAAGTAACGCAGCAGCGTACTCATAACAGTAAGACGTTTGATCTTGGGCGGGGCGCATATCAGACGGTCATTTATCCTGAAACCGTTCACTTCAAGGATGCGGAAGGTCAATGGAAGGAAATTGACAATCGACTTGAAGAAGCTCGGAATGAACAGGGCGAAGCGATTCTGCGCAATCAGTCCAATGTACTGACGATGGAATTTGCCAAGCAGACGGGCAAAGCGCCTCTGGTCTGTGTCAGCAATAAAAAGGGGCAGAAGATTGCCTGGAACATCCAGAATCAGAATGAGGATGTTAAAGCAAAACCGATTTGCGAAAACTGCTGCGACACGGGCGATGAAGATGCCTGCCGCGCGGATCTCTCTCATGTGGAAACCGAGCTGCATTATAAGGAAATCCTGCCGAACGTCAATGTGATTTGCCGTATGCAGGGCATGATGTTCAAGGATGACATTGTGATGGAGAACCCGCAGGCACAGCATCGGTTTGTGCTTGAAATGGATACGCAGAATGTACAGCTTGTTAAGCAGGAAGAAGGCGCGATTGTTGCTTATGCGGAAGGAAATCCCGCCGAAGTTGCGTTCGTTCTGCCTGCTGCCTTTATGCGCGATGCTGAGGGGAACATTGGTACTGTAGAAACCGATCTGGTTGAGGAAAACGGTAAGATTCAGGTTGTTTTGGATTGCGATGAAGATTTCCTCCAAAATGCGGTGTACCCGGTTGTCGTCGATCCGCTGATCCAGACGGAGGAGCACTCCAGCGCAATGGAAGATAACTTTGTCACCAGCAGCGCGCCGAATACCGTGCAGAGCTATTCGCAGGCAAGGCTGCGCATCTGCAAGAATACCAGCTATGGCGAGTGCCGCAGTTTTCTGAAATTCACGGATTTGCCGTTTTTCCTGCCGAGCAACATGGTGACGAAGGCGTACCTCCGCATGTCGCTGTATACGAATCAGGGAACGCGAGCGGTTCCTGTGTATGTTAAGGAAGTTCTGGAGGATTGGTCGTCCCAGACGATCACTTGGAATAACCAGCCGAGCCTTGGCGAACATGACGTTGATGTTGCAATCGTTCCCGCTAATGCGGGCGCTGGTTCTACGTTTGCGTTTGATATTTCCAATCTGGTGCGCAAGTGGTATGAAGGCTCGAATTATGGCGTGGCATTTGAGCGCAAGATCACGGCGACGCCGAATACGGTAGAATTTGGTTCCAGCGACAGCGTGTATCATAAGCCTGTTATTATGATTAACTATGTCAGTTTTGCTGGCCTTCAGAACCATCTGGCGTATGATTCCTTCGATTGTGGCCGGGCTGGTACGGGCTATGTGAATCTGTATAACGGCGATGTGGTGATTGCACGTCCGCTGACGCAGTGCGGCGGCAACAGAATGCCGGTTTCGATTACGGCCTATTATGGTGCGCAACTTTCTGGCGTTACAGCACGAGTCGGCTCGCATTGGCGACTGAGCTGTGACCAGTGTATGAATAAGAGCTATATCAATGATGAACTGTACTTTATCTGGTCGAAGGGGGACGGAAGCCAGCATTATTTTAGAAAGCCCAATAGTAGTGCGGCATATTACGAAGACCTTTCCGGTCTGAGTCTCAAGCTGACGGATAATGGCACATACACCGAAATTGAGGATAAGGGCGGTACGGTTATGCGCTTTGAGAGCCCGCAGGATGCACTGGACGATACGGGCAGGCTGCTGAGCATTACCGACAGCTGCGGCAACACGAATACTTTCCAATATGGCGATTGGCGGCTTGAGCGCATTACGGACGGCGCAGGACGTGTGACGCAGTTTACCTATTCGGGCAATATGCTGACCGGGATTCTTGCACCGGGCGAAACTGCACCTGTAACGCTTGAATATTATAACAATATGCGACTGAATGGGATCGTTGATGCTGACGGTGAAAGAACGAGCATTTCGTGGACGCAGGTGGCCGGTGAATTTGGTTCGGATGACTATGTTGAAAGCATTGGAAACAGCGGTGACGGAAGATATCTGGAATTTACTTATCCTTATGCAATGCCGCATCGAGTTGAGCGTATGCGGATTGTATACCCAACGGGTGAAGACCTTTATGTCGGAAACAGCCATGCGTACTCTTATCGCGACATGATGACTGTTGTGCAGGATATGACGGTTGTAAATGGTAAGCGGATGATTTACCAGTTTAACGATTTCGGCAATGTTGTCAGTGTGCGCGATGAACTGGGCTATGCGAGCTACAGCAAGTTTAGCGAAGCTCTGCTGCCGAATCACCCGGAACAGGTATCCAAACTTCAGCGCAGCGTTATCAATCTGCTGCCCAACCATGACTTTGAGCTGGACGGCTACTGGAACACTGCACTCAATGACGGCGAGGGCAGCTTTGCTTATGTGACAGACCAGAAGTATCTGGGCTCCCGATCCATGCGAATGATGAAAACCAATGCGGATGGCAATCTCTGCGTGTACATGAGCTATTCCAATCTGGAAATCGGCAAGGCATATACCCTCTCCGGTTACATCCGCAGCTCCGGCAATGTGCAGGGCTACGCCACTGTGCAGCATCAGAACAACTGGTTCAACAGCGAGCTGCTCACGCCTGGCAGCGAGTGGACGCGCGTGGCTGTTTCCTTTACCGCGGCTTCGACCAGCGCGACGCTGTGCTTTGTGACGATGGGTACCGGCACGCTCTGGGTAGACTGTGCCCAGCTCGAGGTGGGTTCTGTCCCCAACCGCTACAACCTGCTGCGCAACTGTGACTTCTCGCTAAACAGCAGCGGCGTCCCGACGTTCTGGACGGCAAACGGCGTAAATACATCCGAAGATGCGATTGTGACGGATGCAGACGCGCTGCATCCGACCTTCCTGACGAATAATCGCATGCGTCTGTACGGTGATCCTCAGACCAATAAGGGTATTTATCAGGATTTGCCGCTTAGCGGCAGTCAGGGCGACGTTTATGTTGCTGGCGGCTGGGCAAAGGGCTTCTCGCGCCCGATTGGAGACGATAAGCGTCATTTTGGTATTCGCGTTGCGTTTAAGAACGGCTCCGGCGCGTATGAGAATGGCGAAATTCTGAATTGGAACGAGGAATGGACGGACTGGCAGTATGTCTCCGGAGCGGTCATTGCCCCGTGCGCTTATACGGGTATTCGTTTCAATGTGGATTATGAGAAGAACGTCAACTATGCGGATTTCGACGGCATGACGCTCTACAAAGAGGAATTCGGCAACACGTTCACCTACGACGATGACGGCAATGTGACGGCGGTGAAAGACCTTGTTGGACAGAAAGCCAAGGCGCAGTACGATGATTACAACAACCTGATCAGCTATGTGCAGCCGGGTCGCCCCGATACGGTCAAGACGACGATTTCCTACGGCAGCAGCGATGCGGAAAAGAAGAAGCGGCTGCCGCTCAGAGTTGATTCTCCGACGGGTATTCGGACGGCAAACACTTACGATGCGAACGGCAATCTCGTGAGGTCGTATGTCATCGACTCGATGGATGGCACCTGCATGATGGATTCCCACCAGAGTTATACGGCGGACGGCAACCACGTTGCGACCAAGACGGATGCGCGCGGTAAGGTCGTGACATACGAAACCGATCTGGCAAAGGATACGCTGACCAAGGTAACTGATCCGAATGGGCAGAGCGTCAATTATACCTATGATAGCCGTATGCGCGTGATTGGAACGAGTGCGACGGTGGACGGAAGAAATTATAAGAATACTTACGCTTATGAAAAAGATCGCCTGAAAACGGTTGCGCATAATACGACCAGCGATACGCCGGATGTGACGTATACCTTCGATTATGATGAGTTTGGCAATCCGACGACCGTGAAGGTGGGCAATCAGGTTCTTTCCACCAATGTATATACGGACACGGGTGATCGCACGCTGATGCGCGTGGAATACGGCAACGGCGGCAAGGTGCATTACATGCGCGACGACTTCCGCCGCGTGACGGGCATCCACTACGACGATGCGACCGAACCGCGCTTCACCTACGATTACGGCGCGAACGGGCAGGCTGCGTATGTGAAGGACGCCGAGCTGGGCCGCACGGTGTGGACGGAGTACGACACGAGCGAGCGTCCGATCCGCATGCACCTGATGGAAAGTGTGACCAGCACCTCCACCGGTACGCCGAAGTACACGAGCACGCTGGGCTACGACGAGTTTGGTAACGTGGCTTCCTTCAAGGAGAAGGTGAACAACAGCGCCAGCTACGAGACGGCCTACACCTACAATATCGAGAACCAGCCGACGCAGCTTCGCTTCGGTGCAGACAACCGCAAGCTGACCTATACCTATGATCCGATCGGCAGGCTGTACAGGCGCGTGGCTGTCGGCGCAGCGAACTACACCACTCAGTACGCCTACTTTGACCCGGACCCGGAGGACACCATCCTCACCACGCCGTTGGTCACGAGCATCACGCAGAATGGGCAGAATTTCTCTTATACATACGACAATGTGGGCAATATCACTTCTGTGACGCGCAACGGCCTGACGACGACGTATGAGTATGACAGTCTCGGTCAACTTACTCGCGACAACGATCCCCATGCAGGAAAATCCACGATGTACCTGTATGATTGCGGCGGCAACATGACGGGTTACCTGAGCGCACCGTATACGCTGGCACCTACGCTTGAAGGGGTTAATGAAACGGTATTTTATACCTATGGCGACAGCAACTGGAAGGACAAGGTTACGGCCATCGGCGGCAAGGCGATTACCTACGACGCCATCGGCAACCCGCTGACCTACGACGGCTGGACGTTCACTTGGAAAGCAGGGCGTATGCTGGCCAGCATGGTCAAGACCGGCACCAATGCACAGTTCACCTATGATCACAATGGTCTGCGTATCAAGAAGGTCGTCAACGGTGTCACCACCAACTACACGCTGAACGACAATAACATCGTCCACATGATGCAGGGCAGCCATGACCTGCATTTCTTCTATGATGCGCAGGGTAAGCCCGGTATGGTCACCTATAACGATGTTGACTACTTCTATGTCTACAATTTGCAGGGCGATGTGGTTGCGCTGATTGACGCGAATGGCACGCAGGTGGTAGAATATGTTTATGATGCGTGGGGTAATCCGATCAGCAAGACTGGCACGTTGGCGGCTACACTGGGCACGCTGAACCCGTTCCGATATCGTGGGTATGTGTATGATGAGGAAACCGGACTGTACTATCTGCGGAGCAGATACTATAATCCCATTATCCGTAAGTATCTGAACGCTGATATTCTTCTCGGTAAACAACTGCCCCTTCAGCACAACACCTACTCATACTGTGTCAATTCTCCAATCACAAAAGTTGATGAGGATGGTTGTGCGAGTACATCCTCGCTGTGGACAACGCTCCTTACTCGCATTCAGAACACACTTGCAATCACTCTACATACACAACAAGCGATAGAATCCCCAAATTCCAAGAAACCAACCGTAACTGTATCTGCCCTAATGAATAACTTGCAATACTTGGTAGACAGAAAAACCGATGTAAGTGCGGATAAAGATACTGGTTGCGCCATGTTTATTAGAGCAGGCATACTGGGGAAGAAGGGAAGACATAGCCACAAGACTTACTATGCCGGAATGACGCCGATGTTTGAAAATAACATGGTATTTTGGGGAAAAATCTCTGACATTGGTGGTACTCTCGGGTTGATTCCCGGAATGATTTTGGGAGAACACCAGGATAAAAAGAAGTTTGTAAGTCATGGCGGTGTATACTATGGATTGCACGACTTTGGTAAGGGTCCTGAACCAGCGGTTTATTCCTTTGATACCAAACATAAAAAGGGACATCTCCACCCGTATTCCGATAACGATTGGGTGTACTATGGTTGGCATGAAGGCGTTATTTTCGATTGACCTCTGTCTCTTTAGTTTATCAGATTTCTATTGTAGTTTGTTGACATCTTATCTCGAAAAGATAACGGCTCAAAAATCAAGGAGTGATAACAATCATGAAGTTGCTGCCTATAAAAAGAGTTGTAGCTATGATTTATTGTACGGTGTGTTCAATCTGTGTTTTTACACCATGGATAGCTTCAGCAGACTGTAGCAATGCTCCTCCACAGCGAATTGTTGTATTTCCGCTTTATGCTGAGGAAATTATATACGGATTAGTAGAACCTGAACGCATCATCTACGTGGGACATCATTATGCTGAGACTGGTATCGATGATTGGCCGACTATGATAAAAAGTCAACAGGCTGCTGGCGAATGCTGGGAAAACTCCGACGAAGAAGAAATTCTCTCACTGAATCCTGACCTTCTGATTCTGGATTCGTACCTGCAAGATAACTTCGAGGAAGGTTTCCCCGCTTTCTTCCATTCTACAGTGCCGACCCTCTTTCTCGATTCGCCAAAGTCAATAGATGACATCATCCATTTGATCATTCTCCTCGGCGATATTGTTCAGAAGCCAGATGCAGCCCTCTCTATGGTAAACGAGATGATTTCTTCCATGTCAAGCATCCGTGAAGTTGCAAACAAAATACCTACAAATGAAAAAAAGACTGTTGCTTTGTTTGGTGAACCAAGTATCTTCTTTGACCTTGTGGCAAATGTTTGCAATGTGAATGGTTTGTATTGTCCCGATGAGCAATCATTGGCAGTTGCCAATCCCGATATCATTGTACTTCTGCCTTATTGCATGGACGGCGGATTCCTTTTAGATATCGGCAAAGAATATTCTAAAGATTGTATTGTACAACTTGAATCTGAATCTTCGCTTTCAAGGATTACAGCGATTTCTTCAGGTGCTATATATGCACTCAATTTTCATGGCAGTCAATATATCGCAGATTGTGCTATGCGCCTTTTAAAAATCGCTTATCCAACGTTTTTCAGCGATTAAATATTTATAGAATCTGCAACAAATCCTACTCATGACTTGCACATTCTTCCGGATGGAGCATCTCTGGATGCTCCTTTTTCTTTCCCCTCCTCTTGATTTCTTCTTGAAGTCAAGGGGATTTTTCTGCATTTTCCTCAAGAAAGGAGTTTCAACTCATGGAAAAATCTCAAACCGGAACCGTCACCGGTGGAAGTAAACTTGAAAAACTATGGAGAGAAGCACATGACAATACCAGAAGCAAAACGAACCGCAAGAACCATCGAGTGGAGACAGCGTAGGGATCCGACTTTCTTTGCCTCCAAAGTGGGCGCGGCATAGGTGACCATCAGCCAAAACTGGAGAAGAAAATGCGAGAAGCAGAGCAAAACAAGTCGCTAACAGTGAAGTTTTTTTCAAGTGCTTGTCCTCCTTACAGTAGGTTGTGGAATGGAGTGCGCCCTCATTTGCACCTTCTGTAAATCTTGGTTTCTATCTGTATTGTAGATAGGAAATGGAAGAATGTCAAACGATTATTTGCAGAAAGGGGGGATTGGATGGAAGGGAAAGTGATTCAGTATGCCAGACGGGATGCGGTGCAGTATGCCCGGCGATGGGCACTTTCGCGAAATCGAGCGTATAACGACTTCACGAAGGGCGGCGGCGACTGTATGAATTTCGTTTCGCAATGCCTGTACGCAGGAGGGCTGCCTTTCAAAAACAATGGGTTTGAGTGGCACGGATTGCGCGGCGGAAGCAGCTTTAGCTGGCGCGGCGTGGATAGCTTCTTAAAGCAGCTGAAAAACTATCAGCAATTTGGATCGCCCCGATTGGAATTTTCCTGCGAAGAAACGCCGGAAAGTCTCAAAACGGGCGATCTTGTTTTTACAGTAGCGGAAGGTGTTCCCGGTGATATTGAACGGAATCCGTCGCATGTCGTAATCTTAAGCCACGATTATGCGGATAAGGGGCAACTGGTCGTTTGCGGACATACGGTTGACCAGCTTGACGCTGTAAAGCGTCGTGATGATACGCGGTGTACATATATCCATATTGAGCAGATTGCGTTCGATTTTTCTGCCGAGGACTATGCAGATGAGCGAGATCGGGTAACTGCTGGATATGAACTGGGTGAACGCATATTGAAAAGACGTGCGGCGAAAGATTCGCGTGTGAAACGACTGCAAAAAAGGTTGGCCTGCCTTGGCTATGATGCGGGTGAACCTGACGGCGTATTTGGCGCACAAACGGAAGCGGCAGTGCGAGGCTTTCAAAAGATCAGTGGTGCGCAGTTTGGCCTAAAAGTGGATGGGATTGTCGGGGATCAAACAAAAGAAGCATTAACTTATCCACGAAAATGGTTGTTATAAGAGACAGCGGCAGAGAGCGGCTGTTTTTTTGATGGGAAAAAGGAGGCATGCTCTATGAAATATGGTTAATCAAAAAAGAATGAATGTTACAGAAAAAGAAAGGAGAAAAGTTATGAATCATGTTGAATTGTCCGGCTTGATTGCGGAGCCGGTAGTTGCGCACAAAGTAAACGAACAGATCGTTCATGCAGAATTCCAGCTCCAAACCCGGCACAAGAATCGGGCAGGCGAATGGCAGAAAGAGCGGTACACCATCCACTGCTGGAATCGTTTGGCGGATTGGGCAAATGAGAATCTGCATCAGGGCGATCTTGTGGCGGTAGATGGGCGTTTGACGCAGAGAAACAATGTGGCGATTGCAGCACGGGAAATTGTGCTGGGAAAACCTGTCAAAAAGGAATGAAATACTTTAATTGGAGATGCAATTCGTTGAAATGAAATGCACCTTCTTTTAATCCAGCAATGAGATACTGTTGGCAATAGATAGGACGGAAGCAAAATCGAAATAGTAGGCGTATAATGTTACGGTATAAATACGTTTTATTTTGTTATGCGGTATTAAGAGAATGTACACATTTTGAGATTCGGTATCGGAGATCTGAAAATAACCTGAATAGATATAAACGTTAAATGAATCTTTTATGTGTAGAGTTTCGGAAGCTGCATCATCTACATATAAACGGGAAGTCCATAAATAACGCTCTGCACATTCTTTTTCAGATGAATAATCAAACTCAGATTCTAACCTTTCCATGTCGAAATCAGATGGCTCAATTTCAGCGACAATTTTACCTGTAGTATCGGATATAAAAGTATCATGAACTTCCAAATTTGAAGGAATCTGCATTTGAATCTTGTCATACGACCAAATGTGAAGAGTGGGTTTTGTGAGCATAAAGAGCACAGATAAAGCGAATAAGATTAAGAAAAAGAGTGCTTTTTTAACCATTTCGATCCCCCTTTTCGAATTTGATATTCTGTGAATTATTATATCAAAAGTGTCTGGATTTTTTCAAGAGGGACAAAATTTGAAATGTGACTTAAAGTATCGATTTTCCATTACTTTCTATTGCTATAAAACTAGACGTAAAATATAACACAAAAATTAATCAAAAGAGTGAAACAGAAAGAAGGAATAAAAATGAACAATCAAATTAAACAACTTTTGGAAAAATGGAGTGCAAGCAT
>ULQX01044866.1_pt1 | contig 10570 bp, 11 predicted proteins | sample 1954941 | NCBI WGS metagenome assembly ULQX01 (sample SAMEA4835667, study PRJEB28245) | human gut metagenome | biome: gut microbiome; material: fecal sample | place: Denmark | collected 2008
GCCCTCCCGGCACTTCATATGTATCTCTTTCTTTATGTTTGCAAAATACCCACTTGCCGTTACTCTGTGAGATAATTACTGCAAATTTCAATAGTTCATCATTAACTGTATCATAAAATTTTACTTCCATCACATTTTCCCTTCCCATTCCAGCATAAACTCATTCAGAAATTCCTGCATTACAACCTGTCTATGTTCTGCCAGTTTCTTTCCCTCAGTCGTATTCATCATGTCTTTCAACAAAAGCAACTTTTCATAGAAATGATTAATGTTTGTAGAATCTTGATTATTCCGATACTCTTCTTTATTCATTCCCATTTTAGATTTTATTTCCGGATCATAAATCTTTCTTCCCCTACTACCACCATATGCGAATGTTCTGGCAATTCCAATAGCTCCTATAGCATCCAGTCGGTCTGCATCCTGCACACATTTTCCTTCTATGGTATCAGGTACGACCGAATCAGTTCCTGCGAATGAAACTTCATCTATAATTTTGCGTACCGCCTCTATCCTTTTACCATCTATTTTATTAATTGTCATAAAATCAACTGCATTTTTCTTGGTAGCATAATTGTCGTGAAAAAGCTTAATATCGTCCACATCATGTAGCAGAGCTGCCAACTGCACTGTTTTAACATCTGCATTTTCCTGTTTTGCGATTTTAGTAGCCAGTTTATATACTCGTATTGTATGATAATAGTCATGACCACTACTGTCTCCCAAAAATATACTTTTTATAAATCTCTTTTCATTATCTGTCATCTTTTCTCATAATCAACCTAGCAAAGCAATATATTGATTTACGAAAGTCATTACTCCGCCCACAAATAGAGCCAAACCAGAGCCATTTGATAAAACAAATGCCGGAAACCCGCATAAATACAGGCTTTCGGCATTTCTGTCCGTTATTCAAACTCTTTATGGTCCAAACATCACTTAACTTATTTTATTTAAGTTTCGGTCTAGTATGGGGCATATTTATATATCAATTACACTATTTATTTTGACCTACTGAATGGTTGTCGCCAAACTGTTGCCATGGGAATATTATAACTTGATGATACCTGAATGACAAGTTAATTTTCATTTTTTGCAACTACAAATTCTCTACTCCCTCAATATCGTCGCTTTCAAACATATTCTTGTGGTATGATTCATTTTCATCATCTTCAAAATCATCAAAATCAAACAAAACCGATCTATTTCCAATCAATGCCAATAATTCCTTACGCTCTTTTCTTTTCTTTATGTCTTCCATTTCTTCATACAACTCGTCTACATAATCTATCAACCAATTATTGACTTTTCCCTCACATAAATCAGCTAAATAATCATTTACTAGTGCATCATCCATTTCCAAAGATTCCATATCATTCAGTAATCTAAAAACACCAGACTCTCGCTTATTCTTATACATATAGAGCAGTAGCTCTTTTATTGAATTTTGTTCAATAACCATCTGCTCATAAAGAGATCTTCTTTGAGTTGATAAAAAGACTCTTGCAGCATTTGAATACGAGTCAATCTCATATGTATACGTATTAATATCTCTTGCCTTATGTTCTATTAATTCAAAATAATATCTAGCCAATTTTCCCAATTCATTTATGTAAAAACGTTTGAATGCATCAAACTGGATCAAAGCACATGGCTCATCAAAATTAAATTTTCCATTTTGTTTTTTCAAAAAACTAATAAATAACTTTCTCAACTCACTGCTATTTTTTCCCGGTATATAATTTGCATATCGGTAATTATTATAATAATTAGAAAAAACTCCCAAAAGACTTCTTCCATTTTTTGAAAGTTGTTCTGTAGTATATTTCTCAATTTCTTTTTCTAATTCATGATGGTTATGTTCTATAAGGCACTTTGGAACAGATTCCTTATCAGTTGGATTTTGTAGAACAAGACACAAATAAATTTTTTGTAACCGTTCTATGCCAACTGCTCCGGTATACAATATGATATTAATCTCATATTGATTATTTAATCCAGTTATCGACATTGTTTTCTTCGCTGATTCATATATAAATTCTCCAGAAATCTCTAACTCGCGTCCCATGTTAATACTTTTGAAATCCCATATTTCATCTACCAGCATCTCATCACCACCTTTATTATCATCTTATATTCAAAGATATCTTTCAAAAAAATCCTGTATTCTCTTCTTTGTGTATTTATTCTCAACCTCTTTTAATATGTATATCGACAATTCATTTAACGAACGAGTAAGGGCTACATAAAGCTTATTCTTCGTCTTATTCGCCTCCGTATTATTATCGTTAAATAAATATGCTGCCAAGTCATTTGTGAGAATGAATAAACACTTCTCCCCCTCCATTCCCTTTATGTAGTCTATTGATTTTACAAAAATCTTATCTTCTTGTTTTATTGAACTTTCGTCTTCAAAAATATTTATGATAATGCCATATCTTCTTGAATCTATTTTTTCGCACTTGCTCAGTAATGCCATTGCATCTTTTTTCTTTCCCGTATTCCTGTACTTTTCAATCATCTTCCCAGCATAATAATACGCTACTTTTTTAACTGTCTGAGCATCTTTGGTTGGATGATTCTCAAACAGCAATGGTTCAAGCTCTTCCGCTAAATTCTCTCTTATGTTATTCTTCTTATAGTCGTGTGTTTCATACACCCCTTGCTTCTGGGATATATACATCAAATCATATTTTTGTCTTTCAATTAATGTGTGGCAATCAATTTCACTTTCATAATATACTGATAATTGACCGGAGTCCTTTTCAGATTTCTGCTTTTCATTTTTATCTACCAAACGATTTGACAGTTCTAAATGTAATTGCGGACATCTATGACATTCTGATATATATCTAACATTTTGTTCGTATATAGACATAAGGTTTCTTAAGCATTTAAATCCTTTTAAATCCTGCTTCGGATCTCCCATCAGTATCATTGGGATTTCCATTCCACTTAATTCTTCTATAATTTCTTGCATATGCTTATCTATGTCCTGTACTTCATCTATACAGATCGCACCACAATATTTTACAATTGCATTTTTAATTATTTGTCTCCCGTCTTTTATATTTTTTGTATCCTTTGATTTTTTACACAATACCCATTTAGCATGTTCAGGAATTACTGTTTGATGAAGTACATTCATATCATCAAGTCTTTTAATCTTTGCATTTTTATACTTTGCGTCTTGTGGTAATTCTGCAATAGAAATTTTTTCATATTTCTTTCCATAAAGTAAATGATAATATGGCTTTATTATTTCCCTATACAAAAACGAATGAATCGTACTCACTATTATGTTTTCCGGAATTTGTACATAATGTTCGCACAGCTTTCTACGAATACAATCTACGGCACTATTAGTAAATGCAACGCAAAATATTTTCTTTTCCGCATCAATTTGATTACGAAGAAGTATTATTTTATCAGACATCTTTGTAGTCTTTCCTGCTCCTGCACCTGCTATATTTATTTCCACTTTATAACACCTCTTCTGACTCTTGTGAAAGAAAATCTATAACATCTTGGATATGTTTTGGCATTTGAAAACCTTCTAATTCTCCACTAGCTAAATCTTTACAAATCGTAAACATATCAGTTGCTTTTGCATTTTTCCACGCTTCTGTAAGCTGATCATCTGTCATATCATTCCAACCAAAAACATCTCCATATTTGTTCTTCAATATCTTATAGTTGTCACCCGTATTTACAATTTCCGGTTCTAAAGTATAATACTCGGTCGTTCTAACACATATTTCCTTATCATCATTATATTTATCATGTTGCTTCTTAGCGTTAGATTGATTATCATAATCACGAATAATGCCCAATTTATTGCCAGAACCTTCATTGACTTTTTTCCAAATATTCATTATTTTTTTAAACCCTTTATGAAATGACAGCACTTCAATGTCACTTAATGTTTCTTTTGAGTCAATATAAGAACGAATTAATAATTCTTCCGATATTCCTTCAAACAAAATACATTTCTTAGAGAAAAATAGTTTAAAAAGATCCAAATTAGGGTTCTTTGCTAAATATGCAAAATCTTCATCCTCTAATTCATCTGCAAATGAGTAAGCTTTTCCATTATGTAAAACCACCACATTTTTTAAATTCATCTTGTTAATGAATTCGGTACTATGTGTGGAATAAAACAACTGCACAGTTTTATTCTTATCCGTAAATGCTTTTAAAAAACTTACCATCAATCTTGTATTATTAATACACAAATGGGCTTCCGGTTCTTCTATCGTTAAAACATTCAGAGCAATATCTGTTTCCTTTCCAAGCAGTGAATTAATCAGCACAAACAGCAATACTAAGTTACGATGTCCCAATCCTTGCATTGACAATTCTTCTTCTGAATATCCCAACCTTACACTACTTAAAATAGATTGCATTGGTGGCATATTAGGCAGAATGTTAATGTGCGAAAAAAACTTCTTTGCACCCTTTAGCTCAGATGTTTCTTGCCAGTTAATTATATCATTAATATCACTAATTTCTTTTAGTGCCTCAAAGAAATGACTATATTCTTTTTCTATTTTCAATTTATCCTGATCAGAAAGTCTATCTTTCAATAAATCAACCAAAAATTTTGAGCCCAACTGATTCTTAGTTTTTGAAAAATCATCTCTTTCTGCCTCAAGAGCCTCGTACTTGAACATTCTCAATGTATCATATGACACATTGCTACCATCCGAAACTTTTATTGAATAATTATAATATTCTACTGGTAAGAGATTCATTTTAACCTCTTTTAAATTTGCATCGTTAATTTCAGTCTGAGATACAACTTCTTTTACCACTCTGAATATGTCTGCACAATTCTTAGGAGCGAACTCATATTTTATTCCATATTGAATTTCTCCGTCTTCGATTGCATACGACATATCCTTAACATAATATTCCTCTGCACCACTTGCCTGAATATTCACTTCAACACTTACTGTCGGTAAAAATTCTGCAAATTGCTCTACAGTAATCTCATCATTCCTAATTTTATTTTGATTCAGAATAATTTTCTTATAATAGCATTTCTTAGTTTCATTGTTTATATCAATCCATGATAATTTCTTACTGATATGTGTATTATCATCAGTCAAAAAAGGAAGCGTGATTGCTTTTAAAAAGTTGCTTTTACCGCTATTATTTTCCCCTATAATTGCTACCGTTTCTGCTAAACCTATATCTATATCCCTTAAATTTCTATAATTGCGTATTTTAACATGTGTAATCTTCAAATCTTCACTTCCTTTTTTTACAATACAGCTGTCAATTGTTAGTAAATATAATTTAAATAATGACTTCTCCAATTATTTTCTGCACTTTTTCCGACTGTATCAACATCCTCATCTTCTCATTCCCATCCTCAATCTTCGGCTTACCACACCTCCGATTATCCGGATGTTCCGACACACAGCAATCCTTATACCAACACTCGCCCATAAGTACCCCCTTAACGGACCACTTCTCGTTTTGTGTAAATTCACCCACCAATGATTTCATCACACGCTCTGTAGAATATCTCTTAAACCCTGCCACATACTGTAATGTCTTCTCATCGTCAATCCTTGACAAGTTGATTCTATGATCCTCAATTGCTGATAAAACTTCTTCACGAATCTTGATTTTATCTGTCTTTCCAGTGCCTGTCCATGCCACCAGCTTATCAAAAGCAAGAATCAGATATTCAAAACAAATCATATCCAGAATGATAATCTTTCCTTCTGCCTTATCTGTTATTGATTTCAACATACGATACTTATTACGAATATCCTGATTATCAACCACATAGTCAAACGAAATATAATACTTATCGTCCTCTTTCATATCTATCTCTGCCAATGCATCCAATAAGCCCTGATTGCTTTCTTTACTTTCGACCACAAGTGCATCATTAAAGAAAAGTTGGTTAACCAATTTCCAGAAGTGAAGTCCTGCGCCGGTATCTTCTGTCCATAAATACTTCATATCACAACTCCTCTTCCAGTGTTATCCTATTATTGTCAAACTTCAACACCTTAAAGCTCTTATCAGATACATTTAGTCCGTCGCAATTTCGTATGAAAAGCATATATTGATTCGACGGCTCAAAATTAATAAAACATCTGACTTCATCATTAATCAAATTATCTGCATTATCGACTACAATAAAACTATCTCTGCACTGTTCAATCGATTCTGAGAAATTATCTGATTTGTAATTAAACAATTTTATAGCTTTGTATTCATCAGTTAATCGTAAATCTTCTAACATTTCATAAAGCACAGTTTTACCAGTACCGCTATCTCCGCCAACAAGAGTTATTCTATCGTCAAATTCTAGATTGTATGAAAATGGATCTGCTTTAAATGTGATATTCTTATAAATCATCTGCTTCTCTCCTTTCATACTCCTTGCCCCACCATGCATTATATCCTCTCCCTCCGGTCACTATATCAGAATCATTGAATCTGATTTGCACATCAGCCGGAATATCAAAAAGCGTTGGTCTGGACATATAAATCTTTATATTATCCATCGTAAAAATTATTTTAAGCACATTCGGACCACATTCTTCTACATTTACCACCTTATCAGGATGCTTTACAATATTAAGTAATGTCTTGCAACCAGATGACAAATTACGGATTGTACCTAAACCATATTTTGTTTCAATATGCTTATCTGATGTCAACTTCGCCTCATCTACTTGCTGAATGAGATTTATTTCATTTGAGGACATTTCTTCATTACTTGTATTCAAATTGAAATACAAATCGTTTTGAAGTATCCAGTCTTTTGATTCTTTTTTTTCTGTATATATATCTATCATCAAAAATCCTCCCTTTAAAATAGTACTCTTCTACCTTATTGAAGCAAAAAAGAATCAAAACCATTTTTCCTTATCAATTTGTCCGCTTCTGAAAGATTTTCCATCGCATCTATCAACTTCTTACCAGAATTTATCATATCACTCGCCAGATCCCAATTATCTGGAACCGGCACAATCATCTCTTGAATATGTCTAGGCTGTAAATGTTGCTGAACAGAACCATATTCATCCAGTAACATTAAAGACAATGCTGTAGACGACGTAAAATAAGCTAATAAATATGCTCTTAGATTCAAGTCTTGAACACGAATACGAACCAGGTCATCACTAATCAAATAATTCTCTGCCAAATCTTTTGTTGCATAAGTGACCTTTCCTATTGTACCTGACCGAGTAATTAGAATATCACCTTCCTGAATTTTTAACATCTTCATGTATTCTTTCTGAATTTTACTTGCCTTAGATTTATCAAACCACTTAACAGTAAATCTTCGCAACTCAAGAGCCCCATTAGCTGTTAGATAAGGTACAAGATTGGATTTATCACCAGGATTTTCCACCTTAATATTTGATGAGTTCCATCTTGGTCCGATATAAATTCTCATTCCAGCTTCTAATTGTCCAACCGTTGTAACAGACCACCCATCTTTAGAATCAAATTCTAAAACACTTTCTATTGCCATATTAAGTTTCGGAGAATAATGCTGTGGATTAATATTCAAATAGTCTTTTATATCTGAGCACTTTATTGAAAAGATATATTCAGATGCTTGCATTTCCTCACCATTCTTAAATGATTCATAAGCTTTCGCTATATCATCTAAGTCATGATTCAACATTCCTGTACTATTCCCATTCCCATCCAAAATATATACAGTATTACCTTTAGAATCCTGACCTATTCTCTGCGACTGTGCCATAAAAATCGGGTAATCATCTCTTACCTTTTCACCATCTTCTGGTTTCGTTATAAACAATACGCAAGTTCTTACCCCTGTATCTGGTTGAAATGTATCCTTGTGCAATGTCACTACAGCATTTAACTCATAATTTTCTAACAACCAATAACGATATGCTTCATAAGTTACGTTATCCAAGAAACCTTTCGGCAATACTATCCCCATACGCCCTCCTGGCTTTAACCAATCCAAGCATCTCTCCAGGAATAGTATTTCTGGGGCTTGTCGTTGTAATATATCTCTATCAGACGTATTAAAATATATTTTTCCATCTTCACTCTTTGAGTAAGTATGGCCAAAATTAAATGACTTTAAAATAGTTTTATCTGATATCTGAGAATCCACTTTCTGACCAGAAAAAGGGGGATTTGTTGCAATTATCGAAGGAGCATTTGGCTTTCCTTTACAACATCTTGCAGATATCCAAGGATCTAAATTTTCATAAGAATCTAACGAGTTTCCTCTAGTCATTCCAGACTGCCCATCGCCCGTCAACAACATTGCACACTTAGCAATTTTTACCAGTCTTGCAGCTATCTCTACAAGATAAACACTTTCCTTAATTGTTGCAATTTGTCTATCACGCGCTGGTGAATTCACTGCAGTTGACTCTATTACTTTTCTTCTTAGATATCTAAAAATTCCTGTTGCAAATCCGCCACTCCCGCCAGCAGGGTCAAGTGCATGCTCCCCAACGTTTGGATCAAGCATTTGAACCACCATATCTACAACAAGCCTGTTAGTAAAAAATTGACCTTGTTGTCTTTTAAGATTTATATGAGTAAATTGCTCATAAGTTTCTCCCATCAAATCCCAGTCATCCGCATCATCATTTCTAGCTGCAAGACTCCACTTTTGAAGTACCCCGACAGCTTCAGCTATACAATCATTCCCCACCTGTATCTTCTCATAAGATTCAAATACATCTGGATACTGGTCAGCATATTCTCTAAATAAATTCTGCACTGTATCAGCAATTCTTTTTCGCCCCTCTGTGGTTTGAAACTCATCATTAGTAATCCAAAATCTTGGTAATATACCAGGACTTGTTTCATCCTGTATCTTAGCTAACAGAATTCTAACCATATCCATTGCAAGGTCAAAGTCTTCGTTTTCCATTCCTCTACCATATAATTTATTATGGCATGACGAAAGAAGAAACCTTACATTATGCGGTCTAGGTAAAGCCGCCTTATTTGGTATCCTATCTGTCTCTTCAATCCACTTTTCCTTATATCGTGGAAGTGAAATTATTTCATCAAGTCCTATCTCTCCACCACTTCTTTTTCTGTACACATACATACCATCTCCATTGGTCCATACTCCACCAATAGCCGACGTATTATATATATATGACACCATCTGATTATATCCTTCTGTAACATTAGCTTTTTTGCACTCCACAACGAATAAGATATTTCCTTGATCTAATTCAACAGCAGCCTTTTTAGAAGTATAAACTACAATATCAGCTCTTATCTCACTACCATCATTAGAGTTTGTCATTATCTTAGAACCTTGTTGAATAGGTATCTCTCTACGAATCAATTCCTTTGGATAACTATAGTCAATCTGCAGAATATTAATAAACTTCTGCCGCACCCTTTCCTCTGGTGTATCTTTTAAATTTCGTCCTGATAATGTATCAATAATATTCCCATCGTCAGAAAACTTAACCTCAGTAAGTCTAATATTATCAGCCATTACTTTTCATCTCCTTTGATTTTCAAAATATTTTAATAACCTATATAAATATCATTATGCATTCTCAATTTTTCAAAATTCATAAACATTTTTCTATTATAAAAAATATTTATGTTTTACATAATTTGTGCAATCGCCACTGACATATATATTTTATTTTTTTACAAATTCGACAACATCTCCAATATTGCAATGAAATTCTTCACAAATTTTCTCTAACACTTCCAATGTGACAGGTTCTCCTTTTGATAATTTAGCCAGTGTACTAGAACTAATCCCTGTTGCTAGCCGCATCTGTGTTTTATTCAATTTTTTATCAATTAATAATTTCCATAATTTATCATAGGATACAGCCATTTTGATTTTCCTCCATAGTAACATCTATCATTTCTTAACACAAAAATTATTATATCATGATGCACACTTTTTTCAAATAAAATATTTGCAAATTCAAACATACAACTGAATAATATTTTACAGCTATATCGTCTAAATTCCGTCTATATTTTAACTAATTATCATTTTCATCTTTTGTCCACCAGTGTGTAACGACAAGTACTGACTATAATTAAGTACTTGTCTAAATCCACTGAGTTTACCTACTCCTATTCCAACGTTCTTCATTGTTGTAGCTCTGCTTTTCCATATCCATCTCCAAGCTTATTGCCACGGATACCCCGCTTCATATCCAGCATAGTAAATGTTACTGTTTTATCTGTTACACGAATCTCCCAACCATATATATTGATCAGACATTCCACCAGCTGATCAAATGACTTTACCGCCGGTATCAACTTATCAATGGTATTTCGTATCAGCTCTTTATTTGAAGTCATTCCAACACCATCCTTAGCATTGGATTTCATTAATCGTTTCTCTACCCAATAATCATCGTGATACACTCCACTGCGTTTCGTGGATATCGTAAACCGTGAAATATTCCTGCACCACAAAACGGCTATTCGCCAGTGGTGCATATGGACAAATTTGTTAAACGCTTTGTCTTACAGAAATCACCTATGTCCTGATTATCAACCACGTAATCAAACGCAACGAAGTATTCATCTCCATCTTCAGTCTCCA
>ULQX01014769.1_pt1 | contig 10568 bp, 5 predicted proteins | sample 1954941 | NCBI WGS metagenome assembly ULQX01 (sample SAMEA4835667, study PRJEB28245) | human gut metagenome | biome: gut microbiome; material: fecal sample | place: Denmark | collected 2008
TGCCGGATTTTGCGTCCTGCCGATGGCAAACCGACGAAGGCGTACCGTGTGTACGTCGAGGAGATTTGACGATGGCAGGGCGGAAAAGACGGTGCATTATCTCGCGGGGCGCATACGTTTGAGAAGCTCTATATCTCCCTCCAAATACGTGCTGGCGGCGCGGGAGAGATCGTAGGTCATGCAGCCGCCCTTGTCGGGACAGAGGGGCAGGATGACCGCTTCGCCGAGACGGCTGAGGGTGAGGTTGCGGGCGTAGAGGGAACGGAACTCGGTCTCGAGGGCCAGAAGAATGTCGCGGGCGTTCTCAAGGCAGCAGAGGGAGAGCTCCCAGGCGGTCTCATCGTCCATGCCGGTGTACTCGGGGGCGGTGTAGGGCAGGATGCGGTTGACGGCGGGCTGAAGGCCGCCGGGCAGGGCCTCGCTGCGGCGGACGGTATCGCCGCCGATGAAGGGATAGAGCGTGGACTCGACGAAGCGCAGGCGCAGGTTGGGCAGGTAGTAGATGGCGTCCACGTCGTAGCCCAGCTGCTCCATGAGATCGCGGCCCATGCCGGTGAGGTAGCCCACCAGCACCTGATCCACGGGGGTGTTCGTCTCGGCGAGCAGCGGGGCCAGGCGGCGGATGCGCTTGCCGTCGTGGAGCATATCGTCCACGAGAATGACGGGGCGGGCAAAGGCGTGGATGGTGCGGACCTGGTCGGGCAGGGGCGAGTAGTCCGGGTAGGCCTCGATGGAATAGGTGCTGAGGTCCGGCTCGTAGACCTTGTCGGTACGCAGGGTCTTGGTGACGGTGTTGGGCACGGCCACGCCGCGGAGGATCTTGCCGTAGGGGACGCAGATATCCGGGCCGAGGACGCGGGGCGTGGTGGGCTCCGCGGGGACGCCGTTGCGGCCGGTGATACGCTGGAGCAGCCGGTGGTAAATGACGCCGGCGGACAGGCTGAGCACCAGAGATCCGGGCTGCAGCTTTGTCAGCGCCGCCTGCAGGCGGCGGTGGGCGGCGGCGATGGCGGCAAGCACACGGGGCGAGGAGCTGAAGGGCGCCTTCACCGCGGTGTCCACGTTGCGGCTGAGGACGATGGGGCAGCGCATATCCACGGCCAGGGCGTCCGTGCTGTCACCAGCCGGGACGAAGCCCTGGAGCGTCAGCAGCTGGCGGCCGTAGCCGGAGACGGCGCCCTCCAGGGGAAGGTAGAGGGCATAGGTGAACTCACGGCTGAGGGCCAGGGTCAGCACCTCGGTGATGAGCAGCTGGCAGAGGTCGCTCTGGCGCTCGCCCCGGGGCACGAACAGCCCGCTGATGAGCAGGGTGCGGCCGCCGGCGTTCTGGCGGACCAGACCGGAGAGGGCCGGGTCGCCCAGGCGGGCGAAGAGGCGGGCGGAGTCCAGGCAGGCGTAGCTGGCCGCGCCCAGAATGGTGCCGTCGGTGTCCCGGCAGACCATCACGTCGTCGCCGCGGCTCTCGATCTGCGTCCGCAGCGCCGCGGCGGTGGGCACGGAGAGCATGGTGCGGAGGAATTTCTCCGCCGTCTCCGGCGAGGCGGGCAGGAAGCTCAGGTCCTCGGTGCGGAGAACGGGCTTGTCCTGGGGCTCGCGGAGGTACAGGCCGCGGCGATAGATGAACTCCTGCACCGTGGGATCGATGAGGTTGGAGATGTCGCGGTTGGCATCCACCGCCTCGCGGATGCGGGTGGAGCTGATCTCCTCCAGCTGGGGCGGGAGCGTCAGCTCCAGCACCTTGCCGGTGATGCAGCTGTAATCCGCCGGCTCGGCATCCGGCTCGGTGCGGCGGAAGACCACGTGGTCGAAGGTGTGGATGGAGTCCGGCGTGACGGACTTTTTGTAGGACGAGGCGTGGAGCACCACGTCGCTGCCCACCACGATGGACACGCTGCGGCCCGGGAAGGCGGCGCGCAGCTCGTGGAGGTTCTCCGGGTTGGCGATGTTCACCGGGAAGTCCTCCGGGAAAATGCTGACGTGGAACACGTCGGCCACGGCCATGGCGGCGATGCGCCGGCGCAGGCGGTAGGGCTGGGTCTTTTTGGACCAGGAGAACTCGTCAATGGCCAGCAGGACCTCGAAGCCCTGGTCGCGGATGGCCCGGACGATGCCCTTGTGGGACAGGGTGAAGGGGTCGAAGGTACCGGGGAAGAAGGCCACGGGGCGGGGCGCGCCGAAGTCAAAGCCCTTGTGGAACAGGCGCTCCTCGGTGATGAAGCGGTAGAGCTTGCCCAGCATGGCGGCCCGGTAGTAGAACGTCAGGCCCTCGCCGGGGAATTCGTCCTGGGCGGAGAGCAGCTTGCGCTGGGTGAGCATAAAGGCGCGGCGCTTTTCGTGGCGGCCCAGCTCTCCGGAGCCGAAGACCCGGCGGCCCAACACGAACAGGGCCTCCTGCCGGGTGGCGCCGTCAATGCCGCTGAGGCCCCGCATCAGCAGGCCCAGCAGCCGTTCACGGCGGCGGCGGTAGGCGTCGTCCGTCTCCGGGAAGCGGGAGCGATAGGCATCGTACGCCTCATAGATGACGCCCACGGTATCCAGCACGGAGGCGGTAACGCGGCTGTCGGAGGAGCTGAGGTTCACGCGAAGGTCGTCCAGCACCTCATCCAGCTCCGCCGGGGGCAGCCACAGGGCAAAACGGCCCAGGTAGTCGGGGATATACTTGGTGAACTCCTGCTGGCCCAGCTCCAGGCCGCGGCACAGCTCCACCGCCACCTCGTTGCGCTGGTCGGCCGTCAGTCGGGGCGCCAGGGCCAGCAGGGCGTTGCCGGCGCTGTGGCGGACGGTGACGCGGTCGCTGACCTTGATGAGATTGGACAGGTGGGTGGCGATATGGAGGGCGGGGCTTTTGCCGCTGCGGGCAAAGTCCGTCAGCAGGCGCAGGTTGCCCTGCTTGGTGATCCACGGCGTGGCGGTCTTCAGGTTGTCCAGGAAGATCTCGGAGACCACGTCCTCCGGCAGAAGAAGGGGCGCGCCCTGAGAGAGCACATCCTGCTTGAGATAGCGCAGGGTGCCGCTGTCGCCGTCGGGGACGGCTGTCACGGCCTCCAGCGCGCGGCCGTCCTCCGGGTACAGGCGGGCGAGACGGTCCAGCAGCAGCACGGCGGCCATGCGGATGGTCAGGTCCTTACGCAGGGACAGGGCGGCGGAAAAGTCCATCATCTGCCGGGCGCGGCTGGCCGTATAGGCCGTATCCGGCAGAGCGGCGGCGGTATCCAGCAGCTGGAAGGCGGTGTAGTCGTCCAGATCCTCCGGCCTGCGGTAGTAGGCGAACACCGGGGCCAGGAAGCGCTCCTCCCGGCCGGGGCAGTGGCTCAGCAGGGAGCCGACGGCGAATTTCAGGGTATAGCCGATCCAGCGGCGGTGCTGGGGCATGAGCTTATGGTCGGGATACAGTATCTTGTCCAGATAGAGCCTCCACTGGTCCACATCGGTGATGGCCCGGGGGTCCGGGCGGATGTCGGCGGGGCGCTCCTTGGCGTAGCCGGCGTGGAAGCCGGCGATGATCTCGCCCAGCAGCGCCGCCGCCTGACGGCGGATATCGCCCTCGCGGTGCATCAGCAGCTCGTAGAGGAACGTCAGGGTCTGGACCTTCTGTGGGATATGCAGATAGAGGGAGTAGGACTCCATCACCGCCAGATAAGCGCGGAGACGGCGCCAATCCGTCTCGCCGCGGGCCTCCTCCAGCAGACGGGCGAAGCTGCGCTGGTCGGTGAGGCGGTGCATCAGCTCCATATTGTGGCCCACGCAGCGGAGCGTCAGGGCGCGGAGGGCCTCGTCATCGGTCATGAGGGCGGTGTGCTTCTCCGGCAGCGGGGGCGTATCGCCGCCGGACATGGTGACATCCACGCCGCGGCTGACCATGAACTGCTCAAAGTCCTCCAGCCGGGCGTAGACCCGGGTATAGCGCTTCTGCTTCTCGCCGTCCACGTCATCCAGCTTATCCAGGATCACCTGAAAGGCCTGAGCCAGGGTGGAGATACGGGTGATCTCCCGGCCCTGCGCATCGTGGAGCTGCTTGACGCGGAAGTCGGCGTAGATCAGCAGCAGCGCCTCCACGGAGAGGTAGTCGGGCTCCAGGTCCCAGACGGAGTGGTTGGCGGCCACGTGGCCGATATCGGTCATCCGGCGGCGGCGGAACCACTGGTCGGTGTAGAAATAGTGCAGGTAGGGCACGCGCTCGCCGGGGCGGCAGCCGAACTTGCCCAGATCGTGGCCGGCGGCGGCGCCGGAGACCAGGGCCACGTCCACGGCCACGCCGCTTTTCCGCAGGGCGCGGGCGGCGGTGACGGCGAGGTGGTGGACACCGGCGATATGCTCAAGGGTGCGGTAGGGCGTGACCTCCAGGCCCAGACGCATCAGCTCATAGACGAACTCCCGCCTCCACAGGCGCAGGAAGCGTTGATAGGACGGGGCACAGGGACTGCCGGCCAGCTCATCATCGGTCAGGAAATCGAAGGTCCAGGCCGGGTCGTGGGGCAACAGCTCCGCCTCGGCGGCAAACAGCACCTGCAGCACCGACAGCAGGAACACCGCACCGGGGGCGAAGGGCTCCGCATCGGTCTTTTCCGGGTAGAGCAGGCGGCGGGCATAGTCGTAGGCATAGGCCAGCCAGCCCTCGGACGGTTCGCCGGGGCACAGCGTCTCCAGCTCCGGGCGGCAGAGGGCCAGCACGTCGGCGCAGCGGAGGCGCGCGCCGCTGAACAGCCCGGCAAAGCGCTGCATATAGCCCTCGGTCTCAATGGCGCGGAGCAGGGCGTTCCCTGGGGCAAAATAGTCCGCGGCGGGACGGTCGGAAAGGCGGCGGCGCAGGGCCAGGTCCATCTGGCGGATACGTTTTTTGTTCATGGCAAAACCTCCTGCCGGTGGTATCGTACGCGGGCCGTGTCCGCCGAAAGGCGCCCGTACACCGGTAAGATGTCCGGGATGGACACGGCACACCATAATAATAGGACACTCCCCCGCACGCTGTCAATATTCCGCGGGGCGTTTTGCCACCGTTTTGATACGGAACCTTAGTAAGGTCTTAAGCGTGTGTTCACGATTTGTTCACATTTTGAGGGCCAGGCGCATGATATGATATTGTCGGGGGCAGCGGCGGAACGGAATGACAATTTCTGCCGTCTAAGTAAATAGGAAAATCATCCCGCGGGCGCGCGGGAAGGAAAAAGGAGAACACGACATGAAAAAAGCGGCTTTTGTACTGGCGCTGGTGATGCTGCTGGGCTGTGTGTCCGGCTGCGGCGCAGCGGAGGGCGAGGCCTCCGTGCAGTCGGTGTCCATGATCTGCGGGCTGGGGTCCGTAGGTCTGGCGGACCGGTTCGCAGGCATCGTCAGCCCGCTGGGCGAGACGACCATCAAGAAAAACGACGCCATGACCATCGACACCATCAAGGTGAAGGTGGGCGACAGCGTGAAAAAGGGCGACGTGCTGCTGACCTATGACCTCAGCCAGATCCGCACCGACCTGGAGATGGCCCAGCTGGAGCTGGAGCAGCTGAACGCCACGCTGGAGGACCAGCAGGCGGAGCTGGAGCGTATACAGAAGCTGATGGACAGCACCTATGACGACGCCACCAAGCGGCAGTACGCCCTGGACCTGCGGGAGCAGAACGTGAAGGTGCTGGAGACGAAGGCCAACATCGCCACCAAGAAAAAGGACATTGAGAAGCTGAAGGCCAACACCGCCGACAGCACCGTCAAGTCCCCGGTGGACGGCGAGGTGCAGTCCCTGAACCCGGACGGCGGCACGGACAACTCCGGCAACGCCCTGCCGTTCATGACCATCGTGGAGACAGGCGGCTTCCGCATCAAGGGCTATGTGAATGAGAACAACGCCAGCGTGCTGACCGAGGGCACGGCGGTGGTCATCCGTTCCCGGGTCAGCGACCAGACGTGGAAGGGCAGCATCAGCTCCATCGACTGGAACAACGCCCAGCAGAGCCGCAGCGACTACGGCGACAGCGACACGGCCATGTCCAGCAAGTACCCCTTCTATGTGACGCTGGAGGGCGACGGCGAGGGCCTGCTGATGGGCCAGCACGTGTACATAGAGCCGGACTACGGTCAGGAGGACACCCAGGACGAAAGCCTGATCAACCTGCCCAGCTACTTCATCAACGACGCCGAGGGCAAGCCCTGGGTGTGGGCTCAGAACAGCAATGGCAAGCTGGAGAAGCGGAGCATCACCCTGGGCGAGTACAACACGGAGACGGACACCTATCCCGTGACGGACGGCCTGACGGCGGAGGACTATATCGCCTATCCCGACGACAGCCTGAAGGCGGGCATGACGTGCATCACCTATGACGACGCCACCTTTGACCCCAGCGCCGGCGGCAGCACGGGAGATATGGACGGCATGGTTGACACGGACGGCATGGAGGATATGGACGGCACGGGCAGCATGGACGGCATGGACGGCGGCGATATGCCCGCCGAGAACGACACCGTCACGGACGACGGCAGCACCGCAGCCGTGATTCCCGGCGGCGAGGCCGCCTCCGCGCCGGCGGTCATTCCGCCGATGGAGGGCTGAGCATGATTTTGGAAATGCGCGATATATGCAAGGACTACCCCATGGGAAAGTCCGTGGCACATATCCTGAAAAACGTGAACCTTGACGTGGAGGAGGGGGAATACCTGGCTATCATGGGTCCCTCCGGCAGCGGCAAGACCACGCTGATGAATCTGATCGGGTGTCTGGACGTACCCACCAGCGGCAGCTATCTGCTGGGTGGGCGGGACGTGACTACCTGCAACAACAAGCAGCTGGCGGAGGTGCGGAACAAGGAGCTGGGCTTCGTGTTCCAGAGCTTTAATCTGCTGCCGAAGCTGACGGCGCTGGAAAACGTGGCGCTGCCCCTGCTGTACGGCGGGGTGAAGAAGGCGGAACGGCTGGAACGGGCCCGGGCCGCGCTGGAGACGGTGGGGCTTTCCGACCGGGTGGACCACCGGCCGGACCAGCTGTCCGGCGGACAGTGCCAGCGGGTGGCCATCGCACGCGCCATCGTGGGCAAGCCGAAGCTGCTGCTGGCCGACGAGCCCACCGGTGCGCTGGACAGCGCCAGCGGCGCGGCGGTGATGGAGCTGTTTCAGCAGCTGCATGACAGCGGCTCCACCATCATCATGATCACCCACGACCATTCCATCGCCAACCACGCCGCCAAGGTCATGACTATACGGGACGGCGTACTGTCGGGAGGTGACGACTATGAGTGAGAAGCTGACGCTGCGGGAAAAGCTGCATATCGGCGAAAAGCGCCCCGACGGTGAGAAGCCGCGCATGAGCAAGAAGCTGAAAAAGGGCATTATCGCCGCCGCCTGCGTGGTGGGCGTGTGCGGCGCGGTGTGGGGCGGACTGACCATCGCCCGGAACGCCCAGCGGGGCGACGTGAACGTATACGCCGTCAACGAGTGCGCCATGACCGACTACTGGGGGGACACCTCCAACACCAGCGGCATGGTGACCACGGACAAATTGCAGAAGATCTACATCTCCCAGAGCCAGACGGTGAAGAAGGTGTGGGTCAAGGAGGGCGACAGCGTCAAGAAGGGCACGGCGCTGGTGAGCTATGACTCCACCCTGACACAGGCCACCGTGGAGCGCGCCAAGATCGACTATGACCGGCAGGCGGAGAACCTGGAGGTCATGAAAAACGAGCTGGAGCTGCTGAAGAAGGCGAAGAACAAGGAGACGCTGCAGGCGGAGCGCAACGGCCTGCAGAGCAAGCTGGATAAGCTGATAGAGGATGCGGACAAGGCCGCCGGGTACAAAGACCCGGTAACCCCCGGTTTTGTCACCGTGGAGGGCAATCTTGGCAACACCAAGGATAAGCCCCTGTACTACATCTACACCGGCACACTGACACTGGATCAGACCACGCTGGAAACGCTGCTGGCAGAGAAAACGGAAGCCTATATCGTTGCCTTCAAGCGGGAGGGCGACATCGCCGGCGGCGCCATTACAGAGAGCTGGGGCCTGCACCTGAAGCTGGTAAACGCAGCTCCCGACCCCACCCCTGGCGGTGAGACCGGCGGCAATACCAGCTCCGGCGAGGACACCGGTTCCGGTCAGACCACCGTCACCGTACTGACCAACGAAGGCAATGGCAGCGACAACAACGACAAGCCCGCCGCAGCTGAGAAGAAAATTTCCCTGGAACTGCTGAATGGTATGCCCGACTATCCCGAAAAGGCACGGGAATACAACACCAAGGAAATCCAGGACCTGCAGAAGAAGATCGCCCAGATCGACGAGCTGCTGGATACCTCCATGACCCAGCTGGATCTGAACAAGGCCATTCTGGAGAAGGCTCAGGCGGTAAAGGAGCAGGAGGTCAACCTGAAGGTGGCGAAGCTGAAGCTGGACAAGAAGCTGGCGGAGCTGGGCGACGGCAACGTGTACGCGGAGTTCGACGGCACGGTGAAGGCCGTGCGGGACCCGGACGCGGCCTATAACAACAGCGAGGCCGTGGTGGAGCTGTCCGGCGGCGGCGGATATTACGTCACCGGCACCCTCAGCGAGATGGATCTGGGCAGCGTGCAGGTGGGCGACAGCGTATCCATCAGCAGCTGGATGACCGGAGCGGCCTGCGAGGGCACCATCGTGTCCATCGACGACTATCCCACCAGCAACGGCAACAACTGGGGCGACGGCAACAGTAACGTGTCCTACTACCCCTTCAAGGTGTTTGTCACCGAGGACGCGAATTTGCAGCCCAATGACTATGTGGATATACAGTACCAGAAGGTGTCCGCCCAGCAGCAGGCGGGGAGCTCACTGTATTTGCAGAGCATGTTTATCCGGGAGGACAACGGCAAGAGCTATGTGATGGCCCGGGGCGATGACGGCAGACTGGAGCAGCGGTGGGTACAGACCGGCCGGGATCTGTGGGGCAGCTACACCCAGATACGGGGCGGGCTGACCATCGACGACTACGTGGCGTTCCCCTATGGACGCGACGTGGTGGAGGGTGCCCACACCCAGGAGGCCACGACCGACCAGCTGTACAACTACGGCATATAAAGGAGGCGGGATAACCATATGTTGGAAAATATAAATCTCGCCTTTCAGGGCGTGTGGAGCCACAAGCTGCGGTCGTTTCTGACCATGCTGGGCATTATTATCGGTATCGCCGCGATCATCACCATCGTGTCCACCATTCAGGGCACCAACGAGCAGATCAAGCAGAACCTGATCGGCGCGGGCAACAACGTGGTGCGGGTGACCATCGGCGCCACGGACAGCCAAAACTATTTCGACCTGAACTACTCGGCGCTGCCGGAGGGTATCGACCCAGTGACCCGGGAGATGCGGGATGAGATGGAGAAGCTGGGCAGCGTGTCGCTGGTGAGTATGTACTACTCCCGGGATTGGTGCGACAACGTGTACGTGGGCAATACGGCGTTCAGCGGGTCGCTGTACGGCGTGGACGACCACTATCTCACCGCCGTGGATTACGCCGTGAACTACGGACGCTCCTTCACGGCGGCGGACTATGAGAACCGGCGGAATGTGGCGCTGATCGACGCAAAGTCGGCAAAGTCGCTGTTCCAGGGCGAGAACCCCATCGGCGGCACCATCGAGATCAACGGGATGCCGTTCACCGTGGTGGGTGTGGTGTCCTCCCGGTCCAGCAGCGGACCGGTGATCAACAGCTTTAAGGATTATCAGATGTACGCCGGCAGCACAGCGGGGACCATTTTCATCCCGGACGTGTGCTGGTCGGTGCCCTATCGGTACGACGAGCCGCAGTACGCCGCCGTTCGCGCCACCAGCACCAACGACATGACCGCCGCCGGTGACAATGTGGCCAAGTACCTGAACGAGAACGCCATCCGGACCACGAAGTACAAGTACGAATCCAAGGACCTTCTGCAGCAGGCCAGCGATCTGCAGAGCCTGTCGGAGAGCACCAACAAGCAGCTGATCTGGATCGCGGCCATCTCGCTGGTGGTGGGCGGCATCGGCGTGATGAACATCATGCTGGTGTCCGTCACCGAGCGCACCCGCGAGATCGGATTGAAGATCGCCATCGGCGCGCAGCAGAGCCGCATCCTCTGGCAGTTCCTGACGGAGGCGGCGGTGCTGACCAGCATGGGCGGCATACTGGGCGTGGCTACGGGCATCGGCCTGGCGGAGATGATGTCCCACATCATGGGGACACCGGTGGCCATCAGCGTACCGGCGTGCATCATCGCCGTGGCCTTCTCCATGGTCATCGGCGTGGTGTTCGGCCTGGTGCCGGCCATGAAGGCATCGAAGCTGAACCCCATCGAAGCCCTGCGGAGAGAATGATACGCAGGAAGAAAAGACCGGCTTTCGCCGGTCTTTTTCTCTGTCTGCTCCCGGCGAGGACACAGCGAAAGCAGAAAACAGCCCCCGGCAGGGGGCTGTTTCTTTATTTACTGCGGCAGCTCGCCGGGGGCGACCAGGATGATCTTGTCGGCCCGGTCATAGTCGCTGTACGCCTCCTTGGTGCTGCGGAGGAGCGTACCGTCGCCGGCGTAGACGTTGCGGTAGGTCTGGACGGCGTAGCCGTTGTGGCCGGACTGCTCCCCCTCGCTGG
>ULQX01069115.1_pt1 | contig 10494 bp, 6 predicted proteins | sample 1954941 | NCBI WGS metagenome assembly ULQX01 (sample SAMEA4835667, study PRJEB28245) | human gut metagenome | biome: gut microbiome; material: fecal sample | place: Denmark | collected 2008
GAATTCCAACCCCTTATTTTTTGCTGGATGAACCAATTTTACAGAGATATTTTGATATGCTGACGGAAGCATTAAAGGAGAACTGGCCTAATTACCGGATCGGGTATTCCTTTAAGACGAACTCGCTCCCCTGGCTGGTAAACTTCTATAAGAAGCAGGGGGCTTATGCGGAAGTAGTATCCAGAGACGAATATGGATTGGCAAAATATCTTGGATTTCAGGATTCGGAAATTGTTTATAATGGACCTTATAAGGACGAGCAGTCCTTCCGGGATGTGGTGCTTGCCGGAGGATATGTGAATGTGGATTCCAAATGGGAGCTGGAATGGCTGACAAAGCTTTCAGAGGAATTGAAAGAAGAGGAGATTTTAACAGATTCTTCCGGTAATAGTGAAGCAGGCAGAGAGAAGAAGACACGAGAAAACGGAAAAGTAAGTGAAGTAAGTGAAATCCGGGTCGGAATCCGTGTGAATTTTAATCTGGAACAGATGTGCCCCGGGGAAACGACCATGGGAGAAACGAGTGGGCGGTTTGGCTTTTCTTATGAAAATGGTGAGTTTGCCAAAGCACTTTCCTATGTAAGAGCGCTTCCTCATGTAAGGGTTACAGGACTTCATCTTCATTCCAGCAGTAAAAGCCGCAGTGTACAGATCTTCCGCAGTATTGCACAGATGGCCTGCAGGCTGAAAAGGGAATTTGATCTTACGTTATCCTATGTGGATATCGGAGGCGGTTATTGTGGAGGAATGGAAGGAAGACCGGAATATCCGGATTATTTCCCGGCCATTGCAGAAGAACTCCACAGGGAATTTGACCCGGAGCAGACACAGCTTGTTGTAGAACCCGGAATTTCGCTGATTTCCAAGGGTTCCTTCTTTGTAACCAGTGTGATCGATGTGCGGGATATCCGGGACACCCGGTATCTGATTACCGATGGCAGCCGGTTTAATATTGATGCAACCATGATTAAATCCTCGTATCTGTACCATACGAAGCTGCAGAATCCTTCCGCATCTGTAATGGACAGACAGGAGATCACCGGTTATACCTGTATGGAATGCGACCGGCTTTTTACGATGGAGAACCTGCCGGAGCTTCAGACGGGGGATCAGATTATTTATGAGAATGTCGGGGGATACACCATTAGTCTGAATCCATTGTTTATTCAGTATTTCCCTGCGGTTTATGTACGTAATGGAGAGCAGATGACGGAAGTCCGCAGGAAGTGGACGGCGAAGGAATACGTGCAGGGGAATATATGGTAGATAAGATAATGCTGATGCGATGGTGATACAATGGTCAAACATGCACAAAATACTTGTCCTTGCAAGGATCTGCGGAACTAAGAAGTTCTAACTATTTCGGCATGTTTGGCTGAAAAGGGACGCAAACGCATCAACGAGCCATCCGGGCTCGATTGCTGCTTGATTGGACATCCATGTCCAATCCTTGCTGATTGTGTGCGAAATAGAAGAACTTCTAAGCTCCTGCGCTATTTGCAAGGACTAAGTATTTCTGTGCATTAGGGAAACGTTGAGAAGTGTTTTGTGCTTTGATGAAACTTTTAGAATTAAGAAAAAGGATTGAAGTAACACGGATTAAGGTTGGATTTGCTGCGAAAGGAATAACAGATAATATGTCAAACAATATTTTAATTCTGAGCTGCGGTACAAGAGATCTTCTTGTACGTTATTTTAAAAGGGCAGATTATGAACGGGTGATCGGTGCAGATTGCAGTGAATTGGCACCTGCACTTTATGAGGCGGATAAATATTATCTGATTCCAAGAATGAAGGAAGAGGGCTATTTTGATGCAATTCTGGAAATCTGCCGTAAGGAAGGGATTACGGCAATTCTTCCGTTGCAGGAGGATGAATTAAATCTGATTTCGGAAAACAGGGAGCTGTTTGAGCAGGAGGGAATCCGGACGATTGTTTCACCGGTAGAAACCTTGCAGATCTGCAGAGATAAATATTGTTTCTTTGAGCATATGACGGAGCATGGGATTCCGGTGCTGAATTCCTATATTGATCTGACAGAATTTGAAAAGGCATATGAAGCAGGGAAGATCGGGTTCCCGGTATTTGTCAAGCCTGTCCGGGGGGCGGGAAGTGTTGGCGTGATGAAGGTTTCCTGTATGGAGCTTTTGAAGGCGTTATTTGCGTATAGTGAAGAGCCTCTTCTGATTCAGGAATTCTGTAATGGCAGGGAATTCGGAATTGATGTATATGTGGATCTTGTAAGTGGTGAAGTAGTGGATATATTTGCAAAAGAAAAGCTCAGGATGCGTGCAGGAGAGACAGAGAAGTCTGTTACCAGTAACGATCCGGCATTGAAGGAGTTTGTTTATCGTGCGGCTTCCACGCTGAAGCTGTCCGGACCGGTTGATATGGATGTTTTTGAAAAAGACGGGATATTTTATCTGTCAGAGATCAATCCGAGATTTGGCGGAGGCTTCCCTCATGCGTATGCCTGTGGTGTGGACACGCCCTCTTATATTTTACAGAATTTGCAGGGAATAGCGAATGAGAGCCATTTACAGGAGAAACGGGAAGAAATCTATGTCTTAAAGTATTCTGATATTCTGTGCATTGATCGTTGAGAAGGCATGTTATATGGCTGGTAGTATTGGAAAGGATAATCAGGAACGGGATTTGAGCAGTGCAAGCAGCGCATCTGCGATGCGGACCGCACCATTTCCATCCACAAGCTGCTGCATCCTTTTGAAAATATTCCTGTAACGAAGAAGACGCGCGGAAGCGGCCTGATTCCGGACATAAGGATTCATGGAGGTAACCCAGTGGGCTGCCTCTTTTTTTATGGATTCCTCGTTCGTGCGGACATCGCCGAGGCAGGGGATGGCATCGTTCTGAGCAAAGGCATTCGCAGATGCAATCTGATTATCAGCAATGATAAAGCTTGCGGTAGGAACACCAACTGCACACAGCTCGTAAAGTGTTGTTCCGGCAGCCGAGAGCGCAAGATCACAGGACTGCATCAGGGAAGCCATATCCGAAATACCCTGATGGAGAACAACCGTGGAAGCCTTGGCAGATGCTGAAGAAGAGATATACAGATTTTGCGTATCAGCAAGTTCACACAATGCCTGACGGTCAGGATTCATGCTGCCTAAAAGAAGATGAAAGCAGTAGCCTGGAGGGCATTCGGCAAGCAGGTATTCTGTAAGATGGAGCGTGGTATGATACGGATCGGAACCGCCGGATGCTATGAGAACATGGCAGACTTTATCATCGGATATCATGGGGATCTCTTTTGCTGCAGACTGAAACTGGGGACGGAGAGGTGCAAAGGCACCGCCTAACAGCTTCTTCCCGGCACGGGTATAGGAATGCTCATATTCCTGCTGTGTTTCCGGGGTGAGGATGTCATAATTGATGACCAGGTCAACCGGATAATCAAAGGCGCGCAGATCGTCCAGATAGACAAGAGTAACATGGTTTTTTAGGGATAAAAAATAGCGTTCGGTTACAAAGTAGGAATCCACCAGTAGGACCGGCTTAGCAGCAGAAGGGAGAGCTGTGCCGGAAACCGGGGGAAAAGCCCCGCTGGAAGCCGGTGCGTGGACATGGGAAGGCTCGCACTTGTCAATAAGTGCGAGTAATTCCGGCAATTCCCTTTCCGGATCATCATACCGGGCAGTTTCAAGAATACGAACCGGAAATTCTTCCTTACAGTCGAAAAAGCCACAGAGTAAAGCCTTGCTTTCCTGATCGGAAACGAGGAAGGTGATGGGGAAACCATCAGAATCCGTAAAAGTTGTACCTGCAGCCTGCTGCTCCTTTTTTAATGCCCGGGCAATCGAAAGACACCGCACTAAATGTCCGGTGGCAATTTCGGTATTTCCATCTGCTCGAATATAAATTACTGAATCAGCTCCCATGCCAGAGGAGTTCCTTTCTTTAAGAAATGCTTTGCCCTTTTGCCGAGCACTTCTTCATAATACATGGTATGAAGTCCGATTCCGGGACGGATCGAACGGATATTTTCGGGGGTTAAGGTTTCGCCCTCTGCAATGTCTTTGACAACGAACAGGGAGCGGGAACCGCGGTGCTCCTGCTTTTGTTTTTCGGTCAGAACATATTCGGAAGAGCCGAGTGCTTTATCTAAAATACGGATTTCATCAACCATCTGCTTAAATTCCTGCGGCTCCATGGAAAATCCACTGTCCGGGCCGCCGTCCGCACGGCGGAGAGTCAGATGCTTTTCCACCATTTTAGCACCAAGAGGAACGGCTCCTGCAGAGACAATGGTTCCCAGGGTGTGGTCGGAAATTCCGGTCAGGCAGTCGTAGGTTTTTGCAAGGGTCGGAATGACGTTCAGGTTGACCTCTTCATAGGGCGTCGGATAGGCAGACACACATTTTAACAGGATAACATCCTCATTGCCCTCTTCCTTACATACCGCAAAAGCGCGCTCAATATCCTCCGGATAAGCAATTCCGGTAGCGAAAATAACAGGCTTGTGCAGTTTTGCAACCTTACGGATCAAGGGAATATCATTGATTTCGTAGGAGGCAATTTTGTAAGCGGGAACGTTGAGCTCTTCCAGAAAATCCACAGCTGTGAAGTCAAAGGGAGAAGAGAAGCATTCCATGCCAAGCTTATGTGCCTCTTCGATGAGCTTCGGCTGCCATTCCCAGGGGGTATATGCCTGTTTATAAAGATCATATTCGGAGATGCCGTCCCACAGACCGCCTTTATTCATGAAACAGTCATCGTGGCAGTCGATGGTCAAAGTATCGGCAGTATAGGTCTGCAGCTTGACGGCATCCGCACCGGCTTCGGCAGCTGCGTGGATGATTTCCACGGCGCGGTCATAATTTTGATTATGGTTGGCAGAACCCTCCGCCACAATAAAGGTAGGAGAAGCGGCACTGATGGTACGCTTCCCGATCTGCATCGTATGATTCATGGAAAGTCCTTTCTGTGAATGTAATGATAGCAAATTTTAACTAAATAAGCATTCGATGTCTATAGGGTTATTATTTACATGACTTTGAATCGTTATCAAGACTCTGAATGAAGCCTGCGGTATTTGATTTCGGCAATTTCCCAGTCCTCTAAGGTATCTATGTCCTGTACTTCCATTTCAGTTAAAACAAGGGGTACCTGTCCCTTGACATCGGTAGTTCCCTCTTTTAAGAAAACGTCGGTGCGGCAGGCATAGAACTGTCCACAATCGTGATAAATCTTCTGTAAATCCTGGCTTCTTGCAAGGGCATACTCCGGAAACTGGCGTTTTAAGAAACCTTCCTCACTGATTAATAATCCTCTCTGCGGGGGATAGGAAAAGGGCACCACCGGCATTACGGAATCCGAGTCGGCAAGAAGGTCCATAGCCTGTTTCAGCCGTTCACCGGTGACAAAGGGAGCGGTCGGGTAGATGCAGCAGAAGTTGTCAAAATGCTCACCACGTTCCTCGTAGGTTTTCAGTACCTCCATAATGACATCATCGGTGGAGGCATAGTCATTAGCCGTTGCTTCTGAGCGGAAAAAAGGAACCGAAGCACTGTATTTTACTGCAATTCCGGCAATCTCCGGATCATCGGTAGATACCATGACTTCATCAAAGGCTCCGGAAGAGCGTGCGGCCTCAATGGAGTAGGCAAGAATCGGCTTCCCGCAGAATTCCTTAATATTTTTACGCGGAATACGCTTGCTGCCTCCACGTGCTGTGATCATTGCAAGATTATGACTCATGGAAGAATACTCCTTTTTATTCATAAAAATTAGCAATTCAAGTATACCTTATCTGTTATCGGATTGCAAAGAGATATCTGCGCGCAATGTCTGCCGGTTATGATTTTGCATGATAGACGAAGCGCAGAAGTTGTGATACACTGTAAACAACAGTTCAGCCATGCAGAAATGAATATACAGGATGACCGTGGGAGCTTGCTCACAAAGGGCAGCTTGTATATTCATTTCTATAGGGCGGACGCCCGACATGAAATAAGCTGCCGGAAAGCATGTATATATGTCAGCCAATCAGAACAATCCGGCAGCTTGTTACAGATATAAAATATAAGGATATCACAGAAACATGGTTAAAATTTTTAAAAAGATGATGGTGCTTCTTGATGCACGTCAGAAACGAATTATGGTGCTTCAGTTAATTCTGATGCTGATTGGAGCGATTCTTGAAACTGCCGGTATTTCGATGGTAGTTCCGGTAATGCAGGTGGTTCTGGAAGAAAATGCGGTGGCAAAGCACCGTTATCTCCAGGTGATCTGTGAGCTTTTTCATATTGACAAGGAGAATACCACAGCCGTTATGGTGTTTGTGATGATGGCCCTGATTCTGATGTTTGTCCTCAAGAATGTCTTTCTGTTCTTCCAGCAGAAGTCACAGCTTAAGTTCGTCTATACCAATCAGTTTGCCACCTCGAGACGCATGATGATCAACTTTATGCAGCGCCCGTATGAATATTATCTGAATGCGGATACGTCCGTGATCCAGAGAAGCATCACTTCGGATGTGAATAACATGTATGGACTGATTCTGGCGATGCTGCAGCTTTTCAGCGAGGGTGTCATTTTTGTGGGACTTGTCATTGTGGTGGCCTTTATCAGCGGAATTAAGATCACCATTATCGTGGCAGCTCTTCTGATTGCGGTCCTTCTGCTTATTATGTTTATTTTAAAGCCGATCATGAAAAAGGCCGGCGTAGAGAATCAGGACTATTACAGTGGTCTTTATAAATGGATCGATCAGTCGGTAATGGGAATCAAGGAAATCAAGATTGCCAATAAGGAAAGCTACTTTATTAATGAGTATTCCAAGTGTGGAAATGGCTATGTAAGTGCCGTACAGCGCTATAATTTGTACAATGCCACTCCGCGGCTCTTAATTGAAACCGTAGCAGTAGCCGGAATGATTATTTTTATGATGCTGCAGCTGCTAAATGGAATTGAAGCAAGTGAGGTCATTACCCAGCTGAGTGCACTTGCGGTTGTTGCCATGCGCCTTGTGCCCTGTGCAAACCGGATTAACAACCATCTGACCTCGATTTCCTATTTTGAACCATTCTTTATGGGAGTCAGTGACCATTTACAGGATGATATCCGTGATAAGAATGTAAATTACGACGCAGAAGCGTATCGTCAGAAAATTGATGTACAGAAGATGGAGATCCGGGATAAGATTGAATTAAAGGATATTGTTTATAGATACCCGAACACGGAGACGCTGATTTTTGACCATGCGGATATGGTGATTCCCATTGGACAGTCAGTAGGAATTGTGGGGACAACCGGTGCCGGAAAGTCTACGGTTGTGGATATTATGCTCGGACTGTTAAAGCTCCAGCAGGGGCAGATCCTTGCAGATGGCGTGGAGGTCCGTGATCATTACCGGTCCTGGCTTAAAAATGTCGGATACATTCCGCAGAATATTTTTATGATTGATGATACCATCCGTAAGAATGTTGCATTTGGTTACGCGGACGAGGATATTGACGATGACAAGGTCTGGGCGGCACTTAAGGAGGCCCAGCTGGATGAGTTTGTAAGAAGCCTTCCGGAAGGACTTGATACCGGAATCGGTGAGAGGGGAATCCGTATTTCAGGAGGCCAGAGACAGCGGATCAGCATTGCCAGGGCACTTTTTGAGGATCCGGAGGTGCTGATTATGGATGAGGCAACCTCTGCCCTTGATAATGATACGGAAGCAGCCATCATGGATTCCATTAACCGCCTGCATGGACGGAAGACCATGGTGATCATTGCACACCGTCTGCAGACGATCGAAAAGTGCGACATTGTTTATCGTGTCGAAGACGGAAAGGTGACAAGAGAACGATAAAAGGGATCATTGTTGCGCATAGCCGGAAGCATTTGCTGCTCAGGTGTGCAAAAGTAAAGGGAAAGGGAGCACTGCATGGAAGGAAGGAAACGTCAGGCAGGAATTGAATTATTACGCATGGTTGCCATGATGATGATTGTTACCATGCATTTTCTTGCAAATTCCGGGAACCTTTTAGAACCGGGCAAGCAGTCAGACTTTTCTGCTGTTTTAGGAACGATCCTCGAAAATTTTTGTCTTGCGGCAGTGAACGCTTATGTGTTTATCAGTGGTTATTTCGGATATCAGGGAACGTTTCAGGTGAAAAGAGTCCTGCGGTTCCTTTGCCAGATCTGGTTTTACAGCCTGCTGGTTCCCCTTGTACTGATGGGTTTGGGGATCAGCACAGGCTTTCAGAACGGCATTTATGGAATCCTTCCTTATCTGTTTCCGATTGAGACAGAACACTACTGGTTTGCAACCTCGTTCCTGCTTTTGATGCTTCTGATGCCTTTTTTGAATCTTGCGGCACAGCACCTTCCAAAGAAAACCTATCAGACGGCACTTGTCGTACTCTTTATATTTTTAAGCGGAATCAAGAGTATTGTACCAGTAGCTTTTGCGACAGACCGGTATGGCTATGACCTGACCTGGTTTGTTTTCGTTTATCTCCTTGCCGCCTATGCAGGAAAGTATGATGAAAACGGAATTTTTCACCGGTTCAAAACAGGCAGGGGAAATGCGGCGATTCTCTTTTTACTGAGTGCCGCAGCCGGAATGGCAATTCAGTTTCTGATGAAAGATCTGGGAAGCTTTCTTCCCTCGTTACGGAATACCTGTGAATACTATTTTTCCGTGCCGTATCACTATAATACGATCACGGTACTTACGGCAGCCATCGGGCTGTTTTATCTGTTCCGTTCCCTGCAGATCCGGGAGGGAAAAGCAGCAGATCTGCTCCGTCGGCTTGGCGGCTTATGCTTTGGTATTTATTTATTACATGAACATATCGATATCCGCGGCAGCTGGTATGGGTGGCTCCAAGCACTTGTGAATTCGGCCGGAAATACCGGGGTGCTTCCTTTTTTGACAGAATGGATTTTCTGCCTGCTGGTGGTGTGTATTGCAGGCCTGCTGACAGACCTTATAAGAGATAAGGTGTTTCATTTGATGGGAGGCAGACTCGATAAGACTGCCCTGGGAAAATGGCTGAAAAATCCGGATGACAAGGAAAGCGGAGGAGGAAACAAATGAACGAATATGCGGAACGATTAAAACCTTTTTATCATTTTGCAGAGAAAATCCTGTTTCCGGTAATCCTTATCCTGTTTCCCCTGCTTAAGGTAAATCAGGGAATTGACCTGACGGATACGGCATACAGTCTTGGAAATTATGCGTTCTTTGGGCAGAATACGGTATTGTGGACACTGCTGACGTTTTTATCCAATGTCCTGGGATTCTTCTTTACGAAGCTTCCGTTCGGGGGAACCATGCTTGGCATGAAGGTATATTCCTCCCTGCTGATCAGTGCCATGGCCCTGCTTGGATACCGCTTTTTCCGGACGAAAATGCCGGCTGTCATTGCCTTTCTTGCAGAGCTTTCCGCAATTGGAATGTGCTGGTGTCCATCCGTGATTTTATATAATTATATGACCTATGCGCTATTGCTTACCGCAGTGATTCTGCTGTTTCGCGGACTGGTGCGGAAGCATCCGGGGTGCCTTGTGGCGGCGGGAGTGGTTCTGGGGCTTAATCCCCTTGTACGCTTCCCCAATAATGGATTGGAAGTGTTATTGATCCTTACTTTGTGGTATTATGGATATTTGAAGAAGAAACCGTTAGCAGAAATTGCGAAGGAAACAGGCCTGTGCATAGCAGGTTATGCAGCGGGCTTTGTGGCAGTGCTTGCCGGCATGATGCTTCTTTATGGAACGGGAACCCTTGGAACCATGATCGAAGGAGTCTTCGGCATGGCAGGCTCTGCATCCGATTATACCTTTGGAGAAATGCTTGGGATGATTACAGATGCCTATCTGCACGGAGCGGGATGGATGGCTTATATGGTGCTGTGTATTCTGCCGGGAATTCCTTTTTTCGCCATACAGAAGGAGCGTTTTCCCCTGCTTCGCAAAGTGGTATATTGTATCTGTATTGTGTTTTTGTTTATCGTGCTTGGCAGATGGGGCATGTTCAACTTTAAATATTATCAGAAGGAAGCCGCTCTCCAGTGGGGCGTGGTTTTCCTGATTCTGTCGTTGGGAATCTGTGTGTGGATGCTGTTTAGCAGAATGCAGGACTGTGAATGGAAGCTGATTGCGGCGATGAGCCTTATTGTGGTTCTGATCACCCCACTTGGCAGCAACAATTATGTGTGGCCGGCTTTGAATAACCTGTTCTTTGTGGCACCGATCACGTTCTGGACCATATACCGCTTCGCAAGGTGGGGACGTCCGTATCTGGATGTAACCGGGAAGGTTCCGCTCTTTTCCGTAAAAGCGATGACTATGGCTATGGTCGTTGCGTTCCTGATTCAGGCAGTCGGAATTGGCTGCAATTATGTTTTTCTCGATGGGGAGGATGGACATAAAAGGGATACGACAGTAGAAGGAAGCCGGATTCTGCGTGGAATGAAAACCAATGCCGCAAACGCCGGAACACTTGAAGAGCTAAATACCTTTATGCTGGAAAATA
>ULQX01045224.1_pt1 | contig 10493 bp, 10 predicted proteins | sample 1954941 | NCBI WGS metagenome assembly ULQX01 (sample SAMEA4835667, study PRJEB28245) | human gut metagenome | biome: gut microbiome; material: fecal sample | place: Denmark | collected 2008
TATATAATAATAAAAGTTATATATTTGGAGATTTAAACTATGTCAAAAATAGGTACTTTAAAGATAACGATAGAATTTATATTTTATTGGATATTAATTAATTTCCTGCAGGAGATCCATGTTCTGCGTTTTTATTGGGAGTATACGATTAAGCTTTGTGCTTTGTATTTTTTAATGCAGTTGTTGATTGGGCGTTATCAAGGAAAAGTGTTGTTGATGTATGATGAGATTCGTTTATTGATTCTTTCGCATTTGGGCTTTTTCTTTGGTAGTTTTTTGATTTTCCCATTTAGTTCTTGGACTGTTCGTAAAATATATGGGTTTTTATTATTAACCCTTGTCTTATTTTTGTTTGCGGGTTGTAACTCAAGATATTCGCATAAGATATTTCGTCAACGATTTAAACATAATACTTTGATTGTGGGTACGGGGCATACGGCTGCACAATTGGCTTTTGTATGTCGTGGAAATAGTTATTCATTATTGGATGTACAGGGTTATGTGAGTTGTAAGTCGTATGGGATTCATCAAGAGCAGGTTGTTTCTAAAAAGCAGACGATTGAATTGGATGCGGTAGATGATTTTATACGCACGCATAATATTGATACGGTATTGATTGCGATTCCGGAAATTAACAGAAAGAATTTAAATCGTTTGTTTGAGTTATTTAAAGGTAAGGTATTAAACATTAAATATTTGCCGCAGGTAACGGGCTTAGTAACGTTTGATACAAAGGTTGAGGATTTTGATGGTATATTAATGATTTCAAATTCTCGTGGTGTCAATCAGTTGGGATCTTATATTTTAAAGCGTTGCATGGATATTTGTGCAGGGCTATGTGGCATGATGATCTTGATTCCTTTAACGGTCTATGTATTCTTTAAAAATCGTATGGAAGGCGACAGAGGGCCTGTCTTCTTTACGCAGAATCGTATTGGTAAAAATGGCAAGGAATTTAAGATGTATAAGTATCGTACAATGGTGCTTGGTGCAGATAAGATTCTAGAGGATTTAATGGCAAGTAATCCAAAGATTCGTGAAGAGTATCAGAAGAATAAAAAACTGGCTAATGATCCTCGTATTACAAGTGCAGGGCATTTCTTGCGTGAGAAGAGTTTGGATGAATTTCCTCAATTTATCAATGTGTTCTTTGGGCAAATGTCTTTGATTGGGCCTCGACCGTATCTACCAAAAGAAAAAATAGATATGGGTGAATATTATGAGGATGTGGTTGCGTGTAAGCCTGGCATTACGGGAATGTGGCAAAGTCATGGTCGTAGTGATGTGAGTTTTGAACAACGTCTAATTCTTGATGAGTATTATTATCGTAACTGGTCATTTTGGCTGGATGTTACATTGCTTTGTAAGACAGTAAAACAAGTTTTATATGGAAGGGGAGCTGTTTAAGTATGAAAAGTAAATTTTCGAAAGTATTGAGTATTCTGTTAAGTGTTGTATTGGTGATTTCTTCATTTTACTTATTGTATCAAGTGATTCGTTTAAATGTATTGCCATCTAAATTCTTATTTCCACTTACTATTGGAGTGGTTGTCTTGGATGCCATTTGTATCTTATTGCTTATTTATTTTAGTAAGAATGTGGTTTCTAAAATTATTTGTATTGTATTAACTCTAGTTATTTGTGCTGCCTCATGTATGGGTGGGTATTATATTTCTAAAACACAGGGTGCTTTAAGTAATATTACAAATGTTGCCAAACATGCCAAAAATACAGTGAGTGTGATTGTCAAGGAATCAAGTGATATTAAGAATAAATCTCAATTGAATGGTGTAAGTGTGGGTACTTTACGTTTAATTGGTGAAGAAGGTTCTAAAAAAGCACTTAAGGAATTGAGTGGTGAAGGTATTGTTTTAAATCAAACTGAATATGATAGTATGACAGCACTTTTAGAAGCTTTCTATAATGGGGAAGTAGATTCGATTATTATTAATGAATCAAGTCGTAGTCAAATTTTGGATATGGAAGCTTATTCTAACTTTGATTCAAATACGCGTGTTGTGTATCAAACTTCTTATAAAGTAAAAAATAATGATTCTGCAACATCCGTTAGTGATATTACTTCAAAACCATTTAATGTATTGATCTCTGGGTCAGATACACGTGGTGGATTTGATGAAAATGGTCGTAGTGATGTGATTATGGTAGCTACAGTCAATCCTAAAACACATACCATTCTATTAACTTCTGTACCACGTGATTTCTATGTTACTACAGCTTGTGATGCAGGCGATGGATGTATGCAAGGAGCTTTAGATAAGATTACACATACGGGTATTCATGGTACAAATACGACAAAGCGTACTGTAGAACAATTGTTGGGTATTGAAATTAACTATACATTCAAAGTTGGCTTTGATACAGTAACAGATTTAGTAGATGCGCTTGGTGGGATTGATGTAAACGTAGAACCTGGTTATGCGACGAATACTTTTGCTGCTTTACCAGGATTTAGTGTACACGAAGGTGTGAATCACTTAAATGCTGAGCAAGCATTAGCCTTTGCACGTGAACGTTATTCTTATACAGAAGGGGATCGTCAGCGTACTAAGAATCAACAACAAGTCCTTATGGGTATTGTAAAAGAGGCTACTAAACCTAGTGTGATTACAAACTATGCAGCCATTATGGATACTATGGCAAATACTTTCTCTACAACAATGTCCAATGAGGAGATTACGGATTTAATTAAGTATCAATTAAACAACAATCCAACTTGGAAAATGGAGCAGTATATGGTTGATGGTACAGGTGATACTTTAATGTGTGCTGAACTTGGTGATGCGGCATCTGTCATGGTTCCAAATCAGAGTACGGTTAAAATGGCTAAGGATAAAATTAATGCCGTTCTTGCAGGTAAATCGAGTGAGGATGTTAAATAATATGACAGCGAATGATTATATAAATTCGCAAGTGGATCCTTGTATAAGAAAGTATGAAGATTTATTTAGAAAATATCATAAGATTCATATGGGTTTAATGATTGCTTGTTTTAGTTGCTTTATTGGTGTGATTATACTAAATGTAGTTTATATCATTGTACCTGTTATTTGGTTAATTCTTTCAAGTATTGTATGCACACTAGGAGGTTTATTACTATTCTTCTTTGATAGTTTGAATGGGTACTTAGAGAAGTCATTGTCTTATAAACATAAGGCTGAATCTTTGGGTTATGAAAAGAGTTTATATAAGGCGAAAGAGAATGGTTTTAAAGGTTTTGCGTATCGTTGTGAAAGATATATGTAGATTGTGGGATGGTCATATTGACTATCCCTTTTTTTGGGCTGATTTGCCAAAATGGTTGGATTTATACTATAATATGTAATTGTGAGCCATATAGAAGTTTATAGGAGATTATTTTTATGCCTAAAAAAAATGTAAAGAATGGTAAAAAATCAAATAGGGTAATCAGTAAATTTTTGACAATATTTATGATTGCGGCTTTGGCATTATTGATTTTTCAAATCATTAATTTGAATTTATTACCAATGAAACTCATGATCTTAGTGTCTTTAGTCTTAGTTATATTGACTTTGATTATTATATTAATGTTGCATTTTAAAGCTCGTAAGTTTTTTTCAAGACTTTTGATGGGACTTGTTGCACTATGTATGTGTGCAGGTTTAGCTTTTGGCAATTATTTTATTTTTAAAATGGATAATACTTTTGAAATGGTGACAAGTCTTGCAGATAGTAAGGCCACTTCAACTTCGATTGTCGTTTTAAAGGCTTCTTCGATTGAAAAAGAGAAGGATCTTGCAGGTGCTAAGATTGGTACGATTCTAGATATGGATAAAGAGGCAACAAATCGTATGTTGAAGGATTTGGATTCAGACAAAATCAAATATACGACGAAGGATTATTCTTCATTGGATGATATGATGGAGGCTTTTTATAATAGTGACGTGGATGCGATTTGTTTAAATGAAAAGTATCGTGATATCTTACATGAGGGTGGAGCGTATTTTAATTTTCAAACGGATTCTCGTGTCGTGCATCAAAATGTGTATTATACAAAAGTCACTAAGACTGATAATCCAAGTGATCCAGTAAATAATATTACTAAGGATACGTTTACTGTATTAGTAAGTGGTAATGATTCGTATGGTACGTTACAAGATTCGAATACGCGTAGTGATGCCAACTTATTATTAACAGTCAATCCTAAAACAGGAACGATTTTAATGACAAGTATTCCTCGTGATTATTATGTGGAACTTGTTTGTCCAGATAATGAAGAACAAGCATGTCCTGAAGGTAGTTATGATAAATTAACGCATTCTGGATTAATGGGTGTGAAGAGTACGGAAAAGACAATTGAAAAAGCTTTGGGAATCACAATTAATTATAATATTCGTATTAACTTTTCGAGTGTTGTAAGTTTAGTGGATGCTTTAGATGGAATTGATTTGGATATTAAAAAAGGTGAGGAAGTCGATATTTTCTATACGAATTCGCAGCCTGGCTTAAGTGTAGGTAAACATCATGTGGATGGTGAAACAGCCTTAGCCTTTGCGCGTGAAAGACACGCTTATGCCGATGGTGACAACCAACGTGTTCGTAACCAACAAAAAGTATTTAAAGCTATGTTTAAACGTATTGTTTCTCCTAAGATGATCACAAACTATGGTAAGTTTATGGATGCCTTAGCTGTTGCGTTTGATACAAACCTATCGGGTGATGAAATTAGTAAGTTTGTGAAGTATGAACTAAACAGAATGCCGAAATGGAAGATTGAATCGTATGCGATTGTAGCGGATTCAGATACAAAATTCTGTTATCAAGCACAAAGCTATGCGAGTGTTGTCATTCAAAATGATATTATGAATGAAGTGGCTAGAAAGAAGATTCAAGCTGTCATTGATGGAAAGAGTTCAGAAACGGTAGAAGATCCTTCTGGATTCTCGCAAACGCCAAATGAAAATAATGCGATTGGTAATACAGCAGAACTTGAAGCGATGGGAATCATTAATAATAGTGGATCTTCATCAAATAATAGTAGTAATGATTACGATTATAACTACGACAACAATTATGATTATAGTTATGATAACAGCAATGATTATGATTATAGTAATAATTATGATTCAAGTTATGATGATTCAAACTACTACAATCCAGATGATAACTATTATGGTGAAGATAGTTATGATGATACGGCTGGGTAACACTAAGATACCTTCGGGTATCTTTTTTAATGCGTAAAATGCATTGTATTATATCGAAAAATGAAGAAAATGTACAAATCATGAGAAAATATGTTGAGATTTCTATTTATTATTTAAGTGTGGTGCTAAAATGTGAATACAATTTTCTGTTACTAACTTTTTGTCTTTTAGAGATGAAGTGATTTTGAGTTTAAGTACGAATAAAGATGATTCGCATAAAGAAAATTTATTGTCTTATAAAAACGAAAGAATCTTGCCGAGTGTAGCGATACATGGTGCTAATGCAGCTGGTAAATCAAATTTACATAAAGCGATGAGAGCAGCTATTCGAATGATTCGTAGTTCAAATAATCTACAAATAGATCAGCCATTATTGATTACACCGTTTTTACTGGATGAAAATAGTCGTAATAATAAGACTAAGTTTGAATTCATATATGTATATAATGGTATTAAATATGAATATGGTTTTGTTCTAGATACACAATATGTGTGGGAAGAATATTTGTATGAGTATAGAAGTTCGAAACCATCTATGATATTTGAGAGAAGTAATATCAATACATATCGTTTTACTAGCAAGAGCAAACCACAATTGTCTAAAATTGTTGATAAAAATACTTCTAATAAATTATTTCTAGCGACTGCAACGAGTTGGAATAGTGATTTGACTAAAGATGCATATATGTGGTTTTCAAACATGGTAGATACATATGATTCTCAAAATTTAGAAGAGTTGATGTTTAAAGAGTTTGAAAAGAATGATGATTCTTTAAATGAATTTATCTTACACCTTCTACAAAAGGCAGATATAAATATTACAAATTTTAATTTTGAGAAAAATAAACAACCTAAAATTATGACATCTCATCAAGTGATTGAGAATGGCAAAAAACAAGAATATGAATTAAATTATTTTGACGAGTCAAATGGAACAAAGAGATTATTTACGTATGGACCTGTTTTAAAGAATGCATTGGAAAATGGAAAAACAATAATTATTGATGAAATTGATAATGCATTGCATCCTGCAATGACTAAATCATTTATCGAAATGTTTCAAAATCCAAATATTAATAAGAAGAGTGCTCAATTAATTTTTAATACGCAAGAAATTAGTTTGTTGGATTTAAATTTATTTAGACGAGATCAAATTTACTTTGTTGAAAAAGATAATAAAACGGGTGTTTCTGATTTGTATTCTTTAGATGATTTTTCGCCACGAAAATCAGAAAATATTCAAAAAGGATATTTGCAGGGAAGGTATGGAGCTATGCCTATTGTGAATTTCAATGATATTGAATGGTAAAAAGAAATGTGGAAATATCTGCATTCCTCCTTTTTTTTTCAGTATGGCAAATTATACGCAAAATATCATGTTATTTTCCCATTTAGGAAACTTTTATTTGATTCACCCTAATATTTTCCGCTATCGCAAACACCTTTTCTAGCCTTGTCCAATATAACTTAGTTACCAAATAAATTTACTGGGATCGTTAGTGCAGGATGAGCGGGATGCTTTTGTTAAAAAAGAATGTAAATATATCTTAAATGAAGAATATTTTGTATAATTAGTGTGTAGTTTAATGTTGGGGAAAAGAATATGAGATGTATCTTAATGAATAAAAATACACCTGTACTAGAGGTTGAATACATGAGTGGTGTTGGTGTATTCACGAATATATATGCGTTGTATAATACGGACTATATGCCTTATCATTTGTATGTTTCATGTGTTGAATTGAGTGAATGGTTTAAAAATCGTGGCATTCCATCCTTTAGAGATCAATTGGATTTGTTGATGCACCGTTTGAATGTACATGCACCAAGTGAATTATTAGATAAGGCTTTTGGTTTATCCTTATCCGATCCATATTGGTTAAAACCAAAGGATTTAGATATATCCTATGATAAGATCAATTTTTTTGAAAATGATTTTGAATATGCTCCATTCATGGATGCTTCTTTATCAAAGAATAGTGATCGTATTCAAAATGAATCTTCATTATATTCTCCAAATAATACAACGGATGGTATGTTAAGAAAGGCTTGGATCATTGAAGATGGCATTCGCTATTTATTGAAGGGTGGGTATAAAAGTGAAACACTGCAACCTTTTAATGAAGTCTTGGCTAGTGAAATTTGTAGAAGACTTGGATTTGATCATGTTGAATACTCATTGGCAATCTACAAAGATATGGTTGTTTCTAAATGTCCATGTTTTATTGATGTCAATACAGAGCTTGTAACGGGTCGTCAAATTATGGATGATTCGATAGATGACTATGAGTCTTATATTGAAAAATTAGAATCAGAAGGTATTGAGGATGCTCGTATTAAAATGGAGAATATGTTTATTTTGGACTATTTAATGTTAAATGAAGATCGGCATTTAAATAATTTTGGCATTATTCGAAATGTGAATACACTCAAATGGGTGGATGTTGCACCTATATTTGATAATGGACAAAGTCTTAATATTCAATACTACGATGATAATGAAATGCACGTTGTAGGTGAAGGAAAATTCTTTTATGAAATTAAACCCTTTAAAGAGATCATTCAAGTTGTACAAGATTAAAATCGCATTGATATAGATGCACTACAAGACTTACCTGCATGGTTTGATGATTTGTTGCATCAATATCAATATATGACTTACTATTCAGATCAACGTATTCATAAGCTATGTGTATTATTGAATCGACAAATTCATAATCTTAAGTTTTTCTTAAGTAGTTGAGATAACACAAGATTCATTTTATAATTGAATCAATCGAAAGGATGTTTATTATGTTTTGTAAAAATTGTGGTCACGAAATTAGTGACGATGCAAAGTTCTGTTCAAATTGTGGAACAAAAGTAGAAGTCGAAGAAGAGATTATTGAACCCATTGAGGTTGTTGATAAAACACAAGCTAAAGAATGGTATTATGTAGAGAATAATGATTCTAAAGGAGCCTTTACTTTAGAAGAAATGAAAGAATTGATTGAGTCCAATAAAATTACAGGTTCTACTCTAGTATGGAAGGCAAGTTTAAAGGACTGGCAAAAACTAGCAGATAGCGAGCTTAATGAATTTATGCATGTGGATGAAGAAAAGAATTGGTATTATGTTGAAAATAATGATTCAAAAGGTCCTTATTCACAAGATGAAATGAAAGGGTTTATGGAATCAGGTATTCTTTCAGGCAATAGCTTTGTATGGAAAACAGGTATGCAAGATTGGAAGCACCTAAAAAATACAGAGCTTGCAGGAAATGAAATGCCAGAACAAGAACCTACACCACAACCTTCTTATTATGGGGTGAAAGAAAAGAGTATTGCCTTAAATGTTGTATTAACGTTTGTGACTTGTGGACTTTATGGGTTTTATTGGCTTTATACAATCGCCAAAGATTTAAATGATTTATGTGCAAGCCAACACAAAGAAAAAGGACCGGATCCATTCCTTGTGGTTGTATTAAGTATTGTCACTTGTGGTATTTATCAAATTTACTATATGTATAAAGCGGGTAAGATGGTTTCAAGCCTTACTAAAAATGGTCAACACCTAAGTGATGATAGTGTTGTTTTAATGGTATTAGCCATTCTACAATTATCATTAGTTTCTTATTGCATCCTACAAAGTAATATCAATGGACTTTCAAAAAACTAAGACTTTAGGAATAGTTCTTATACTATTCCTTCTTTTATTATTCTATAAATGTCCTATTCAAAGTGTTACAGGCTTACCATGTCCTGGATGCAACATGAAAACAAGCCTATATTATCTAGTTCATTTTAAATTCTCTTTATCCCTCTATTATCATGCACTCCTTATTCCTACTCTTATTGTGTTTGTGGTGGTTTTGATGAATTTAAACAAACCAGAAAGAATCAAGAAACTATTGATCATCTGGGCCATTTTCATGATTGTCTATTATATCTATCGTATGATTGTGTATTTTCCCAATAATCCAATGATGTATTCTAAAGAAAATTTAATTTATTTCATATTTAGACACGTATAATGTCAATTAAAGATGTATTGTGAAATCAAAAGGAGGACAAGAAGATGTCAAACATTTATTTCACAGTTACAGGTTTAAACCATTATTACGGAAATGGTCGTTTATCTAAAGAAAGACAAAGACAATGAATATGATAAGGAAGCTATTAGTGTCAATCTTGCAGGACTAGGAAAGATTGGCTATGTTGCTAATAGTCCATATACAGTACTAGGAGAAAGCTATAGTGCTGGAAGATTATATGATAAGATCAAAGATGAGGCACAGGGTAAGATCAAGTTCATTCTAGATAAGGGAGTTGTATGTGAACTTGTAGAATAAGGGTATTAAAAAATTGGAATAGGTATAGGTAAGATGTTGTATCAGGGTGACAGTGAAGTATTGAATGAGCCAAAAATTATTACGGATGGATTCTAAGATGGGCACTCACCAAAAAGAATAAGCACGTTGTTAATGTGTATTCATATAAAGAAAATAACAAATTGAATTGTTTGATCTTTAAAGAGATGAGCGATGAGTGACTAGATTTTGTAGTTTAGTCAAGGCAAGGTGAAAGACATGATTATGATATTGTTGAAGGTCCGATGGCGGATGATACAATTTGGAATTATGTGGATGACTTTGCACGTGGATTAATTTCTAGAATTGCATTTTGGGAGTTGGTTAAATTTAAGAATCCCACACGTCAAGTTGTATTTTGTACAGAAGCAGCTTTGAAATGTCTAGAATATGCTAGGAGTTACGAGTTATAATTAAGTGTCGAAAACTCCATAGCTTGCTGTGGAGATGAAAGCCACTTTTTGTGAAGTGGACATACTCGAATCGCTATAAGAAATTGAGAACGAAACATACAGAGCTATGCAGAATCAATGCGATCAATCGACATTTAGCTATCCATGAAGATGTAAATGAATTAAGAAGCTTAGGGGATGTTTTTGTGACAGAGCCAAAGAATGCCAAGAAACTGCAGAAGAAAGCTAAAACTGGAAAGCGCAGGAAAAGATTTGGTAGATTTATAAAAAATAGATGTCCAGGCTATTTTCAGAGTCAGGCTAAAAGAAAGTTTAGAATCTATGTTGAAGTGCCAAATGACTATAAGGCAAGTCAATATGATCATACGAGTGATACATATATCAAGAAATCGTTGTCACAAAGAATGTATAAACTGCAAGATGGAACAATGGTACAAAGAGATCTATACTCGTCCTTTCTTTTGTACTGCATTGATCTAAATACAAACAAAATCGATAAGAACAAGTGTATTCATGAATTTGAGAAACAGTATAAAAATCAAAATG
>ULQX01018041.1_pt1 | contig 10471 bp, 6 predicted proteins | sample 1954941 | NCBI WGS metagenome assembly ULQX01 (sample SAMEA4835667, study PRJEB28245) | human gut metagenome | biome: gut microbiome; material: fecal sample | place: Denmark | collected 2008
GGTTTCTACACGTGTTTCTTTGACCGGCAAGATCATCGTTGCTCGTGACATCGCTCACGCTAAGCTTCAGGAACGTCTCGATAAGGGTGAACCGCTTCCGCAGTACATCAAAGACCATCCTGTCCTATACGCAGGTCCTGCTAAGACTCCGGAAGGCTACGCCTGCGGTTCTATGGGCCCGACAACTGCCAACCGTATGGACCCGTATGCCGATCCGTTCATGGCTGCCGGCGGCTCTCACGTCATGATCGCCAAAGGCAACCGTACAGACGTCGTTACCGAAGCCTGCAAGAAACACGGCGGCTTCTACCTCGGCACGATCGGCGGTGTTGCTGCCGACCTGTCCGCTGAGTCCATCCGCAGCATCAAGTGCATTGAGTATCCTGAGCTCGGTATGGAAGCTGTTTACGAAATTGACGTTGTTGACTTCCCTGCATTCATCCTGGTTGATGACAAGGGCAATGACTTCTTTAAACAGCTGAAGCCCCGTTTCCCTGTGAATCTTGAAGCTTAATACTTAACGCAGTAAGTTTGGAAAACCCGGTGTCAAGCATCGGGTTTTCTTTTTTCCGAGCGAAAATCCAATACACTACTACCCATAAGAAATCGTCTCTTTCCTCAAAACTACATGAGAGAGACGGAGCTAAGAGTAAATAATTTTATGGGCCGCAGCCTGCGGTCCGGAGTCCCAGGATGAATTCGGTTTTCCTAGTTGTCATTGCAGCGATGATTCTCATCGTTGTACTTCTTCGTTTTAAAGTTCTTATCGGCCCCGCGATTCTGAGCGGCGGTCTATTAATTTGGCTCTTTGAGTCAAGATCCTTCGAAAAGCTTTGGGTTGCTTTCACTGAGACATTAACAATGCAGCGAACTTGGGATTTGCTGCTTTGTTTGTACTTTGTGATGTGTCTTGAGGTTGAACTTCGCAAAAGCGGCTCCCTTCACGGTATGGTGGTGACGCTGAGAAATATCTTCTCCAGCAACAAAGTTACTTTGGCGTTTATGCCGGCGTTCTTGGGTCTTCTTCCTTCCTTGGGAGGAGCTCGATTTTCCGCTCCGATCGTACAGGAAGCTAGTGAAGGAATTGCCGTTGACGATGAACAAAAGAGTGCGATCAACCTTTGGTTCCGCCATATTTTCGAGTTTTCAAACCCCTTGATGCCGGGCGTCATTCTTGCCTGCGGTATCGCGAACGTTTCGATCGGAGATTTGATTGATCAGGTCGGCTGGGTCACCATTCTTTGCTTTGTTCTCGGCTGGATCTTTTTAATTGTTCCTTTAAAGATTACGGATCCGGAAAAGGCTACGAATACCCAGCATGATCGCACCATTGACTGGAAGAGTCTCATTCTGGCTTTCGGTCCGATCGTCACGAGCTTCCTTTTAATCGTTGCTTTTGATGTTCAGGCAGCTTTAGCCATGGGCCTTGTAGTCGTGGCATTTATTCCGCTTTATTTCTGGTTCAAGCGTCCGATCTCCGTCAAGAGTGTTTTTACAGAAAGCCTGGATAAAAAATTATTTTTCAATGTCGTCTGTATTCTGTACTTCATCCAGCTTCTGACGGTAATCGGTACGTTGGATGAAATCGTCAACGTCTTTAATAATTCCGCGCTGCCTCAGGCAGTGATCATTGCCTGCCTTTCCTTTATTTTCGGAGTGATGACAGGCATGGGACAAGGCTATATTGCGATCGTGATGCCGATTGTAGCTCTTATGGCTCCGGGCAACATTGTTCTAGTCGGTATTGCAATGGTTTACGGTATGGCCGGACAGATGGTGACCCCGACTCATCTTTGTATTTTGGTTACAGTGGAATACTTTAAGAGCCGTCTTTGGAAAACAATCGGTAAGTGCGGTGTGCTCTCACTGTTGATGATTTTAATTTTCTCAGCTTGGACATATTGGCGTTATTACCTTTAGCTTTCAGAGGTTAAACGAGGCCTTTTCTAATTTCATGGCTTTCGGTAAAAATCATAAAATGAGGTTATGGACCTCAAAGAAGAATTAGATTCAACCGTTGCCATGAAGTTAGATAAGGACAATCTCGCCAAAATTCTTTCGCTTTGGCTTCACGTCGAAGCGTTAACGCCGTTTGACCTCGACAAGAATGATCTTATCGAACAGATGCCGGGGAGCTTGAATCAGCCCCGGTCCTCTCTTTTTACATGGGATAACGAAGATAAAACGCAGCGGGACAGTTTGGAAATCGAACTCCAGAAGCTTCCTAAAGAAGAAGACAGGACAGACTTTTTTCGGATGTTTACAGTTTGCATAGGTATCGTTAACCGCAATGAATTCATTGACCGGGCAGAACACCTTCTGAGATCTAATCTGTTGGATATATCTCAAGACCTCTCAGACTTCAGCGCCGAAGAGCAAAGAACCGATGACCTCATCTGCTTAGGAGTCCTGCGCGCGAACCATTTCGGCAAAATCAGTATGGGTACGGTAGAGCCGTCCTATGCGTTGTGCGAACTGGTTAACCTGACAAATAAGCAGAAGGGTGCCGAGAGCTTTGAGTTCCTGACCGATGTAGCTCAGATTCTTCATACCTCGGCTGTTCGCCAGCTTTCGTTGGACTCGGAAACTACCGCCCAAAAAATCAGCGAAAAGGACCGACAGTTTTATGGAATGCTCATCCATAATCTGAACAAGAAGGAATTAAAGCCGGATGAAACAAGGGGATATAAACTCATTAAAGATTTGAATCCTCCTCAAAACTTTCTCAATCCCAGAAAAATAGATGAGCTTTGTAAGAACTGGCTGGAGAAAGCCGGTCTTGGTCCTTCTTACCGTATTTGGGTGGTCGTTAACTACTACGAGCGTCCGAAGCCCCTCTACTTCGATTTTATGAATTCTCCGTACATCGAATTTTTGGAGAAGATCAAAAAGCGTATTCAGACCGAGCCGCCTTCAAGAGTGCTGAGTCCGGTTTCCGAGAGATTCTTTTCCCTTGCCTACGACAACCCCGAGCGAACTGACCTTTTGGCAAATCCTAAGAAGTTTCTGGAGATGGCCAATCCGGAAAGGATGATTTTCGGGCGCTGGCCGAGTGATATAAAAAATTATCTTGTCCCTTGTCAGCAGGTCGCTCTTTCAACCATGATTTGGGCGCCTCCTGTAGATCCTATCATTTCTGTAAACGGGTCCCCTGGAACCGGAAAAACGATGCTCTTAAAGGAGCTGCTCACCGAGATTGTGATTAATCGGGCTGCAGTGCTCGCTAACATAGAAGATATCGGAACGGCACCTTTATTTGAAGTCAAGGCCGGCTGGAAAGGGGAGCAGGTTCCTGTCCTTCTCAAAGAATACGTGGAGGACTACCCAATTATCGTTGCTTCGAATAATAATAATGCGGTGGAAAATATCACGAAGGAACTTCCGTTCGACTATGGATTCGAAGAGCCGTTCGATTACTTCTCTGGCCTTGCCAATAAGTTAAATAGAAGTAAAGAGGCTTGGGGACTGATTTCCGCACCGCTGGGAAAAGCAGAAAATTGGACGCGCCTTTGGAAGACGCTTTTCAGTAATCACAAAACGCCCAAAGGGACGATCCCTTACTTTCAGCATGTCTTAGAAGAAGAGATTCGAAAGGAAGGCGGCATTGCCGAAATTCGAGCCAATTGGAAAAAGGAGACGCTGCGTTTCAAGGAACTTTATTGTGAGGTTCATGAGCGCATCACGTCAAAAATGCCTGACTACAAGGCCGATATAAAGAAGTTTGCACAAACTTATGAAGAAAAGCCTGTCACAGCCCGTTCTTTCAGGGAGTCAGTGCTTCGTGCTTTCGGTTCCAAGAAAGGAGAATTTGAAGAAAATCCTTTTGATTTTTCCGGAAGCTCAAAGGAGAAAAATCACGGGAGGCGTCTTTATACAGACGAGGAACTGGACAGAGCAAGAACGCTCTTGTTCCTTTCTGCTTTGAAGCTGCATCGTTTGGCGGTTTTAGCCAAGAAAAAGGATTTTATCGACGGTATCCGTGGTTCGATTACCGCCAATATGTACGACTTGGTTTCTCCGCATCGATTGCCCTTCCTGGGAACGCTGTCTTTTCTGATACCGATTATTTCGACGACGTTTGCTTCGGCGGCATTTAGATTTAATAATTTTCTTTCATCTTCACTGCCTTGGGTCATTGTGGACGAGGCATCTCAAGCTACCCCTCAGTCCGCATTGCTGCTCATGCAGAAAGCCAAGCGATTTTTGGTGGTAGGAGATCCTTTACAGCTGACGCCGGTTGTGACTTTGCCGGAATCTCTTTCCGAACTTCTTTGCGGAAAAGACGAGCTTCTGAGGAAATGGTCACCGCACCTACATAGTCTTCAGCAGCTCGCGGACGGTGCCAATCCTTTCGGTGCATTTGTCGGACCTGAAGAACATAAAATTTGGTCCGGGCTGCCTTTGAGACTCCAAAGAAGAAGTTATCCTCCGATGTTCAATATCTGCAATCGAATTGCGTATTCCGGACAGATGGTGCTGCCCCCGGAGATGAAAGTAAATAAGACACCGGAAAGATTTATCGAGAGCTATTGGGTGGATGTTGTTCCGCCAAGACCGAGCCTCTCCAACTGTGTCTCCGAAGAGGTTGATGCGGCTGAGGACGTGCTTAATCATATCGACGCGCAAGTTGCCATGAAACATCTTCAGGGCGAAGTTTTTGAAAAGAAATCCGTCCTGATTTGCACGCCGTTCCGCACTGCTGCGGCAACGCTTCGAAAGAGAATTAAGAAGACGGGCAATTGGCTTGAAGTTGAACGCATCGGGACAGTACATACGCTTCAGGGGCGCCAAAGCGATATTGTGATTGTAGTTTTAGGTTCAAAGACGAATAAGGATGGGTTCGGAGCAAGAAATTGGGCGACATCTACGCCTAACTTACTCAACGTCGCTGTCAGCCGAGCAAAAGAAACCGTGATTTTTATCGGAAATTACGAAGACTGGAAAGAACACAATTACGTTCCGACGATCATGGCAGAGTTAGAAGATTACGGCAAAGGGCGCCTTAAGCTAGCAGAGGTACTAAATAATTCGGAAAGTAAAAACTAAAAGGATTTTTATGAATAAAGGCGTGATTTCCGTTTTAGTTGCATATTTGATTTGGGGGCTTTATCCGTTTTACTTTCATGCGATGCAGCATGTTGCGCCTGCGGAGATTGTGATTCATCGTGTACTTTGGACGTTTGCGCTCCTGGCTGTTTATTTATTTTGCTCAAGGCGCTGGCGATGGATACAGAAGGCGGTGACGGACAAACGAACGGTCGCAGTATTTTTAGTGTCCTCGGCGCTCATCACTGCTAACTGGTCAACCTATACCTATGCGATTGTTACGAACCAGACGCTGGAGGCTTCGCTCGGATACTTTATGAATCCGCTGGTCTCGGTGCTTCTGGGAACGGTATTTTTAAAAGAGAAACTGAATAAGGCTCAGACGCTTGCAATTCTTTTTGCTTGTGCAGGCGTGATGTGGGTGACGTTTAAACAAGGAGAATTTCCGGCTCTTGGCCTTACGCTGGCATTAAGTTTCGGGTTTTACGGTCTGGTACGCAAAATGGCGCCTCTCGGCAGCCTTGAGGGACTGACGCTGGAAACAGCTTTTGCCTTCCCCGTCGCACTGTTGGCGACATTTTATTTTGCGGGACAAGGAGACTTGACCTTCGTTAACGGAACCTGCTGGGATAAGTTCTGGCTGATTATGGCCGGACCGATAACCACGATCCCGCTGATCTTGTTTGCCTATGGCTTAAAGCAGGTGCCTTATTCGACCGTAGGCTTTATTCAATATCTGAGCCCGACGATGGTGTTTTTCATCGGATTATTCTTTTTCGGCGAAGAATTGCAAGTTGACCGCCTAATTGGATTTATCCTTATATGGGCCGGCGTGCTAATTTTTGTCGGCGAGAATTTTTTCCGCAGCCGCCCGGGATATCGTTCTGAACTCAACTAATTGTCAAAATGACTCTTTCTGACTGCTTTGCGCTTTTTGTGAAGTTCTTCTTCCTGCTGACACCGCCTTTTGTGATGTCGGCTTTCCTGTCGGTGACTAAAGACAACACGATTCAAGAAAGAAACACGCTGGCGATCTGGATCACATTGTGGATTCTGATTATCAGCGGTGTGCTTCTCTTCTTCGGCGGATTCATTTTTAAGATTTTCGGAATCACGCTGGACGCATTTCGAATCGGTACGGGTGCGCTGCTGTTTCTAACAGCTGTTTCGCTGGTCAGAGGAGACTCCATTCGCGTTCCGTCCGGAGACTCCGTCCAGTCTTTAGCGGTTGTGCCGATGGCAATTCCCATTACGCTGGGACCGGCCTCTATCGGTGTACTGATGGTGTACGGCGGCGAAATTAAAACCGGTTTGGGATTCTTCCTGGCTTATCTTTCCATCAGTGCAGCCGTGATTTGCGTCGGTGCGCTGCTGCTGGTTTCAAATTACATTCAGAAAGCCATCGGAAAGAACGGATTGGTGGTCCTGAGCAAACTTACCGGCTTGATTCTGGCGGCGTTGTCAGCCCAAATGATTTTTGAAGGTGCGGATGCCTTCTTGCTGCAAACATTAGAGAAGCTGAAGTAGAGAGCGGAAAGAGGTAAGGCCTGATGTTCCGTATATCTCGGCGCTTTCCTATTCTCTTCAAATAGAAAAACGGTCGTGTTTCAATCAGGAACACGACCGTTTGGTCTAACTCAAAATTGAGATATTAGATGGATTCAGCTTCCATCTTGATTGCACCGCAGGGGCATTCGCTGGAGCAAACACCGCAGCCCTTGCAGTAGTCGTAATTGAAGATGTAGGGGACCTTGTCGTCTCCGGTCTTAATCACGGCGTTGTCAGGGCATACACCGTAGCAGTTGTCGCACTGCAGGCAGTTGCCGCAGGACATGCAGCGGCGAGCTTCAAACAAAGCGTTTTCTTCAGTTAAGCCGTGCTGAACTTCGTCGAAAGTGCTCTGGCGACGAACGAGGTCGAGCATGGGACGAACGGTTTTAGGCGCGTCGGAGTAGTACCAGGTATTGAGGCTTTCGAAGGTAGCAATTTCTTTCTTCGGATGATCAACCGGTTCTTGGCCTTTCAGGTAGCAGTCGATGCCGTAAGCCGCTTTATAACCGTGGCCGATGGCAACGGTAACGTTTCTGTCTCCCGGAACCATGTCGCCGCCGGCGTAGATGCCGGGGACACCGGTTCTCATGAAGCGGTCAACTTTAACGACGCCTTTTTCGATATCGAGTCCGGGAATCTTGTCGATCAGGCTCTGGTCGACGTTTTGTCCAAGGGCCAGAACAACGGTATCAGCCTCGACGGTTTCGAATTCGCCGGTGGGCTGAGGATTGCCGTTTTCATCGAGTTTCATTTTCTCGATGCGGATTTCCTTTGGATTTTCTGCTTCCGTAATGGTAGAAAGCCATTTTACGGAAACGCCTTCCTGCAGGGCTTCTTCAACTTCGAAGTCATGAGCGGGCATCTTTTCGCGGGTACGGCGGTAGATGATCAGAGGTTCAGCACCCATACGTTTCGCGGAGCGGGCAACGTCGATGGCTGTGTTGCCTCCGCCGTAAACCACAACTTTACGGCCGAGCAGAGGCTCTTCTTCACCTTCCATGGAGCGGAGAACGGAAACAGCGTCAAGCATGTGTTTGGCGTCTCCGCCCGGGATATAGGCGTTCTTGGCCATTCCGGCGCCGACTGCGAGGAAGACGGCATCATATCCGTTTGTATTCTTTTCTTCTTCGATGTCTTTGACGGTTGTATTCAGTTCGAGTTTGACGCCGAGATCAAGGATTCGTGCGATTTCCTGATCCAGTACACGGCGGGGGAGACGGTATTTTGGGATACCGTAGCGCATCATGCCGCCGGCTTCCGGGCTGCCTTCTTTGATCGTGACATCGTGGCCTTTGAGGGCGAGCTGATAAGCCGCGGACAGGCCGGCAGGACCTGAACCCACGATCAGGACTTGCTTGCCTGTCTTCTTTTCGGGCCTCTGGAATTTATAACCGTTTTCCAGAGCGTTATCCCCGAGGAAGCGTTCGACGGAGTTAATGCCGACAGAGGCATCGAGTTTGCCGCGGTTGCAGGCGCCTTCACAAGTGTGATAACAAACACGTCCCATGCAGGAGGGAAGCGGATTGCGCCTGGTTAAATGACGCCAGGCTTTTTCATAGTTGCCGCTTTCGGCATAGAACAACCAACCCTGAATATCTTCACCGGCAGGGCACTGATGGTTGCAGGGAGGAAGCTTGTTGACATAAGTCGGTCGAAGCGTTCTCCACGAGCCGGTACGGTTTTCCAAGGATGTACCGACATCTAATGTGATAGCAAAAGGTTTTTTCATGGGATTTAATCCTTAAACTTTGTCGGCTCGTTCGTCAGCCTGAACAGACGGCGGAATGATTTCAGGTTCTTCTTCGCCGAGAAGGCCGAATCTTCTGATATTTCTTTGAGCGATTGCTTGAATACGAGCGAAGGCATCGGCGTCTCCCTTCGGTCCGAAGAGGTGAGCGTAGCGCTTCTGAAGTTTCATATAGTTTTCAACCGGCTGCAGCTGACGAATCTTAGTGACTTTAGTGATTTCGCCGTATTCGGATTCGAATACCGGGAAAAGACCCGTTTCAACAGCGAGACGAGCCAATTTGACGGTGTCAGCCGATTTAGCTCCCCAACCAAGCGGGCAAGGAACGAGAATGTGAATATAACGAGCACCGTGGAAAGTCATTGCCTTAGCGACTTTTCTTTCCAGGTCTCTCAAGTCGGCAATGGTCGCGGTGGCAACGTAAGGAATGCCGTGGGCCATAGCGATCAGAGGAACGTCTTTACCTTGGCCGAAGGCGTTGCCGGGATGTTTGCCGACAATCTGGGTGGTTGCCGTACGGACAGCCGGAGGCGTGGCCGACGAGCGCTGAACACCGGTGTTCATATAGCCTTCGTTGTCATAGCAGATGTAAAGCACGTCGTCGTTTCTTTCGAACATGCCGGACAAGCAGCCGAAACCGATGTCGGTTGTACCGCCGTCGCCGCCCTGAGCGATCACTCGAACCAGCGGTTTACCGGACTTCTTAGCCTTGACGCGTGCAACCGCTGCCATACCGGATCCGACAGCAGCCGTGTTGCCGAAAAGAGAATGGAACCAGGGCAGCTGCCAGCTGGTTTCCGGATAAGGGGTGGAGAATACTTCCAAACAGCCGGTGGCGTTGGCGGCAATTAAGCGGCCTTCTGTGGCGCGCATTGCAGCGTCAACCGCATAGCGGGCGCCCAAAGCTTCACCGCAACCCTGACAGGCTCTGTGGCCGGAGTTCAAGGAGTTGTATCTTTCGATATTGGCCTGTCCGCTTCTTTGATCGGGCTGAAGAAGACGGTTGCCGACCGTGAAAGTACCGGTCTGATAAAACTTAATCTGATGTTCGCTCATGGCTTAGAGATCTCCTTTGTGAAGGTCGGCAACGGCCTTAACAATGGCTTCGGCCATCGGGCCGGAGTGACGTTCTTCTTGTTCGTGCTTCAGCTGGTCCTGAACGACTTTCTTATCGAGATCCAGAAATGTGAGTTCAGGCAGCTCGCCTTTAAGAGCAGCGTCAAAAGCTTTGTGCAGGCTGCGCTTGGTGATAGCGCGGCCGCCGAGGCCGGAGATGACGCAGCAGATGTCGAGGTCGGAGAGTTTACGAGTCGAACGAATCACGTCGTCAGTGACGACACCGCCGATACCGACCTGGAGAGAACGGTCAATCACAACCGCGGTCTTAGCGCCTTCAAGGGCGGCAAAAACTTCGGCAGCAGGGAAAGGACGATAGGACTTGATGCCGAGAAGACCGACTTTTTTGCCGTCTTCGCGCATTTCGTCAATAACATCTTTGATCGTACCGATGACAGAACCCAAAGCGACAACCATGACTTCGGCATCCTCTGCACGATAAAGGTCAACCAAACCGCCGCTTTTGCGGCCGATGATTTCTTCGTATTCCTTGGCGACTCTGTCGATCACGCCGAGCGCCTGAAGGTGATGGGCATGGGCGAGATAACGAACTTCGGTAAAGGCTTCGGGGCCGACCATCGCGCCGATAGAAACCGGCTGTTCAGGATCCAAGCTCTGGCGGGGATCGTACGGAGGAAGGAATTGGTCCACTTGCTCCTGAGACGGAATGTCCATTCTTTCGAAGGCGTGGGTCAGGACGAAACCGTCCATACAGACCATGACCGGAAGAGAAAGCTCTTCGGCGATCTTGAAAGCCTGGATATGGAGGTCAACGGCTTCCTGGTTGTCTTCGGCAAAGAGCTGAATCCAGCCGCAGTCACGCTGACTCATGGAGTCGGAGTGATCATTCCAAATGTTAATCGGCGCACCGATGGCGCGGGAGGCAACCGTCATGACGATCGGAAGACCGAGACCGGAGGCGTTGTAAACCGCTTCAGCCATATAAAGCAGACCCTGGGAAGCGGTAGCAGTGTAGGCACGGCCGCCGGCGACGGAACCGCCGATAGCCCC
>ULQX01066554.1_pt1 | contig 10374 bp, 8 predicted proteins | sample 1954941 | NCBI WGS metagenome assembly ULQX01 (sample SAMEA4835667, study PRJEB28245) | human gut metagenome | biome: gut microbiome; material: fecal sample | place: Denmark | collected 2008
CGATCTGTCTTCCCAGCTCCCGTAATACCTCATCGCCGAAGGCATGCCCCATCGTATCATTGATCTTCTTGAAATTATCAATATCCAGTACGAACATGACTGCCAGTGAATCGGGATAATCCGCCATGTATTCCTTGATCCGGCGTTCAGTGGCAAGCTTATTTCCAAGACCGGTAAGCAGATCGCTGTCTGCCTTTTCCTCAAGCTGCCTGTTGCTCTTTGCCGCAGTAATACGGGCCATAAAGTTAATTATTACAATCAGTAGAACTCCGAGGGCGATGGTAATAATAATCCAACCCAGTTTCATCATCAGCTTCTTCGCCTGACGCTGTTCCATATAGTTCACATAGCTCTGATGCACACCTGCAGCCAGACACCATTTATGAACCGGCGCATAAACAACGGTTCTTTCTTCTCCATCCACAGTAAATGCAAGACATCCGGTCTGTCCATCGCCTGCCTTCTGGCCGGCAACAGTTGCCCTTGCCAGATACGGCTTATCCGCATTATTCCAGAAATCCCGGGTTTTAAAAAACGAAGAGGTTTCATCCGTTGTAACAATCACGCGGCCTTTTTCATCTAAGAGCGTTATAAATGTGGCATTGCCAAACGCATCCTTCATATTGATCATGCTGCGGATCTTCTGAACGGGATAATACATCACAATCTTCTGTCCCTGTCCCTCCGCAGGAACAATCATTAAAACTGCCTCTGTTCCGGTAATCCCGTCATTGCTCACATAACGGTAAGAGAACTGTGTTGCCTCGCTTACCCACTCATAGTAGTTAGCATCATTAAGCAGTAAGACTCTGCCGTCATGAAGAATGGCGCTGCCATCGGGCCGGAACACCAGTGCTTCGTAAACTTCAGTCTGTTCCACTGCAAGATTCAGTAATTCCTTTACCTCTCCGGGCTGTCCGGTACCGGAGGATGCGATCGAACAGATCATTTCTCCCACCGTATGGATTTTTTCAATTTCCTGCCTGAGCTTTTCTGTGTAGAGCTCTACCTCATTCTGCATACTCTGTTCAAAGTTACTGGCAATTCCTGCATTGACAGTTTTGGAAAAATCTGCAAACAGCACAGCCAGTACGGAAAATAAAACAATTAGCGGGCAGATCCATTGGAATAAAATCCTTTTCCATTCGTTCTTCATGATATTCTCCCATACACACCAGATAGTTATTCTTATGCCTTCCCGGTTCCTACTATCCCTATTCTTCCGACGTTTTCTTTGTTTCTTCTATTCCCTCAGCAGAACCTTCCCCTGCTGTTACATCCTTCTCCTGCATATCTGTCTCATCTGTTTCTTCCAAAGCCTCTGCATCTTCCTCTACCGGTATACTCCAGTCATCGGCATCCTTCACATCCTGTTCCGGCTCGAACTTCCTGAAGGTCTTATTATACAAAAAAGCATTCAACAGTGCCGGACCGGACATTCCGAAGCAGAAGGTAACCGGCATGATCTGTGGCACCCAGAAAATAATAATCAACGGCAGTGCCCAGCACGCTACCATTAAAATGGTCTTGGGAAGAATCATAATCCCCATCAGTGCAGAGTTCTTAAGTGTCATCTTCACGCTGTTATCAAATTTTGCAAGTAACGGAAAAGCCAGTGTCAGAGCAAGTACTGCCAGAATGGCTACACCGATTAACAGAAGGCTCATCCAGGACGGAAGACTGTTTTGTGCATTCCGGATTATCCAGAAATCCGCTGCAAAAATAATAATCAGCAGCACTTCAATCAGCCAGATTACAGTTGCCTGTCTGAAATTCTCTTTAAAAGATTTAAAAAAGCTTTTTACAATGTAGCATTCTTCATCACGTACAATCTTAAGTACCACATAATGCAGGGCTGTCATCGATGCACCGACCGTAATAATCGGCAGACAGCAGAAAAATGCCAGAAGATTCACAATAATCAGATCGGCCATTTTGGTTAAAGCAACCATGACCGGACTGTCTAAATTAAAAAAACGTCCCATTTTTACTTCCTTTACAATTTTAGTCTCATTGGGGTATAGATGATGCCGCTGCTATGTGTCTGCAGTCCAACATCGTGAAACCCGATTTTGTGGTAAAATCCGACCGCATACGGTGATGCATTCACTGACACGGCAATCTTACCAAGTTCCTGTTTTACATAATCGGCCATTGCCATAACAAGGCTCCGTCCGATTCCCCGATAATGATACTCTTTATCTACAAATAGCAGCGAAATATGACTCTCATTCCGGAGAGCAATCATACCGACCATATGCTCTCCGTCATAAGCTCCCATCACCTGATACATTCCTCTGTCAAACATTCTTTTCAGATTTGTATCGGTGATAAAGTCCTTAAAATTCGCTATTCCCTCTTCAGAATAATCAGCGGCCTCAAACTTCAAAAATGTTTTCCATGCCAGTGCCATAGCGTCATCCCATTCGTTCTGCCCGATAAAACGGATCTCATAGGATGTATCATTTTCCCTGATCATATTATAGTCCTTTTTCCGCCGGGCGTCTAGTCCTTTGGTACTATTTCCCTCGTTTGAAGTAACAACTATTTACTCCTGTTTAAAAATTCCCTGTAAGGTATCCGTCACCGACTCCTTCAGATAATCCGCAAAGCTCTCTGCCGCATTTGCAGCAGCAGCCTTTACTGCATTCGTCACGGCTTCGTTCACATGATCCACACAGTCTTCCCCGTACTTTTCATAAAGGCTCTTTGCCTCATCAATCACGGTGTCCGGAGAGAAACCGAACTGCTCAAGCTGATCCACCGTATCCACAATTTTCTGTGCATCCGCTTCACTGATTTCCACACCGAACTGCTCCTTGCCTTCCTGCAGCGCATCCTTCAGACCTTCCCGTGAATCGAGTGCTCCGCTGTCAAGCTTGTCCCTGACAAAATCAAGCACCTGGTTCGCCGTATCCGCATCCACATTTTTCACAAGCTGTCCAAACTGCCCCGTCATTTCTCCTACTGCCGCAGAATAATCCACGGAAGCGCTTTCCTTCCGGGCTGTATAACGCTGCCCGAGCACGACCATATACCCCGCTGTTCCCAGCATCAGGACAAATAATAAACATAAGAAAAACTTTTTCACTAATACTCCTCTACGCGCTCCATAACCCATGCATAGATGTCGTCAAAAATCTGCTGTTTTATGGGCTCATTCAAGATTTCGTGTCTGCAGCCTTCGTACAGCTTCAGGGATGTCCGCTTCATTCCGACTCTCTTAAAGTCCTCCTGAGCTTTACGTACTCCCTCACCGTAATTTCCAACCGGATCATCCGTTCCTGCAATGAACAGAACCGGCAGATCCTTCGGCATCTCCTTGAGGTTTTCATCCTTATTCAGGCGGTCCAACAGGGTAAACAAAGTCCGGAAGCCATTTAATGTAAAGGTGAAACCACACATCGGTTCATCCAGATACTTCTGAACTTCCTTTTCATCCGTACAAAGCCAGTCAAATGCCGTTGCCGCTTCCACGATTTTCTTATTATAATTGCCAAATGCCAGCTTATCGATTCCCTTCGCCACATGACCGGCTCCGAGGAAAAGACGCTGTACACGTTCGATCATCAGACAAAGCTTCACCAGAGCCTTCGGCTGGGAACCGGTACCACAGATAATCGCTCCCTGAATTCCTGTCCCGTAACGGAACAGATAGTTTCTGGTGATAAAGGAACCCATACTGTGTCCTAAGATCACATACGGGATTCCCGGATACTCCTCCTGATTCATCTTCTTCAGGCGGTGTACATCCCGCACGACAACCGTTGCCGGATCCTGTTCACAGAAGAACCCGTATTTCCCATTTTCGCCGACACTTTTTCCATGTCCGAGATGATCCTCTCCGGTAACCATGATCCCCTTCTCCCCCAGATACATGGCCATCGGCTCGTAACGCTCCACGAATTCCGCCATCCCGTGAACAACCTGCAGGATACAACAGATTTTGCCCTCCGGAACCCAGCGTACTGCATGAATCCTGGATTTTCCATCCCTTGAATCAAATAAAAACTCTTCTTTTTTAACCATAAGCGCCCCCGCAACCTGATGTTTTAGCTGATTTCTGCTCCTGCCGGCATCTCCTTCTCCGGTGTCAGAAGTGCCAGATTCCCCTCTGCATCCTCTGCACAAAGCAGCATTCCTTCAGAAAGAACTCCTGCAAGCTTTGCAGGCTTTAAGTTCACCAGAACCATCACCTTCTTACCGACCATCTCCTCTGCACTGTAGTGCTGCTTAATGCCGGAAACAATCTGCTTTATCTGACTGCCGATCCTCACCTGTGAGCATAAAAGCTTCTTGGACTTCGGAACTTCCTCACACTTGATAATTTCTCCTATCTGAAACTGCATTTTAGCAAAATCATCAAAGGTAATTTCTTCCTTCGGTTCGATATCAATCACATTTTCTTCTACTGCTTTCCCATTTTCCCCTGCGGCCTGTGCCTTGCGTTCTGCATACATGGCGTTGACCTTTTCCATCACTTCTTCGACCTTCAGTCTTGCAAAAAGAATTTCCGGTTCTGCAGTTACTTTATTTCCACTTTCATAAAGACCGAACTTCTCACAGTCTTCAAAGCTTCTGACGGTAGTATTGAGCTGCTGTACGATCTTCTTTGCAGTAGAAGGCATGAACGGCTCAAGTAAGGAAGCGCCGGTTGCAATACTCTCTACCAGATTGTATAAAACGGTGGAAAGCCGATCCATGTTGGCCTCATCCTTGGCAAGTACCCACGGCTCTGTTTCATCAATATATTTGTTGCAGCGTTTGAACAGTGCAAAAATCTCCGTGATGGCATCTGCCACACGCAGCTCGTCCATCTTCGCAGATACTCTCTTATAGGTACCTGTTACGACTGCCTTAAGGTCTTCATCCATCTCACCGGTAACCTTCTTGTCTGCTACTATACCGCCAAAATATTTATTGCTCATGGAAATTGTACGATTCACCAGATTACCGAGTGTATTGGCAAGCTCGGCATTGGTACGCTCCGTTACAAGCTCCCATGTAATGTTCCCATCGTTATCAAACGGCATCTCATGCAGTACATAGTAACGGACAGCATCGACACCAAAGAAGTCTACCAGGTCATCAGCATAAATCACATTTCCCTTGGACTTACTCATCTTATCGTTATTCATCAATAACCAGGGATGACCAAATACCTGCTTCGGCAGAGGCTCTCCCAGTGCCATCAGGAAGATCGGCCAGTAAATGGTATGGAAACGGATAATATCCTTACCTATCAGATGAAGGTCTGCGGGCCAGAGCTTCTTATACTGCTCAGAGCTGTTGCCCTCACAATCATAGCCGATACCGGTAATGTAGTTCGTCAGTGCATCCAGCCATACATAAATAACATGTTTGTCATCAAAGTCTACCGGAATTCCCCACTTAAAGGAGGTTCTCGATACACACAGATCCTGCAGTCCCGGTAATAAGAAGTTGTTCATCATTTCATTCTTACGGGATACCGGCTGGATAAATTCCGGATGGGTATTGATATGCTCAATCAGACGATCTGCATATTTGCTCATCTTAAAGAAATATGCCTCTTCCTTCGCCGGCTTTACTTCTCTTCCACAGTCCGGACACTTGCCATCCTTTAACTGGGATTCGGTCCAGAAGGATTCACACGGTGTACAATACATTCCTTCATAGGAGCCCTTATAGATATCTCCCTGATTATACAGTCTCTTGAAAATCTTCTGTACCTGCTTCTCATGCGGTTCGTCCGTAGTACGGATAAAATTGTCATAAGAGGTGTCCATCAGATCCCACAAGCTGCGGATCGTTGCGGCTGTCCGGTCAACAAATTCCTTCGGTGTAATTCCGGCTTCCTGTGCCTTGATTTCAATCTTCTGGCCATGCTCGTCGGTTCCTGTCTGGAAGAACACATCATAGCCGTCTTTTCTCTTAAATCTGGCGATACTGTCTGCCAGAACGATTTCATAACTGTTTCCTATATGCGGCTTCCCCGAAGTATACGCAATCGCAGTCGTAATATAATACTTTCCTTTATTGCCCATAACATTCCTTTCCTGTGTATTCTTATACACATTACGTAACTATGAAAATGGAAAGATGCATGCATTTGCAAAACAATTAAGGGTTTGCAAAAACAATTTGCATGATTCTGCATAGTTATTTTAATATTATCGAAAATGCTCTGTGATGTCAATTCTTCAGCGCCTCCAAATTCAAAAAATGGGTAACAGTTCAGCCATGCAGAAATGATTGTGTAAGATGTCCGTGGGAGCTTGCTCACTAAGGGCAGCTTATACAATCATTTCTATAGGGCGGACGCCTGACATGAAATAAGTTGCCGGAAAGCACGTATATTTGTTAGCCAATCTGTACAATCCGGCAGCTTATGAATGGGCATGGCTGAACTGTTGCTTTTTCTGCACCTGTTGCATTATACTAAATAATAAACACAGTATGTAAACCTGAAGCCCAATGATATTGACAAAAGGAGATCCGACAGAACGATGCTGCAGCAGATCTGTTTTTTTCTGACAAATGAATATTACACATCCCTTGAACCAGGGTTTGATGAAATATGTGCTGCTGCCATGAACGGAATACCGGAAGGAGCAGTCCTGCAGCTTTCCTTTACCCCGATCCCCGAAAAAGATTTTTCTTCATCCTTTGACGCATTGTCCGCACTCTCTCCTGCAGAGCCTGTCCCTGCGGATAAAAAAATCTGTGACAGGAAGCATTTCCTTGCTGTCACGGATTCTTCTGTTGTTCTGCATCGGCTTTTAGCAAAGGGATATTATACAATTGCACTTTATCACGAAACAAATCATTCCGAAGACTTCTCCGGAACTCCCTATGCGGTGGAGGATCTGTTTTCGATGACCTATGATTCTTACGAAAAAGCCTACGAGCGGCTTGCCGGACTTCCCTGGCAGATCCTAAAAACCCCGCATCTTACCTTACGGGAAAGCACCGTTTCTGACGTGGAGGATTTTTACCGGATCTATCAGGACCCTTCGATCACGAAATATATGGAGAGGCTTTTTCCGGACAGGGACGAAGAACGATCTTATATGAAGGACTACATTCAGAAGATTTATGGCTTTTACGGATTCGGCTTATGGAGTGTCATTCACACGGTTACCGGAACCGTCATCGGGAGGGCCGGCTTAAGTGTAAGGGAAGGCTATGAGATTCCCGAACTCGGATTTGTAACGGAGGTCGCCTTCCAGCATCAGGGCTATACTTACGAAATCTGCGAAGCGATTCTCCGCTACGCACGGGATGAACTGGAATTTCCACAGGTACAGGCTTTCTGCCATCCGGAAAATACTGCTTCCCTCCATCTTCTGCAAAAGCTTGGCTTTACATACGCAGGTGAAGATCTTCTTCAGGGCATTCCGCATGCAAGATATATTGTCAGTCTCCCAAAATCATGCTAAACTAATAGCTGGCTACTGTTCACTCATACCTCGTTCCGGTAATGATAGCTGTTCAGTACCTAAACGACAGATGTTTTAAATGAATCTTTTAAGGAATAAGAAAGGAATACAATTATGGCACAGAATCCTGTTGTTACATTTACTATGGAAAACGGCGATGTGATGAAGGCAGAGCTTTATCCCGAAATCGCACCTGCTTCTGTCAACAATTTCATCAGTCTGATTCAGAAAAACTTCTACGATGGTCTTATTTTCCATCGTGTCATCCGCGGCTTTATGATTCAGGGCGGTGATCCGGAAGGTACCGGCTGCGGCGGTCCTGGATACAGCATCAAAGGTGAATTTTCACAGAACGGCTTCAAGAACGATTTAAAGCATACCGAAGGTGTTCTTTCCATGGCAAGAAGCATGATGCCTGACTCTGCAGGCTCCCAGTTCTTCATTATGCATAAGAACAGCCCGCACTTAGACGGCTCCTATGCTGCCTTCGGTAAGATTATCGAGGGTATGGACGTGGTAAATAAGATTGCGGAAACTGCTACCGATTACAGCGATCGTCCGTTAGAGGATCAGCGTATGAAGACCGTTACCGTTGAAACCTTCGGTGTCGATTATCCCGAACCGGAGAAGTGCTAGTACGGATTTCCATCCACTTCAAAAGAAACCGAACCCCGGATGCTCCATCAGAAGCATCCGGGGTGATTTTTGCTTTAATTTTCTTCATGCAGCAGGCTCATCTTTAATTCGAACATTGCAGGACTCATGTCCAGATAATGCGTATGTGCATTTTCAAAACGCTGCTCTTCCTCCCAGATTTCATTTTCAAGCTGATCCTTCACATACTGGCGGATTTCCTCAATATCCGGAAGATCATAGATCCGTTTTCCCTTTTCAAAAACAGGCACCTGAAGCTTCTTAAAACGACATCCAACGAAGCTGCGGTTCTTCCAGTAGTTCACCGGATCCACATAACGTACCGGATCAAAATCCCGAATCTGCTCTCCCTTAACTGCAAGGTAGTCCGCAACAGCCTTTCCATTCTCATCATACACACGATAAACTTCTTTGATTCCGGGATTTGTAATCTTTTCAGCAGTTTCCGAAATCTTAATCTTTGGTATGAATTTTCCATCCTTTTGTATCGCAACAAGCTTATACACTGCACCGAATACCGGTGTTGAGGAAGAAGTAATCAGCCTCTCTCCCACTCCATAGCTGTCGATCTTTGCACCCTGACGGTTCAGGGAGGAAATGGTATACTCATCAAGACTGTTGGATGCCACGATCATACAGTCCGAAAGCCCTGCTTCATCCAGCATCTTCCTTGCCTCCTTGGACAGATAGGCAAGATCTCCGGAATCGAGACGGATTCCAATGAGCTTTTTACCCATCGGTTCCAAAACCTCTCTGGCCGTCCGGATTGCATTCGGGACACCGCTCTTTAACACATCATACGTGTCAACCAATAATACCGTTCCATCCGGATAGCTTTCTGCATAGGCTTTAAATGCATCATATTCACTGTCAAAGGTCATCACCCAGCTATGCGCCATCGTTCCGGAAATCGGAATATGGAACATTTTTCCGGCAAGCACCGTTGCGGTACCCGCTGCTCCACCGATATAAGCAGCCCGTGCGCCATATACTGCAGCATCTACATTATGTGCGCGCCTTGCTCCGAAATCCGATACCGGCTTTCCGTTTGCGGCCTGCACAATGCGGTTGGTCTTCGTCGCAATGAGTGACTGGTGGTTAATCTCCAGCAAAATCGTCGTCTCGATCAGTTGGGCATCAATGAGGGGGGCCACTACCGTTATAACCGGTTCATTCGGATACATCACCGTCCCCTCCTTCATCGCATAGATATCCCCGCGAAACCGGAAATGCAGCAGATACTTAAGGAACTCCTCTGTAAAAAGCCGCTTTGACCGGAGATACTCCACATCCTCTTCACTGAAATGCAGATTTTCAATATATTCCACTACCTGCTGAAGTCCTGCAAAAATGGCAAATCCTCCATTATCCGGATTATTCCTGTAAAATACATCAAAGGCCACCCATGTATCCTTAAAGCCCTGATTGAGATAGCCATTAGACATCGTCAGTTCATACATATCCATCACCATGGAAATGTTGCGTTCATGATATTGTGTATTCATTGTTTACCCTCTTCCCTTCCGGGACCCTCTTCTTATATGCTTCTATGAATTGCTATAACTGCCTTTAAATGGTTACTCTCTGTCATTTTTGTGATAGGCTGCCATAGGGCTTTGCTTAAACAGATTTCTCTGATAGCGCTCCTCAATCTTTTTCTTCACTTCATCCTTCTCACAGACTCCGGTGAGAATATAAGTATCCAGCTCCTCATAGGTAAAGCCGAAGTTATCTTCATCGGTCTTTCCGGTAAGCCCGTCCGACGGATCCTTATGAATGAACCGGTCCGGAATCCCAAGATATTCTCCGATGGCAATCACCTCCGTTACCGTAAATGCAGAAATCGCCGAGAAATCTCCTGCCATATCTCCGTAAATCGTGCAGTAGCCCACATGCTTTTCCGAGCGGTTCCCATTATTGGAAACTCTGCCGTTCATCGACTGCGCCACGGCATAGAGCGTCGTCATCCGGATCCGTGGCGGAATATTCGTAAGCATTGCCGTCCCTTGCGCAAACTCCCGGTCTGCCGGAGTGCATCCTGTTTCCAAATGAACCGCTTCCTTTAAGCACTTCTTTAATCCATCTGTCGCTGCCCCGATATCCACAATGGCACAGGGAATCTGTAACCACTCTGCAATATCCTTTGCCACCTGCAGATCCGGCTGTACATGATCCGGCATCAATACTCCGAATACCCGGTCCTTTCCAAGTGCTTTCACACAAAGCGCTGCAACCAGCGTTGAATCCTTTCCTCCGGACAGTCCGATCACTGCCGGCGAATCCGGACCATTCTTTGCAA
>ULQX01062441.1_pt1 | contig 10360 bp, 7 predicted proteins | sample 1954941 | NCBI WGS metagenome assembly ULQX01 (sample SAMEA4835667, study PRJEB28245) | human gut metagenome | biome: gut microbiome; material: fecal sample | place: Denmark | collected 2008
TTTTCCCCGCAAGAATTAAATTGTATGCTATAATAAATACAAAAATAGATTTGTCTATCAAAAAAGGAGGAATGACCATGGAATATTACGCACACACCCGAGAGGACGGCGAAAGGCAAACTGTAAAAGACCACCTTGTAGGCGTAAGCAAATTGGCTGAGGACTTTTCAGTAGATATTTTGAAACCCCTTGCGAAAAAAGCGAGCCTGTATCACGATATAGGTAAGTATGCTCTTAACTTTCAGAAACGGCTTGATGATGACAAAGTAAAATTCAGCCATGCTGCCTGCGGAGCTATAGAGTATAAAACACTTGCAGATAAAAACGATTGTTTCGCACCCCTTGTGGAGTATTGCATCGCAGGACACCACACAGGACTTATGGACGGCGGCACAGGTGCAGACAACTCTGACAGCCCGACCCTAAACGGTACACTAAAAAGAGCGGACGAATATACAGGCGATAGTGACTACAGTGCATACGCCTCTGAAATAGAATTTGCCAACCTAACTCAGGAAGAAATAACACCGCCATTAAATGAACTGCTTTCTACAAAAGACCCCACCGAGCGTATCGAGCGTTACGCCTTTTTCACCAAGTACGTGTTCTCTTGCCTGACAGACGCAGATTTTCTCGATACCGAAATATTTTGCAATAAAAATGTTGAACGTGGCATGAGCGGTGATTTTAAAAAGGCACTTGATAAACTGAACAGAGAATTAAGCAAAATGCCGTCAAATACTCCATTAAGGCAAGCAAGAAGCCGTATCCAGCAACAAGCTTTTGATAATTCGGTCAATAAAAGTCATATTTCAATTCTTGATATGCCAACAGGTAGCGGAAAAACCTTATGTAGTTTGAAACTAGCCTTAGAAAGCGGAAAGAAGAGAATCATATACGTCATACCTTACACAAGTATAATAGAACAGACCGCTAATAAGTTTGAAAAAATGTTCGGCGACGTTCTCCCTGTCCTACAGCACCATTCAAACTATTCCTATGACGGCGACACAGAGGAAGAAAAGAAAACCGCAGAGAAGCTCAAAAGGACCTGCGAAAATTGGGACGCACCACTTATAATCACCACAAGCGTGCAATTTTTCCAATCCATATACCATTATAAAGGTTCAGCACTGCGAAAGCTCCACAATCTCCGTGACAGCGTGATAGTTTTTGATGAAATACACCTTATTCCAACAGAACTTCTTCGCCCCTGCCTTAAAGCTGTGGGCTATATAACAAAGTATCTTAACAGCGAAGCACTTTTTCTCTCCGCCACAATGCCCGATTATTCTAAGCTTTTTGATAAGTTCCTGCCTGATGTGAACTATAATAAGCTTGTTACCGACCGAACCAATTTTAAGTATTTCAAGAAATGCGAATATAAAGACATGGGCAAAACCACTCTTGAGACCATTGCAGAAAATGCTTCTAGGTGTAAAAATGCCTTGATCGTTGTGAATACCAAGAAAACAGCGGCAGAGCTTTATAGCCTTGTTCAAGGTGAAAAATATCACCTTTCCGCCAATATGACACCAGCCCACAGAAGCCGTGTCATAGAAGTAGTAAGAAAGAAGCTTAAAAATGGCGAGCATATCACAGTAGTTTCAACTTCACTTGTAGAAGCAGGCGTTGACCTTGACTTTAACACAGTTTTCCGCCAGCTTTCAGGTTTAGACAGTATTTTGCAGGCAGGGGGCAGATGTAATCGTGAGGGCAAAGATGACAAGGGCTATGTGTACGTTTTTGACATTGACGAAACATATCGCAAGGGAAGCGACCTTGCCATGAGAATTAACAAGACTAAAGGTTTACTGGAAAAGTACCAAGACATAACTTCCTATGATTGTATTAAAGAATACTACGACGGCATTTTCGACTTCAACCAAAGTCGTATAGCTGAAAACTCTATTGCGAAATATAACGAACAAAGCAACTCATTCGATCGCCAAGGCTTAATGTCACCATACAGCATACCATTCCGAAGCTATGCAATGCAGTTTGAATACATCTCCGCAGACACTATCTCTATCGTTATCGACGATCCTGACGACCAGGCTTGCCATGAACTTGTTGAAACCTTGCGTAATGGTGATATGTCAGTAAGAAGAGCATTGCAGAAATATTCAGTGTCCGTCTATATGAATGTTTTCAAGGATCTTTATTCTCAGGGTGTTCTCAAAGATCACGGCACAGGCATATTCATTCTTGAAAATCAAAGCTATTATAATAATGAAACAGGTTTGAACACCCAAGCCGCAATGCAGGATTATTTCATCTAAAACAAATGGCAGGCTGCCACCAAGACAGTCTGCCACTTGCTGCATTCCATATCGTACCGAATACGAATATTTTTCAACTCACATATGCGTAAAGCATAGACAAATATATTATACAAACATTATTTTAAAAAGTCAACTTTTTTATACCACAAACCATTGAACGTGGAATTGTGAAATATGCCTAAAATCCGACACTTTTTTTATACATGAAAACTATTGACATTTTATTCATAATGGAGTATCATATATGTAGAGCAAAAACAATGTACCAAATACTAATATAAGCATAAAAGGAGTGATGTAAAAATGAGCTATGGTTTTAAGATCATCGTGACAGGTGACTATGCTTGCTTCTCAAGACCTGAAATGAAAGTTGAACGGGTAAGTTACGACGTACCCACCCCAAGCGCACTGGAGGGACTTATCAAATCAATTTATTGGAAGCCTGCCGTGCGCTATCAGATAAACAAAATAGTGGTGTTCAACCCTATCGAGTTTACCAATATCCGACGAAACGAGGTCAAAGATAAGCTGCTGTTATCATCAGTGAAACAGCAAATGAAAGGCGGAGGCTCGGCGGAGATGTACACCTCGGAGATACGAAGTCAGCGTGCGGCAATGGTGTTGAAAAATGTGAAATACGGTATCGAGTTCACGTTTGAGCGCACCTATCTTAAATCAGACCACCCCGACGAATCTGATGAGAAGCATTATAACATAATGCTCAGACGTCTCAGAAACGGCCAGCATTTCAGACAGCCATGCCTTGGCTGCCGTGAATTTGCAATAAAGAGTATTGAACTTGTTGACGACTTTGACCTTACGCAGATAGCACCACAAAATATGGGCGATAAAGACCTTGGCTTTATGCTTTACGGCATGAAGTTTGAGGACGGAGGCAAGCCTGTCAATAATGATTGGAATGACCCTAAGTTTTCTGACAAGGCCGACGCAGTTTACTACCGTCCGCATATGATAGACGGTGTTATCGATGTTGCAAAATACAGGGAGGAGATTAAATGCTGATAAAAGCCTTGTGCGATTACAGTGCTTTGCAGGAGAATAAAACTCCTGCAGGCTATTGTGAGCAAGCCATACACTTTGAAATTCTTCTTACCCCCGAGGGCAAGATAGCCGCAATAAACGATTTGAGAGTACCCCGAATTATCCCTCTGAAAAATAAAAAGACAAAAACAGTCTATGATCCGGTGATGGAACAGCTTCCTGTAAGAACGCAGAAACCGGGCATAGACAAAAACACGATCGAACACAGACCACTCTACATATTCGGTCTGAACTATGATAAAGGAACTTTGACCCCTACAGACGCTACCAACAAAGCGGCAAAATCACACAAATGCTTTTGCGAATGGAATGAGAAGTTCTTTGAGAATATCGACTCACCTATCTGCAAAGCCTATCTTAATTTTATCCGTACATGGGATCCTGAGCAGGAGACCCAAAACCCACATCTTCTTGCCCTAGGCAAGGAGTATTCAAGCTCCTACTATGAGTTTGGACTTGACGGCTCTCCTGAAACTAAGCTTCACAATGACAGCAAATTCAAAGCCGCCTATGAGGATTATCTCGCCCAGCTTAACGCCGACAGCGACAGTGACGATACCGAACTATCCACCTGTTCCATTCTTGGTGAGAAGCTCCCGCAAGCCCGTATCCATGATAAAATAAAGGGTATCAAAGGTGGAATGTCCTCAGGCTGTGTCCTTGTTGGCATGAAAGAATCTGCCTTTGAGTCCTATGGCAAGAAACAGTCCTACAACAGCAATGTTTCTGAGAAAGCCATGAAAATGTATACCTCTGCGTTTAATTCTCTGCTTGCTGACAGAAGCCATTACAAGACTTTTGACGATATGACAATAGTTTATTTCGCAATGAAGAAGAACGATGCAGAAGAATGCAATATGTTTGCCGGTATGTTCAGCGGATTTGAGGACGAATTAAATAAAACCGTTGTGACCGAAGCCGACCGAAACATAAACACTGTCATGACCCAGCTTAAACAGGGCAGGACAGCCGATATGCCTTATGACCCTAACGTAGAATTTTACGTTGCAGGCTTCACACCAAACAGCTCCAGAATATCCCAGAAGTTCATCTTCCACGATAAGTTCGGCAGGATATTTGACAATGTACTCAAACATCAGCAGGATATCTCGTTTACTGAGAGTCAGCATCAAGTAAGCATTGAACGTATCAAGCGTGAGCTTATCTCACCAAAATCGTCCAAAGAAAAAGTTCCGTCACCTCTCACCGCCGCACTTTTTGAAGCAATACTCAAAGGCACAAGATACCCTGACGAACTGCTTTCTACAGTAATAACAAGGGTCAAGACCGACAGCGACGAGGAGAACAACCATTTTATAAAAATCAATGATACAAGGGCAGGCTTGATAAAAGGCTGCATAAACCGTAAACAAAATAAGGAGGAGATCAAAATGTCATTAGACCTTGAAAACAAAAATCAGGCTTATCTCTGCGGAAGACTTTTCGCAGTGCTTGAAAAGATCCAGCAGGACGCTTCAGGCGGAGGACTTAACAGAACAATTAAGGACTCATACTTTGCTTCTGCGTGCTCAAAGCCGTCAACAGTTTTTCCAAAGCTGTATAAGCTTTCACAAAACCATATCAAGAAGCTTTCAAGCCCAATATTCTATAACAAACTCTGCGGAGAGATACTTGACGGACTTGACGGCAAATTCCCGTCTACACTCTCCCTAGACGATCAGGGCAGATTTATTGTAGGCTATGCACAGCAGAATAAAGCGCTTTACACCAAAAAATCAGAAGAATAAAGAAAGGACGAAATATTATGGAAAATGTGATCAAGAACAGATATGAATTTGTAATGCTTTTTGACGTTGAGAACGGCAACCCAAACGGCGATCCTGACGCAGGCAATATGCCTAGAACAGACCCTGAAACAAGCCTTGGCATCGTTACAGACGTGTGCCTTAAAAGAAAGATAAGAAACTTTGTGGAGCTTACCAAAGAGGGCGAAGCAGGCTACAATATCCTTATCAAGGCAGATAGGGCACTCAACACAAAGTTCACAGAAGCATATAACGAGTTAGGCTTAAAGGGAAGCGGAAAGGAAACTCCTGCTGACGTACAGCGTCAGGCTCGTGATTACATCTGTCAGAACTACTTTGACGTAAGAACATTCGGTGCAGTAATGAGTACAGGTGACGATCCATGCGGCATTGTAAGGGGTCCTGTACAGCTCAACTTTGCAAGAAGTATCGACCCCGTTTTTGCGCAGGATATCACAATCACAAGGCAGGCAAAAACAACAGAAGAAAGAAAAAAGACCGGAGATACCGAAATGGGCAAAAAGAGCATAATTCCATATGCGCTTTATCGTGGCGAGGGCTATGTTTCCGCAATGCTCGCTCAGAAGATAACAGGCTTTAGCGAGGACGACCTTGAGCTTCTTTGGACATCTATCATCAATATGTTCGAGCATGACAGAAGTGCCGCAAGAGGAAAGCTCTGTATGCGTAAGCTTATCGTGTTCAAGCATGACTCCGCCCTGGGCAATGCCCCTGCACATATTCTCTTTGACAAGGTGTCAGTTAAGCTCAAAGACGGTGTGACAACTCCAAGACATTACTCAGACTATGATATCTCCATAGATAAGGATATGCCTGAGGGCGTTACCCTTATTGAAAAGCTCTGATGAGCGAAGATGTAACTATCAATATCCGTGATATACAGCATTATATGTATTGTCCACGCAGGTTTGCTCTTTTAGAAGTTAATGACGACTGGGCTGAAAACGCCTTTGTCGTCAAAGCAAACCTCCTCCATGAGAACGTCCACAGCGGCGAGCGTAACTTTGAAAATAAGCATAAGATCGTCCGAAGCGACGTGTCAGTGTATAATGATGACCCTAAGTACAATATTTTCGGAGTTGTAGATTGTATCGAGTTTGTCCGTGACAAATGCGGCGACTATATAGATACCCTGGACGGCACATTCCGTGTGGAAATTGTGGAGTATAAACCCACCAGACCCAAAGCAGGGGAGTTCAATCAGACCGACGCTATACAAGTCTATGCGCAGAAGCTTTGCGTGGATAACGTATTTCATTGCAATAGCCGATGTTTTCTGTACTATGCAGATGTGCGCAGACGATCAGAATTGCCCTTTGATACTCAGGGCGCAGAGTATGATAAAATGCTTTGCGACTATCTTGGAAAAATGCGTGAGATACTTGCAGCGGATATTATTCCAAAGCGTGTAAAAGGTCAGAAATGTTCAGGCTGTTCACTGTCGGATATGTGCTTTCCAAAAGTGAAAAAATATAGCGTGAAAAATACGATTTTCTCCATGAACGGAGGCGAAAACAATGCGTAAACTGCTCAATTCACTTTATATTCTCGAAGAAACTGCCTACCTCACACTTGACGGCGAAAACATAGTGTGCAGGGCAGAGGACAGCGAGAAGTTCCGTGTGCCTTTTACTAATATCGAGGATATCTATATTTTCAGCTATTCGGGCTGTTCACCTGCGCTTATGGGCAAGTGTGCAGAATATGGCATAGCCGTTAATTTTATTTCTCCTCAAGGTAAATTTCTCGCAAGAGTTCAGGGCAAAACAAAGGGCAACGTTTATCTGCGAAAAGAGCAGTTTGAGCTATTTTCTATTCCTCAGCTCGACCTTATCAGGAATACTGTCGCCGCAAAGCTTTCAAATACACGTTATCTTATCAGACGTTCGCTCCACGATAACCCGGATATAAACAGTGACGGAGCGCTTACAGATTGTATAAAATATCTTGAAAACGGCATAAAGACTGTCTATGAAACTGCCGATAAAGATATCATCATGGGTATAGAGGGAAGCTGTGCAAAGGCATATTTTGATATATTTGACCGACTGATACTTCACCAAAAAGAAGATTTTTACCTTGCCAACCGCACCAAACGCCCACCCCTCGACAGAGTAAACGCCATGCTCTCGTTTCTGTATACTATCGCAATTTCATCATATACATCAGCCCTTGAAAGCGTAGGACTTGATAGCTGCCTCGGCTTTTACCACGCCCTGCGTTCAGGCAGAAGCAGCCTGTCCTGCGACCTTGTAGAGGAATTTCGTTGCGTGGTGGAGCGACTTGTGCTTACCATGATAAACTTGAAAATGATAAAGCCCGAGGACTTTGAAACTCAGGTCAGTGGCGCAGTATACCTCTCCAAAGAGGGCAAGAAAAAAGTCCTCACCGCATGGCAGGAGCGTAAGCGCACAAGCATAGTCCACCCATATCTGGGTGAAAAGATACAGCAAGGGCTACTCCCATATGTGCAAAGCTCGCTTCTCGCAAAATATATCCGTGGCGAGCTAGATGAGTACCCGAACTATTTGCTGAAATAGAGGTGATATAAATGATGACCTTAGTAAGCTATGATGTATCAACAACAGATAATAAGGGTAAAACAAGGCTGAGAAAAGTGTCGAAAGAGTGTCAAAATTATGGTCAGCGAGTGCAGAACAGCGTGTTTGAAATAGACGTAGACTATGGCACTTTTCTAAAAGTGAAAGATAAACTTCTGAAAATAATAGACCCAAAGCATGATAGTCTGCGGATATATTACTTAGGCAACAATTGGAAGCATAGAGTAGAACACTACGGCACCAAAGAGACCTATGACCCCGAAGGCGTCCTAATATTTTGACCAGCGTACCCCAAGTGATCCACAAATCCCTAGTAAGTTCGCATGAAAATGCCATGCTATTTGTGAACGCACAGTGAACAAAATCAAATTGATACCCATTAAATAAAAAAATAAGTCCGCATCACGTTGAGCAAGCACCAGATATACACAACATCAAGTGTCACGCTCCACGTGAGCGTGTGAGTTGAAATTGTAGCATTCTCGATTTTGCTGTCTATCACCTGTCGTCACGCTCCACGTGAGCGTGTGAGTTGAAATGTAATTCTTGCGGAAATCTTCTCCCTTGCCGTTGGTCACGCTCCACGTGAGCGTGTGAGTTGAAATTATCAACCGCTTTCAGCTCGCTCTCCAGTTCACGGTCACGCTCCACGTGAGCGTGTGAGTTGAAATGTCCATGCTGTCAGGGCATTTCAGCACACGTCCGTCACGCTCCACGTGAGCGTGTGAGTTGAAATTTCCCACGTTGAGGAAATTTCATATTTTTCCCCCGTCACGCTCCACGTGAGCGTGTGAGTTGAAATTTTCATATCCCACAGGGTTTTGTATGTAATACCGTCACGCTCCACGTGAGCGTGTGAGTTGAAATCTCAAAAAATTTTTCGGCACTGATAAACAGAATGTCACGCTCCACGTGAGCGTGTGAGTTGAAATACTAACAGGGGTGTTCGGTGTACAATTAAAGCCGTCACGCTCCACGTGAGCGTGTGAGTTGAAATTTTCTCGGTCTGGAGCTGGTCTATTTCTGCTGAGGTCACGCTCCACGTGAGCGTGTGAGTTGAAATCTTATGTGGGACGTGGGGGACAGCGTGGGACAAAGTCACGCTCCACGTGAGCGTGTGAGTTGAAATTTTCATTTGTCATAGTCCTCCTCTTCATACTCGGTCACGCTCCACGTGAGCGTGTGAGTTGAAATGTGCCTGTTGCCGCAGGTGCAGGCTCGGTTTCTGTCACGCTCCACGTGAGCGTGTGAGTTGAAATGCAATATCACCGCTTGCAAGCTCACAATACATAGGTCACGCTCCACGTGAGCGTGTGAGTTGAAATTTCTTGATGATCCTCTTGCCATTTCAGATATTTGTCACGCTCCACGTGAGCGTGTGAGTTGAAATTGCTTATCTGACGTTGCACGAGCGTTCCATGAGTCACGCTCCACGTGAGCGTGTGAGTTGAAATGACAGCATAAGGCTCATTCATGATTAATCGTTAAGTCACGCTCCACGTGAGCGTGTGAGTTGAAATTCAACGTCCGCTGAAATTATGTGATAATATCTATGTCACGCTCCACGTGAGCGTGTGAGTTGAAATACGGCTGTCTGTGTCATGCTCAGTCGTTTTGCGGTCACGCTCCACGTGAGCGTGTGAGTTGAAATTCTGCCGTTGAGGTATGTAACAGTGCAGCCGCAGGTCACGCTCCACGTGAGCGTGTGAGTTGAAATTCACCATTAGTGGTGGTCTGCCTGTTTGTAACGGTCACGCTCCACGTTAGAATATGGTTAGTAATCTGTATGTCACGGATATTAAGATGTGTTGTATATATTGTCTTTTCTTAAGTGTTGAATTTTTTACTATTGCATTGTGATATATCGTAATGAAAATATAATATTTTATTCAAATTTCTGCTTATGTGTACAAAAATTTTCCCCACAAATAAGATAATTAGTGCTATAATAGTCTTTACAATAAAATGTTTTCATCAAGGAGGATAAAATAATGAGTTTGAAAGAATATGTAGCTTTGTTACCTACATTGGATAAGGATACTATATATACGAGTATCCTTATTTTTGTAGTTGTAAGTATTTTTAAACTGCTTCAAAAAACAATAATTTTGGATATGAACAAATGTGATCGTCAAGCTGACAAGGCTATTAAAAAAATTGTTGATCTAATAAAATTGTTAGATAATCCGGTTTTAGATTACAGCAAATTTTATGAAGCATATTTATTCGTTGATATTAAAGAAAGAAAAGAGTTAAAGGCTTATATAGATAATCACGAAAAAGAGAAAATTGGTGATTTTTTATATAAAAAATTAGCTGATTATGATTGTTATATCAGTAAATTAGGCGAAGATGATTTAGTTGATCCTTTTAACTTTGTAAAAGTGAACCAAAAGCTAAAAATAAAGGAAAAGATTTTATATCCTTTATTTTATACTTTTATTGCTTTTATAGTAATAATTCTCATTTTGGTTGTTTATGCCATCTCGGCAAAGTATGGTCCACTTGAGTGGTTAAGGTTTCTAAATATACTATGTGCTTTTATTTGGACTATAGCAATCATAATATATTTGTTTAAATATGATAAATTCTTTTTATCGTCAGTATTTATATTATTAATTGGTATTTTTAATATTGCGATATTTCTAGTCTATGGCTACATTCC
>ULQX01044741.1_pt1 | contig 10328 bp, 13 predicted proteins | sample 1954941 | NCBI WGS metagenome assembly ULQX01 (sample SAMEA4835667, study PRJEB28245) | human gut metagenome | biome: gut microbiome; material: fecal sample | place: Denmark | collected 2008
ACAGGAAGGATTTACTGATTACATAATAAAATCATCAGATAAAGAAGAAATATTAAATAAAATGAATAAGTACTTGTCATAGTACTTTTTTCTTGCGTTTAATAGAAAAATCTGTTATTATATATGCCGAGGTGTTAATATTTATGAAATGTTGTGGAAACTGTGAATGGTGTATTACTGAAGAAGAAGAACTTGCTCAAATAAAAGAAAAAAATTATGATGAAGAGGATCTAAATAGACCTCTTACTGGGGACTGCTCTCTAGGAATTGATCATGGCGAAAACTATTGCTGCAGTCAGCATAATTATATGGAAAAGTTAACCAATATTTATGTGCTATATGACGAAAACTATTTTGGTCCAGGCTATTTTATAGTTACAGAATATAATAAAGAACCAGTTATACTTATAAAAATGTTTATCGCAGGTAGTAAAACTTTTCCTGAATTCAAATTATTTGCTTATGAAAAAGAAAGCAATAACTATTCTACCAGATTAAATAAAAGTATAAACTTATTATCATTCAAAAAAAATAATGAAGATTTGTATCAGATAGTTAAATTACTATCTTCATCACTACCTTATGATACAGTTCTATCAGCAGAATATAATAAAGAAAAAAGTAGCATACATATAAGTATTACCGAAGACTATGCTGACATAACTATATCAAAAGATATAGTTAGTGACAAAGACAATAAAGATTCCATAAACATAACACTAGGAGATCCATATACCTGCAAAAACTATATTCAGTTAAGTACCTTTTATAATAGATTAGCCAAGCTAAGTAAAGGTGTACTTAAAGAAGAAGGAATGAAAAAAATCCTGAAAATAAAATAAATATAACTAAAGGTAGATTTTTGTCTATCTTTAATTATTTACTAAAAAACTATTGTAATTTACTCTAGGTATTTGATATAATTAAATAGACAAAGAAAGGTGATTAAAATGGAAGAATACAAAATAATTACTCATGATGAAAATGAGACAATTGCAGTAGCACAAAATATCGAATCAGAAAAATTTCCTAATATGGTTATATGTTTAAATGGAGACCTTGGTAGTGGTAAGACACTATTTACTAAAGGCTTTGCTCATGCCATGGGAATAGATGAGATAACTTCACCTACATTTACAATTATAAAAGAATATGTTGGTGAATTACCACTATATCATATGGATGTATATAGACTAGAGGATTCAAAAGAAGACATAGGAATAGAAGAGTATTTTGACAAGGGAGGAGTAACCATTATTGAGTGGGCTGATATGATTAAAGATATCCTACCTCCAGAAAGATTAGATATAAAGATAAAAATAACAGGAGAAAACACAAGAGTATTAATACTAACTCCATATGGAGAAAAATATACTAATATTTGTGAGGCCATAATATGATAAGCTTATTCATAGATACATCACTATCCGATGTATCTATTGCCTTAGTAAAAGAAGGAAAACTTTTATCTAATATTAAAAATACCAGTCCTAAAGAACATTCTATATATACTACAAAATTCATCGAAGATATTTTAAAAGAAAATAACTTAGAGCCAAATGATGTAAATGAAATAGTGGTTGTAAATGGCCCAGGTTCATTTACCGGCATAAGAATAGGAGTAACAATAGCCAAGATGTATGCTTATCTTCTAAAAATAAACATAAAAGAGATAACATCCTTAAAAATAAGAGTATTAGGCTTTACTGGAGATTATTTTCTATCCACTATAGATGCCAAACACGGTAACTATTACATAGGATTATACGATAAAGAGTATAATACCATTACTGAAGAGTTTAACAATATAGATAGAATAGATGAGTTAAAAGAAAAATATAATCCAGTCTTAGTAACCGAAACAGATGATTATGATATTGAAGAGATAATTAAATATGCTAAGAATCTTCCTAGTATTAATCCCCATGCAGTAAATCCAGTATATTTAAAATTACCCGAGGCTATGGAAAAAAATGATAAAAGAAGTAGTTAATAATGATAATCCCTTTTCTAAAGAAATTCAGTATATAGAAGATAATAATGTACTAGGAGAATTAAAATACTCTCTAATATATGAAAGAATGGAAGTAGATAATATTCTTGTAAAAGAAAAGTATCGCGGTAGAGGAATAGGAACCAAATTAATGAGTTACCTAGTATCTGAAGCCATCCATCATAAAGTAATAAATATAACTCTTGAAGTAAGAGTAAGTAATAGTAGAGCAATAAATCTTTATAAGAAGTTTGGCTTTCGTGAGGTAGCCTTAAGAAAATACTATTATGGAGATGAAGACGCAATACTTATGGAAAAACAGGTGATGTAAATGAAAGATGTATATATACTTGGAATAGAGTCAAGTTGTGATGAAACAAGTATGAGTATAGTAAAAAATGGCTCTGAAGAAATAGCCACTGTAGTACTAAGTCAAATAGATATTCATAAAAACTATGGTGGAGTAGTACCAGAAATAGCAAGTAGAAATCATATAGAAAATATAACAATAGTCCTTGAAGAATTATTAAGTAAGACTAATCTAACTATGAATGATATAACTGCCATAGCGGTGACATATGGCCCAGGACTAATAGGAAGTCTATTAATAGGAGTACAGGCTGCTAAAACAATGGCCCTAGTAACAGGAAAACCATTAGTACCAGTTCATCATATAGCGGGACATATCTATGCTAACAATTTAGAAGGAAGATTACAGTTTCCTCTAATAGCTTTAGTAGTAAGTGGTGGCCATACCGAATTAGTTTATATGAAAGAAGACTATTCCTTTGAACGAATAGGAGGTACTTTAGATGATGCTGTTGGTGAGTGCTACGATAAAGTAGCTAAAGTAATTGGATTAGAATATCCAGGTGGTCCAAAAGTAGACAAACTAGCTCATCAAGGTAAAGTAACCTATGACTTACCATTACCATTAAACGATAAAACATATAACTTTAGTTTCAGTGGTATTAAGTCAGCAGTTATTAATCTAGTACATAACGAAAATCAAAGAGGAAATACCATAAATAAAGAAGATTTATGTGCTACTTTCCAACATAATGTTACCGAGGTAATAGCTAAGAAGACTATGCATGCCTTAAAAGAATATCATGTAAATAATCTTATAGTAGCGGGAGGAGTATCCGCTAATGCAGGTCTAAGAGAAAGATTAGAAAAAGACTGCAAAGAAAACAATATTAACTTATCAATACCAAGAATACAATATTGTACAGATAATGCCACTATGATAGCAGCGGCAGCCTATTTTGCCTATAAGAAAAATATCTTCGCAGATCAGACTCTAAATGCAGTGGCTACAGATAGTTTATATAAATATTAAAGAAAGTTAAAGCTTTCTTTTTTCTTTTAGACTAACTTTATTATGCTAAAAAATTTCATCTCATATAATAAAGTGATTATGAATAGAGGTGAGATGAATGAATTTCATAACAGAAAATACAGAATTAATGGTAACATTATTAACCATGACCTTAACATGGATATTGGGATTTATATCAAAGAGATGTCCTTATATAAATAATAACCTAATAATAATACAAAATATCTTCATAGGATTATGCGTATCAATATTTTATTTCATAATAACCAAAGACTTTAATTTAGCAATAACATTGAGTGGTCTATTTGCCGAAACAGGATACAATCTTATTCATAATATAGAAAAACTGATAAAGGAGGGTAAAAATGGTTAATATTGTAAAAAAAATAGTACCAGAAAGTAGATATTATCTAAAATGCCCTTATGAAATGATTCCTACTAGAATAGTAGTACATAATACCGCCAATGATGCTACTGCTAGAAATGAAATAAGCTATATGACAAATAATGACTATGAAACATCGTTCCATTATGCAGTAGATGATAAGGAAATAGTCCAGGGACTTCCTGAAAATAGAAATGGTTGGCATGCTAGTGATGGCAATGGTAAAGGAAATAGAGAAGGAATAGCTATAGAAATATGTTATTCCAAATCAGGAGGAGATCGCTTTATTAAGGCCGAAGAGAATGCAGTAGACTTAATCGTAGATATATTAAATAGATATAATTGGGATATAGATAAAGTAACAAAGCATCAGGATTATACAAATAAATATTGTCCACATAGAACATTAGATTTAGGTTGGGATAGATTTATTAATATGATAAAAGATAAATTATCGGAAACAAGAGCAAGACCTTTTGTAGTAGGAGAAATACTATACAATAAAGAGGATTTATATTTACATGAGACTGCAGGTTATGGTGGCGGGCTAATGCTTTTAAAGAAAGATACAAAGTCAGTAGTTAAAAAATATCATTATAATAAAGGTTTATACATGGCACTAGGAGACACTAATTCTTATTATGATGCTGCTTGGACAGATGAATATAGTAAGTTTACTACTGAAGAACCTATAGTACCGGATGAGCCTTCAGTACCAGAAGAACCAAAAGAAGATAATAATGACGATATAAATAAAGATAACACTAAAGAAGAAGATAATACTAAAGATGATAACAAAGATAAAGATAATGAAATAGAATTACCAGTACAAGATAGAGAAAATCCCTTATTATGGTTATTAGATAAAATTATAAAATTCATAGTTAAATTATTCAAAGGAAAGAAAAAATAATTCCTTCTTTCTTTTTGTTCAGTTCGAGCCTAAGGTCTCGGTACTGCTATAGAAAGCCTTAATAAGTCTTTCTATAGAAAATCAGAGCCTATTAGTAGTCTCTGATTTTAAGTATATTATAGTTATTATAAAATTCACAAATAACCGAATTGTGATTAAAACATTATATTTTTGAAATAAATAGTATTAATCATCATCGATATCTAAGTTATCATATCTGGCTTATATATATAGGCTATAAATGACACACTATAGACCTGGGCTATAGTGTAAATAAAATAAAAAAATATTCCTATCTTTACTTCACTATATTATCAAAATATGATAAAATGAAGTAAAGAAAGATGAGGTAGACAAGATGAAAGTTTTAGAATTAAATAAGAATCAGCAAGAAGCTGTTAATCATATAAATGGACCAATGTTAGTACTCGCAGGAGCAGGTTCTGGAAAGACCAAAGTACTAACTAGTAGAATAGCAAATTTAATAGAAAATGGAATAAGTCCATATAACATATTAGCAATAACCTTTACTAATAAAGCTGCCAAAGAAATGAAAGATAGAGTAGTATCCCTAATAGGAAGTACTGCTAATAATATACAAATATCAACATTTCACTCTTTAGGGCTTAGAATACTAAAAGAAAACTATAGCCTATTAGGATATGAAAGAAACTTTACTATCATAGATAGTGATGATGTCTTAACTATTATTAAAAAAATAATGAAAGACCTAAATATGAGTAAAGAATACTATAATCCTAGAGAAATAAAGAATAAAATAAGTTCTGCTAAAAACGAAATGATGGATGTAGAAAAATTCTCTAAAATAGAATTTGATCATAAAGTAGTAGAAGTATATAAAACATATCAAAAAAAATTAAAACAAGGAAACTCTGTAGACTTTGACGATTTACTAATATTACCAATAAAATTATTTAAAAACTATCCAAATGTCTTAAATGACTATCAAGAAAGATATAAATATATATTAATAGATGAATATCAGGATACAAATGAAGCTCAATATACCTTCAGTAGACTACTATCATCTAAATATCGTAATATCTTTGTAGTAGGAGATAATGACCAAGCCATATATGCTTTTCGTGGAGCCAATTATAAAAATATCTTAAACTTTGAAAAAGACTATCCTGAAGCAAAAACAATATTACTTGAAGAAAACTATCGTTCTACTAAGAACATCTTAAATGCCGCTAATAGCGTTATAAAAAATAATAGAGAAAGAAAAGATAAAAACTTATGGAGTAATAACGAAGAAGGAGATAAAATAAAATATAAAAAAGTATCAACAGAGAAAGAAGAAGCATCCTTTGTAGTAGGAGAAATAAAAGATTTAATATTAAAAGGTGTTAAAGAAGAAGCTATAGCGGTTCTATATCGTACCAATGCTCAGTCAAGAACTATCGAAGAGGAACTACTAAAAAAGAATATCAAATATCGAGTAGTAGGAAGTTTCTATTTTTATAATAGAAAAGAAATAAAAGACTTATTATGTTATCTAAGATTAATAAATAATCATAAAGATGATGTAAGTCTGCTTAGAATAATCAATACTCCAAAAAGAGGGATTGGTGAAAAAACAATTGATAACCTAACCTCATTAGCGGAAGATGCCGGTATTTCAATCTATGAAGCCATTACTACAGGTAAAGAATTAACTTTTAAAGAACTAATTGAAGAACTAACTAAAGATAGTGAGAAAATGTCACTTACTGAATTAGTTGATGATATTCTAGATAAAAGCGGTATAAGAAAAGAATTAGAAAGTTCTAAATTACTCGAAGATGAAATAAGACTAGAAAACTTAAACGAGTTTAAAGGAGTTACCAAGAGTTATGAAGAAGAATATGGTTCAGCAAGCCTAGAGGACTTTCTTGAAGAAATATCCTTAGTTAGTGATATAACTGAACACCAAGATAGTGATGGAAGAGTAAGTTTAATGACAGTTCACTCTGTAAAAGGACTAGAGTTTGATTATGTCTTTATCGTTGGTATGGAAGAAGGAATATTCCCACATTATAATGCTATCAATGACGGAAGCAATTCCGCTATTGAAGAAGAGCGTAGACTATGCTATGTAGCCATTACCAGAGCCAAGAAAAAACTTTATATAACATCTGCTGATACTCGTATGTTATTTGGAAATACCAATAGAAATATGCCAAGTAGATTTATAAATGAAATAGATAAAGAATATATTGAAGTAGAAGGAATAAAACCACTTACTAAGATGGTATCAAATATCAAGAAAAAAATTGATAAAAACGCCGAATACACAGTAGGAGAACATATTGTTCATACTGAGTTTGGCGAAGGCGTCGTAATAGGAGTAGATAAATCGATCCTAACCGTAGCCTTTCCACATCCAATCGGTATAAGAAAACTAATGAAAGGTCATCCAAATATCAAGAAAATATAAAAAGGAGTTACTATGAAAAAAATATTACTTATCATATTTTCAATTACTATAATTATTGAAATAGTAGTATTACATCAAGATAACAAAAACCTAATTATTTCCAATAATACTACTCTTGAAGAATTAAAACAAAATAATCTAATTGAAGATGGTAAAGTATCATTAGATTCGGTATATAAAGAAGAGGAAGAAGTAAGAGAAAAAGTTGAAGAGCTATTTTCCGCTACTACATTCAAAGTCGAAGACATTGAACAGCTAATTATCCAAGAAGAAGATAAAAGTAAAGAACTGCAAGATAGCATATCTTCTCTTGAAGAACAGATTGTAGGTCTTGAAGGTAACATTACCACTCTTGAAGCAGAATATAATAGACTAGCCAAAGAGTATGAAGAAAAAAATTCTGCCTATATAACAGGAGTCCCTACAATTAATCAGTATCCTGACTATCCAACAGGTTGCGAATCCGTTGCACTAACGATTCTATTAAAATATTATGGTGTATCAGTAACTCCTAATGATGTTATAAATAAGTTAGAAAAAGGGAAGACACCATATATCAAGAATGATGTTACCTATGGTGGCAATCCTGAACTAGAGTTTATCGGAGACCCAAGAACCCAAAACTCTTATGGCGTCTATGAAAAACCTATTGCCAAAGTAGCGGGTACCTATAAATCAGGAATAATAAATGCTACTGGTAGTTCTTTTGATGAAATATTAAAAATAGTAAAATCAGGTAGACCAGTACTAGCCTGGACATCTATAGGATTATCCACACCATACATATCAACATCATGGATATATGAACCAACAGGAGAAACCATATATTGGAAATCGGGAGAGCATGCTGTAGTCATAATTGGTTATACTACTGATAAAATAATAATATCTGACCCAATCGGTGGAAAAATAAAATATCAGTCATTATCACTATTTAGAGAAAGATATAATTACTTTGGAAAGAAGGCCTTATACTACTAATGAAAAATAAAAATAAAATATTTAAAATAATAGGAACTATCTCTTTTATATGAGTATTCACTATACTAATAATTACTTTATATAATAACATAACTCTAAATAATAAAAATAAAGAGTTAGAAAAATATCTAACAGAATACAAAGAATTAAAAAAAGAAATAGATAACCTAAATAACTTAAAAAAAAGTTATGATATAGCCAAACTAAATAACGAAAATCTAAATAGTCAAAAAGAAGGATTAGAGTCAGAAATAAAACAGTTAAATAATAAGATAAGTAATTTAAATAAGAAGATAGATAAACTAAAGTAGTCTCTCTTCTCTTTTTATAGCATATATTATATTGGAGGTACGTATGGATTATAATATTTTAGTAAATAAAGATAATCCCCTGCCAAGAGCACATATACCAAGTACTTTAGTAGAAGCTAGTAGTGGTTACAAAGATGGCATATTAATAGATAGAGAAACAAAGAATGCTTTTGATAGAATGAAACAAGATGCTTTAAGATATGGATATCACATAGATATAGAAAGTGGATATCGCGATTATGATTATCAAGAAAAAATATATAATAAATTACTTGAAGAAAAAGGATTTACTTATGCTATCACAAGAATAGCAGAACCAGGCAAATCAGAACATCAAACAGGATTAGCCATAGATTTTTGTATATATAAAGATGAAAAGTGTTACATAGAACACGAAATAGAAGAATTATTAGAAACTAAATGGGTTCATCAAAATTGTTATAGATATGGATTTGTATTAAGATATCCTGAAGGAAAAGAAGATATAACAAAATATAGTTATGAACCATGGCATATAAGATATGTAGGAAATATAGCTAGTTATATTTATAATAATAATTTAACACTAGAGGAATATAAAGAAAGAGAGTCTAAAAAATAGATTCTCTTTCAGTTTCGTCTCACACTAAAGTAGTTCGTCGTTTTCTAATGCCTAAAGTCATTAGAAAATATTTTTGAGCCTATAGTCTCAAAAATAAAATTATTTTTTATTATCATCTTCAACAAAAAGTTCACTGATATTAATATCAAGAACCAAGGCAATCCTCCATAATGTTCCAAGAGAAAATGTCTGATGATTTTTACTTTCAATATTAGAAATAAATTGTGTTGAATATGCTATTTTTTGTGCTAATTGCTCTTGTGTTAAACCTTTTAATTTTCTTTGCTTCTTAATGTTTCTACTAACAATTTCATAAACATAGTTTTCATTATTTCTATCAAACAATTTCAATCACCATCCATTAAAACTAACTTCAATATTATTTTCTCATTTTTTTATCAAAAAATACTTACACCATTCGAGTAAGCTATGGTATAATAAAAATATGATAAAGAAATTTATCTAAATAATAGTATTATAATGAAAATAATATTATAGAAAGGAGTTAAATAGTTATGAGTAGTGAAACAAAATATTGCAATTATTGCGGAAAAGAAGTGAACAAGGAAGCAGTAGTTTGTACACATTGTGGTAGACAACTAGAAGGCACTTCACAAAAAAATGAGGAAACTAAAAAATGCAAAAAATGTAAAGAACTAATAAATAAAAATTCTAAAAAATGTCCTCATTGCGGAGCAAATCAAAAAATGCCAGTTTGGGCTATTGTACTCATAGTAATTGTAGCCATTGCTATAATAGGAGGTACAGCAAATAATTCTAACAGTAATTCAGACAATGGTCAAAATAACAATACTACAAACGATACAAACAATAATACATCTAAACCAATTGAATATATCAAAGTTTCAAAAGATGATTTAGATGAAGCATTAGATAATAATGCTGCTTTAGCAAGAGAAACATATAATGGAAAATATTTAGAAATCACTGGCAAACTTGGTACAATTGATTCAGAATTAAAATATATTTCTTTATACTCAAACACAAAAAAATATGACTTTGTTGGTATTCACTGCAAAGTCAAGAATAACGAACAAAAAGAAATAATTAAAACCTTAGTAAAAGGCCAAGAAATAACAGTTAAGGGTAAGATAACTGATGTTGGGGAAGTACTGGGTTATTATTTGGATATTACAGAAATAGTTGCAAATTAATTTAAAAAGGAATAGCAAATAAGTTGTTATTCTTTTTTTGTTCCATTACTAAATAAATTATATATTTTCAATTGAAAATTAATACTAAAAGTCTATAAAAAGTTAGCAAAATAATTAAATAATTGCCAAAATAAAAGTATATAATTACTGGCTTATATATAATAGATACCACTGGTATATTGTTGTT
>ULQX01025465.1_pt1 | contig 10277 bp, 5 predicted proteins | sample 1954941 | NCBI WGS metagenome assembly ULQX01 (sample SAMEA4835667, study PRJEB28245) | human gut metagenome | biome: gut microbiome; material: fecal sample | place: Denmark | collected 2008
GGTCGCAGTCGCCGACTTCCTCGAAGTTGTCCTGACCGATGTGGTCGAAGTGGCCGTACTTCTCGCCGCGGTCGTAGTGTATCTCAGAGCAGGGGCCGCAGGGACCGCTTCCGTGCTCCCAGAAGTTATCAGCCTTGCCGAGCTTGATGATACGCTCGCGCGGAACTCCGACCTCGTTAGCCCAGATGTCTCCGGCTTCGTCGTCCTGCTCGTAGATGGTGACCCACAGGCGCTCAGGCGGGATCTCCAGAACCTTGGTGAGGTACTCCCACGCCCATGCGATGGCTTCATGCTTGAAGTAGTCGCCAAAAGAGAAGTTGCCGAGCATTTCGAAGTAAGTTCCGTGGCGCGCGGTCTTGCCGACGTTCTCGATATCAGGTGTACGAATGCACTTCTGGCAGGTGGTGACGCGGTGGCGCGGCGGCTCCTCGATACCCTGGAAGTACTTTTTCAGCGGGGTCATTCCGGCGTTGATGAGCAGGATAGAATTATCCCCCTGCGGAACCAGCGGAAAGCTGTTCAGGCGCAGGTGTCCCTTGCTCTCGAAGAAACTCAGGTAGCTCTCGCGGAGATCATTAAGTCCAGTCCATTTCATAATGTTTGTCCTCTTTGTTTTGCAAAATTTATCTGTTTACTCCATAAGGAATACGCATACATATTTATTATACATCTTTTTCGCCAAAAGTCAATAGTAAAGTGCTTATTTTGCGGGAGACGCGCCGATTTGATCAGCTGCGGCGGATCGCTCCCTGTTGAATCGACCGCACTTTTGTGCAAAAACAACAAAAATAAGAATGAAAAATCTTGGCGTTTTGTGGTAGACATTTCAGCGCTTCTATGCTATAATAAAGTGTACAAAGGCGCAGACCTGTTATTATGATTCGACTGGAGGAATTCATATGGCAAAGAAAAAGCTGTTCGGCAATAACATCAAGCCCTCCTGCAAATACTGCGAGTTAGGCATCGCCGGCGAAGGCGACAAGATACACTGCTCCAAAATGGGCGACGTAAAGGCTTACGACTCCTGCAAGAAGTTCGTGTATTCCCCGCTGAAAAGGATTCCCAAGAAGGAGCTTCAGCTTGCAAACTCCGCGGTAAACGATATCGACTTCTGATACTGCACCGGCTGCGGTTCAGTTAAGACGCCAAAACAGAAACGCCCCACGCTTCACGCATGGGGTTTTTTGTGTAAAAATCTCAGATTTTATGGAAAATTACTTAATTATCTCTTGCCAAACGCCTGAAATTGTGCTATACTAATCATGATTACAATGCCGCAACTGGCATTACATATGGGAAATTGAGGAAATATATTAAGGAGAGGATAATTATGAAACTCAACAAGAGAATAGCCGCTGCGGTTCTTTCAGGCTGCCTTACCGTTGGAGCGGTTCAGGGTGCAATGCCGCTTACAAGCTTTGCAGCGATAACAGACTACGATTCCAATGATGTCGTATGGTACTATGACGACAGTCTTTTCCGTGGATACGGCGAGTCTGCTCCTAACGAAAAGTTTATAAAGGCGATCCAGTCCGCCACCAACGTCAAGGACTACACCGAGATCACCTTCGGAAACCTGGAGCGCATCACCTCGCTCAATCTCAGCGGAATGGGTCTTGAGTCCATACCGGGTATCGTGCAGTACATGCCGCGCCTGCGTACGCTCGACCTTTCCAACAACAAGCTGCGCAGCTCCACCATCGGCACGCTCGACCTTTCGAAGGATATTGCTCTGACCTCCGTTGACCTCAGCAATAACTACCTTACAAGCGTACCTGCATGGTTCTCTGCGCTCAACATCACCACCAAGAAGATAAACAACAACCTTCTTAATTCCACCAATCAGCGCAAGCTCGTCGTAACTCCGGATACCTACTACTTCGGCGTAGGGGATACACTGTCTGATCTGGATATCAATGCGTTCAAGGATAAAGTTCTGTCCACTGTTACTCTCAGCGATAAGAGCCTGCTTCCTGAGTATTTCTACGATCCGGATCTTCCTACTTACAACATTCCCGACAGCGAGAAGAATAATTCCGCTTACCTCAAGAATGAAAATATTGAATTTGATATCGACTTCAGTTCAAACGTTACCAACGGAGTAGTAAGTAAGGCAGGAAAGATCACCGGTACCATTTCTCTTGGCATTTATGGTACTGGAACCAGCTCCAACCCGAATATCCGCACCACCGTTACGGTGTACTTCCTCGACGGCAGCGACCCCACAACCGTTAAGTTCCGCCTCGAGACCCTCATCTCCGAGTGCGAGAAACTCACGAAGGACTCCTACACCTCCACGAGCTGGACGGTATTCTCAAATCAGCTCAGCACCGCAAAGGCTATCCTGAGCTACAGCAACACCGACAGCGACATGCTCCAGAACGCCTACGACAGCCTGACCGAGGCGAAGAAAAATCTAGTAAGCGGCGTAAACGCCAACACCAAGAAGATACTTTCCGACCTCCTCACCATCGCCAAGACCTACAAGGAGGAGGACTACACCGCTGAAAGCTGGAAGCCCCTCGCGGAAGCTGCCACGCTGCTTTCAGACGCTTCCTCGGACGCTTCCACCTCCCTCGACGACGCAAACAAGGCGATAAAGGCGTTCCAGGACGCTCAGAACGGGCTGGTAGCTACAAAGCAGTCCACACCGGACAAGATCACCAAGACTGAGTTTGAGTCCATCTACGGCGAAAACAAGTACGTCACCACCAAGGGCGCCACCCGCGACGGCTCCAAGTATAGCTGGAAGTTCATCGGCACCGACGTTTCCAAGCCCGCCGACTTCGACCCCGAGGTGCTCTACACCAGCAGCGTCGAGGAGCAGATCCGCTTTGAAGTAGGCTCCGCGAGCGACTACCAGATAATCTCCTTCAAGCAGACCGGCGCTTTCCCCGGAATCGGCGAACTCACACTTGACGTTTCAAAGGTATACAAGAACGGCGTTTACAGACTCTATAAGTGGAACACAGCCACCAAGAAATCTGAATTCATCAGAGAGGTAACAGTCGAGAACGGCTCCGTTACCACAAGTTTCAGCGAGGGCGGCGATTACTTCATAAGCTCCGTGCTTCAGAATTTCCAGATGATCTCCTCCAATTTCGTTATCAACAACGACAAGCGCACCATCGCTGCCGGCTTCAAGAAGAAGTACACCGTTGCTGATTTCCGCGACAACATCGAAAACGGCGAGTTCATCAAGATCACAAACGCAGACGGCACAGCCGCTTCCGAGACGCAGTACATCGCCACCGGCATGAAGGCTGCCGCTCCCAACAGCGACGTTTCCTACTCCCTCATCGTTTCCGGCGATGTTGACGGCGACGGCAACTGCACTGCGCTCGACGCAGTGACTATCCTCAAGGCAGTCATCGGCGAGACCACCCTCGAAAACTACGAGCAGAAGGCGGCCGCTGACGTAAACGGCGACGGCTGGGTAAGAGCAGACGACGCAGTAGTGATCCTGAAGTACATCGTGGGCATTGACTGATAACCGCCTCACGGAGGTAAAATGAACACAAAAACTATAGCGGAAAACCGCGTCGTAAGGCATGAATATTTCATTATCGAGATCTACGAAGCAGGCATAGAGCTGTTCGGAACGGAGGTCAAATCCATTCGCAACGGCGGCGTGAACCTGAAGGATTCCTGGATCTCGATAGAGAACGGCGAGGCGTTTATCCGCAACATGCACATCTCCCCCTATGAAAAGGGGAACATCTTCAACAAGGATCCCTACCGGACGCGTAAACTCCTGATGCACAAGAAGGAGATACTCAAGCTGTTCGGTCAGGTAAAGCAGGGCGGCTACACGCTTGTTCCGGTGTCCATGTATTTCAAGGACTCCCGCGTCAAGGTGCAGGTCGGGCTCTGCAAGGGCAAGAAGCTCCACGACAAGCGCGACGATATGGCAAAGCGCGACGCAGGCCGCGAGATCGAACGCGCTATGAAGGAGCGCAACAGGTAATTCCGGCGCCACATCGGCGGTCATACAAAAACAGGCAGGGTGCGAATCCTGCCTGTTTATCTGTTTATATAGTATGCGCTGATGTACGACGCCCCGTAAACTAACACAGCTCTCAGCCGAAGAAACAGCGTCCTCCGGGGCTTCCGCGTGAGCCGATCATTCTAAGGTATATTTATCATACAATTTTCATATGCATTTGTTAAAAAATTCTCAAAAAATCGAGGATTACGACTTGACTTATTGCAAAATTTCGGGTATAATGTTATTTGTGGAGAAAGTGTATGCAGCCGTCTGAAGCCGCTGGCTTTCTCGTATTCCAAAAAAATTTCAGAAGGAGATAACTACTATGGCAAGAAATCCCGGTGTATTAACCAAGAACCCTAACGTTATCAAGTGGGTTGACGAGATGGTAGCTCTTACAAAGCCTGACCAGGTGATCTGGATCGACGGCTCCAAGGAGCAGCTCGACGAGCTTACCAACGAGGTTTGCTCCCTGCCCGACGGCAATAAGGACAAGATGTACAGACTGAACCCGGAGAAGCTCCCCGGCTGCCTGTATCACAGAACACTCCCCAACGACGTTGCAAGAGTTGAGGACAGAACTTTCATCTGCTGCCGTGAGAAGAAGGACGCAGGCCCCACCAACAACTGGATGGATCCTAAGGAAATGAAGGCAATGCTGACCCCGATGTACGACGGCGTAATGAAGGGCAGAACAATGTACGTTATCCCGTACTCCATGGGCCCGATCGGCTCCTCCCTCGCAAAGGTAGGCGTTGAGCTGACCGACTCCATCTACGTAGTTCTGAACATGAATATCATGACCAGAATGGGCGCTGACGCTTTCAAGAACCTCGGCGACACTTCCAACGACTTCGTTCGCGGTCTGCACAGCAAGGCTGACGTTGATCCCGAGAAGAGATACATCGTTCAGTTCCCCGAGGAGAACACGATCTGGTCCATCAACTCCGCATACGGCGGAAACGTTCTGCTGGGCAAGAAGTGCTTCGCACTGCGTATCGCTTCCTACCAGGGCAAGAACGAGGGCTGGATGGCTGAGCACATGCTGATCCTCGGCGTTAAGAAGCCCGATGGCGAGATGAGATACATCACTGCTGCATTCCCCTCTGCTTGCGGCAAGACCAACCTCGCAATGCTCATTCCTCCGGCAGTTTACAAGGAGCAGGGCTATGAGGTTTACACCGTAGGCGACGATATCGCATGGATGAAGCCCGGCAAGGACGGCAGACTCTACGCTATCAACCCTGAGAACGGCTTCTTCGGCGTAGCTCCCGGCACAAACGCTAAGTCCAACTACAACGCGCTTGCTTCCACAATGAAGAACACCATCTTCACCAACGTTGCTCTGAACAACGCAGACAACACCGTTTGGTGGGAGGGTCTCGACAAGAACCCGCCTGTTGACGCAACAGAGTGGAAGGGCGCAAAGGTAAACGGTCCTGAGTTCACCTCTGAGATCGACCCCGCTACCGGCAAGAACAAGAAGCTTGCTCACCCGAACTCCAGATTCACCGCTCCGGCTGTCAACTGCCCCTGCGTATCTCCTGAGTTCAACAACCCGGACGGCGTTCCTGTAAGCGCTATCATCTTCGGCGGCAGACGTGCTTCCACAACTCCGCTGGTATATCAGTCCTTCGACTGGGTACACGGCACCTACATGGGTTCCGCAGTTTCCTCTGAGACCACCGCAGCAGCTACCGGCGCTGTAGGCGTTCTCCGTCACGATCCTATGGCTATGAAGCCGTTCATCGGCTACAACGTAGGCGACTACTGGGCACACTGGCTTGAGATGGGCGAGAAGCTCGGCGACAAGGCTCCTAAGATCTTCAACGTTAACTGGTTCAAGCAGGACGAGAACGGCAACTTCATCTGGCCGGGCTTCGGCGACAACATGCGTGTACTCGACTGGATCATCAAGCGCGTTGAGGGCAAGGTTGACGCTGTTGAGACTCCTATCGGCTTCCTGCCTAAGAAGGGCGACATCAACCTCAAGGGCATTGAGGACGAGGTTACTTCCGAAGTTGAGGACAAGCTGCTCGCAGTTGACGTCGACCTCTGGAAGAAGGAGATCGCTGAGATGCGCAGATATTACAACGATGATATCAAGGCAAAGGGCGGCAACATTCCGCAGGCTCTCTACGATGAGCTCGACAAGATCGAGGCTAGACTCAACAAGGCTTGATTGCCTTCCGAAAGTCTCCTGACTGAATAAAACGGCGCAGGTACTCAAACGTACCTGCGCTTTTTTTGCGTTTCAGGCTAACCCACGGAATTATTAACCGCGCAAGTAATTCCGGAAAATTCCGACAAGCCGCCTTTTTTTACATTTTCTTAGCGCTTGTCAGCTTGTTTGCGCGTCTGCGGAGAGTAAATCAACGGTCGTCGCCAGAATATTGCGCTTGATAATATTAGACTGTAATCGTTACAGGGTCAATTAATACTCAAAGTGTTCCCAGACGTTTCTAGAAATATTGTCTAAATTACTCAAAATCATTATGTTACTATTGTTATATTTCACAGTTATACGTTTAAATCCTTGAAATTCCGCGGAGAAAATAGTATAATGATAGATGGTGAAAAATATGTAACAGGTGCAAAGCGCCATATTGAAAGGGGTCAACAAAAAGAATGAATTCTCCGTTTACTAAGGATGAACTGAAGCGACAGCTTGACGGCATACTGGAATTCGATTTCCGTACCGACGCACAGAACGCTACTATCACACAGGTTTACCGCGCACTTTCCTCCGTTGTAGTCAACTACCTCAAGGAAAAGCGTCACAACTTTATGCACGACTGCAACTCCAAGGGCAGAAAGCAGGTTTACTACCTCTCCATGGAGTTCCTGATGGGTCGCTCCCTCAAGACCAGCCTTTACAACCTCGGCATGCAGGACGTTGCTGAGGAAGCGCTCAATGATATGGGCATCAAGATAGACAGCGTTTACGACGAGGAACCGGACGCAGGCCTCGGCAACGGCGGTCTGGGCAGACTTGCAGCCTGCTACATGGACGGTCTCGCTACCTGCGACTATCCCGCTACAGGTTACTCTATCCGTTATGAGTACGGTATCTTCAAGCAGAAGATCGTTGACGGCTGGCAGACCGAGCTTCCCGATAACTGGCTCCCCGGCGGCGGCGCTTGGCTCGTTCCGGTTCCCGACCAGGCTATCGAGGTACACTTCGATGGTCAGATCAACGAGTACTGGGAGGATAACTACCACCACCTCGAGCACGTCAACTACACCACAGTAAACGCTGTTCCCTACGATATGTACGTTTCCGGCTACGACAGCAAGGGCGTTTCCAAGCTCCGTCTGTGGAGCGCCGAGTCCATGTCCTTCGATATGAACAGCTTCAACACCGGCGACTACGCCAAGGCTATGGGCGCTAACAACATCGCTCACGCTATTTCCAAGGTCCTTTACCCGAACGATAACCACCTCGAGGGCAAGGCACTCCGTCTGCGCCAGCAGTACTTCATGTGCGCCGCTTCCGTCGGCGATATCGTAATGCGCCACATGAACGTATACGGCACACTGGAGAACTTCCACGAGAAGGTCGCTATCCACATCAACGATACTCACCCGACCCTCGCTATCCCGGAGCTGATGAGAATACTCCTCGACGAGTGCGGCTACGGCTGGGAGCAGGCTTGGCACATCGTTACCAACACCTTCGCTTACACCAACCACACCGTTATGGCTGAGGCGCTCGAGAAGTGGGATCAGAGCCTCGTTGAGAAGATCCTCCCGAGAATCTACTCCATCATCTGCGAGATCAACCGCCGCTACTGCGAGGATCTGTTCAACAGAACCCAGGACAGCGACAGAGTTTCCAAGATGTCCATTATCCAGGGCGGTAAGATCCACATGGCTTACCTCTGCTGCGCTGCTTCCCACAGCGTAAACGGCGTATCCAAGCTGCACAGCCAGATCATCAAGGACGACGTATTCAGACTCCAGTACCTCGACAGACCTTCCCAGTTCAAAAACGTTACCAACGGTATCGCTTACAGAAGATGGCTGCTCCAGAGCAACCATGGCCTTACAGACCTGCTCTCCCAGTGCATCGGCGAGGGCTTCAAGAAGGACGCCGCAGAGCTCATCAAGTTCCAGGTATTCGCTAATGACAAGAACGTGCTTGAGCAGCTCGGCAAGATCAAGAAGCAGAACAAGCAGGCATTCGCTGAGTACGTTGAAAAGACCACCGGCACCAAGCTCAACCTCGACTCCATCTTCGACGTTCAGGTTAAGCGTCTGCACGAATACAAGCGCCAGCAGCTCAACGCAATGAACATCATCGCCGACTACAACTACCTGCTCCAGAATCCGGACGCTGACTTCGTTCCCAAGACCTATATCTTCGCTTCCAAGGCAGCTCCCGGCTACTATATCGCAAAGCAGATCATCAAGATGATCTGGTGCATCGGCGAGGAGATCAAGCACAACCCGAAGATCCGCGAGAAGCTCTCCGTAGTATTCCTGGAGGACTACCGCGTGACCCTGTCCGAGATACTCATGCCCGCTGCTGAAGTTTCCGAGCAGATCTCCCTTGCAGGCACCGAGGCTTCCGGTACTGGCAACATGAAGCTCATGCTCAACGGCGCGCTGACCCTCGGCACCTACGACGGCGCTAACGTCGAGATCCACGAGGCTGTAGGCACCGACAACATCTTCATCTTCGGCATGAGAACTCCCGAGGTCAACGAGCTTCGCATGAAGGGCTACCACCCCGAGGACTACATCAACAACAGCCAGGTTATCAGGGACGTTATGGCGCGTATGTACAACGGCATCAACGGCGCTACCTTCGAGGAAGTTGCGAACTCCATCAGAAACAAGGATTTCTACATGGCGCTGGCAGACTTCGACAGCTACCGCGGCACTCAGCACTACATCAGCGAGGTTTACAGAAACCAGCTTGAGTGGAACAAGAAGTCCCTGTACAATATCGCAGGCGCAGGCAGATTCTCCGCAGACCGCGCAGTTACCGACTACGCAAGAGACATCTGGAACCTCAAGTAATCGAAAACGAAATATTTCAGGCGGCATGCCGCGGCTGTATGGCTGCGGCATTAACCGCCTTTTTCCGTATTATAATCTAAGAGGAGAAATTCATGGGAAAACCGATTTTTGACTGCTTCGACAATGAATACAAGCACCCTTTCGGCGCACTGCGGAGAGGTCAGCCGAGTATCTACAATATCCGCCTGCCTAAGACAATGCACGTCACCGACCTCACGCTTGTCATGTTCCGCCCGGGATACAAGGAGCGCTTCATTGAGCTGGTACTCCAGGACGAAAGCGGCGACGACAATATCTATTCCTGCTGCTTCACGCCGAACAACGTGGGAATACATCACTACTACTTCACATGCGTGCTGGACGGCAGACGCCGCTACATCAAGCGCCGCGGCGCTTCCGAGGGCGTATTCGAGGGCGAAGAGCTTTTCCAGCTCACCGTATTTGACGAAAATCTGTACACCCCGCTGTTTATCCGCGGCGGAATCATGTACCAGATATTCCCCGACCGCTTCTGCAAGAGCGGAAAGCCGCACGAGAACGTCCCCACCGACCGCATAATGCGCGACGACTGGTACGCTACGCCTTACTACAAGCCCGACGAAAAGGGTATAGTCCGCAACAACGACTATTTCGGCGGCGACCTTCAGGGAATCATCGAGAAGCTCCCATACATCAAGAGCCTGGGAACTACCGTGATCTACCTCAACCCGATTTTCGAGGCTCACGAGAACCACCGCTACAACACCGCGAACTACGAAAAGATAGACCCGCTGCTCGGCACTGAGGAGGACTTCAAGGAACTCTGCGCCAAAGCGAAGGAAATGGGAATAAGCGTCATACTTGACGGCGTTTTCTCGCACACCGGCGCGGACTCTATCTACTTCAACAAGTTCGGAAGATACGGCAACAACACCGGAGCCTACCGCGACCGCAACAGCCCGTATTATCCCTGGTACAGCTTCACGGGCTATCCGGATAAATACGAAAGCTGGTGGGGAATCACCACTCTCCCGAATGTCAACGAAAACAACCCTGAGTACACGAATTACATCTGCGGCGAAAACGGTATCCTCCAGAAGTGGATAGACCTCGGCGCGCAGGGCTGGCGTCTTGATGTAGCCGACGAGCTGCCGGACGAATTCCTCGACAACATCAACAAGGCTGTCAAGGCAAAGGGCGGCGACAAGATAATATACGGCGAAGTCTGGGAAGACGCCTCCAACAAGGAGAGCTACGGCGTACGCAGGCGCTACCTTATCGGCGG
>ULQX01010102.1_pt1 | contig 10253 bp, 7 predicted proteins | sample 1954941 | NCBI WGS metagenome assembly ULQX01 (sample SAMEA4835667, study PRJEB28245) | human gut metagenome | biome: gut microbiome; material: fecal sample | place: Denmark | collected 2008
CTCGGGTCGCACGACATGTTTCTGGCGGAGGTCGTCAACGTGCTGGTCGATGACCGCTACATTGATTCCGCCACGGGGCGTTTCGATCTGGAACGAGCGGGGCTGGTGGCCTATTCGCACGGCGAATATTTCCGGCTGGGCGAATTGATCGGCCATTTCGGCTGGTCGGTGCGGCGCCGCAAGATCATCGTCCGCGAACGAAAAGGCCGTCGCTGAACGACGGCCTTCCTGCGCGGCTGCCGGCGGTCACGGTTCGATTCCGTAAAGGCGCGACCATTCGCCTCACGGGTGGTAACGTTCGCCCATCGGCTTTGGAAATAGACGGTGAACCGTTCGACCTCCTGCGGCGATTCCCGCAGCGAAACGATCTCCATAATAAACGGTATTCCCTTTCCGATCAGTATTTGTGTTCCGCCTCCTCGACCTCGCGTTCCGAGATCGGGCGGGTCAACGCCCTCCACGCATACCAGATGTAGGCCGCGACGAAGGGGATCAGCAGCGAGACGACGCTCATCACTTTGAGTGTGAAGAGACTCGACGAACTGTTGGTGATCGCCAGCGAAGACTGCATGTCCGTCAGCGACGGGTAGTAGCAGGTATCGTTCCAGCCCGCCAGCAGCAGCAGTGCCAGCACCGTGAGGATCGTTCCCGCGCCGCTGAACCAGATCGCCCGCCGGCTGCCGTTGCGCCCGCCGCTCCAAAGTCCCCACAGCACCGCAGCGACGCCTGCGAGCAGCACGATAGCGACAGCCGGCATCGCCAGCAGATTGTGCAGGTATTTGTAGGGTTCGATGCTCACCGTGCCGGAGGCAGGGTCGATCGCCCGACCGTCGGAGCAGAGCAGCCACCCGAAGAAGGCGAGGAACGCGGCCAGAAAGAGCAGCGAATAGCCGCACGACAGGCGTCGCGCACGCAGCCGCAGCGTCTCGTCGTCGAGATTGTTGAGGAAAAAGTGGAGCGCCAGCACCCGCGAAAGGGCGAAGACGGCTACTCCCAGCAGCAGATTGCGTGCGTCCGTCAGCGCTTCGAGACCGTGCCACGGCGTCGCCCATTGCGATATGGCCGTGTCGCCGCCCACGGCGGCCATGTTCATGCGGTTGACGGTGAACTCCGCACCGGTGAAGAACGTGCCCACGGCGACGCCCAGAAGCAGCGGCCCCGCCACGCCGTTGAGTACCAGAAAGGCCTCGTAGGTGCGTTGGCCGAGTACGTTGGACGGTTTGCGGCGGTATTCGTAGGAGACGGCCTGCACGACGAAGACCAGCAGAATGGCCATCCAGACGTAGAATGCGCCGCCGAACGATGTCGAGTAGAATAACGGGAAGGAGGCGAAGAACGCGCCGCCGAAGGTGACGAGCGTCGTGAAGGTGAACTCCCATTTGCGGCCGAGCGCGTTGACGACCAGGTCGCGTTCGGCTTCGGTGCGCCCCATCGTGTAGAGCAATCCCTGACCGCCCTGTACGAAGAGCAGGAAGACCAGCAACGCCCCCAGCAGGGAGATGAGGAACCACCAGTAGTGTTGCAGAAAGAGCAGTGTGTCCATAGTCGTTATTCGTTAGGTCCGATCTTGATCTGGCGCAGCATGATGGCCAGTTCGGCCGCCAGCAGCACCGTGAAGAGCGCGAGGAAGATGAAGAATGTGACGGCCACGGGCGTGGCGGCGATGTGCGACCCCGACACGCAGGCAGGCAGCAGGTTCTGGATCGTCCACGGCTGGCGTCCCACTTCGGCGACGATCCAGCCCGCCTGCGAGGCGAGGTAGGTCAGCGGGATCGACAGGATCATCACCCGCAGCAGCCAGCGTTTGCCTGCGAGCCGGTCGCGGCGGTTGAGCCACCACACGACGGCACAGAGCAGGATGAAGAAACAGCCTGCACCGACCATGACGCGGAACGAATAGAAGACCAGCGGCACGTTGGGCACCGTCTCCTGGGGCGAGCGGAGATAACCGTAGCCGAAGTAGGCGTAGTAGTCGCGCAGGAAGGCCGCCCCTTCGGGCGTCGAGGCGTCGAAAAGCCGTTCGACCTCGTGCATCGCGGCTTCGTCGCCCTTTTCGCGCGCTTCGTGATAGCGGCCCAGCTGGTCGATCGCATGGCGTCCGCGCGACATTTTCTCGGCCGTGGAGAGGATGCCCCGCTCCTCGTTGCCGTAAACCAGATCGTTGATCCCCGGCACGAAGGCGTCGGCCGAGCGGAAACTCATCAGCGAGAGGAGCTTGGGGATGCCGATCTTGAAGTAGAAGGCGTCGTCGTCGCAGGTGCGCTGCCCTTCGGGGCGCAGCAGGCCCACCACCGTCAGCGGCGCCCCCTCCTCGCCGTCGTAGAGCGCCTCCATGGCCGCCAGCTTCATCGGCTGCACGCGCGCCACGATCGCACCCGAGCGGTCGCCCGAAAAGGCCGCCACGAGGGCGAAGACCAGCCCGAAGACCGACGCCAGCGCGATGCTGCTGCGCGCCATGCGGCGGTGGCGTCCGCGCAGCAGGTACCACGCGCTCACGCCCATGACGAAGATCGCCGCCAGGAGGAACGACGAGGTGACCGTATGCGAGAACTTGTTGATCGCCATGGGCGAGAAGAGTACGTCCCAGAACGAATCCATCTCGTTGCGCACCGTGGCGATGTTGAACGAACATCCGACGGGATACTGCATCCAGCTGTTGGCCACCAGAATCCACAGCGCCGAAAGGTTGGCGCCGATGGCCGTGAGCCACGTGGCCGAGAGGTGGAAGCCGCGGCTCACCTTGTCCCAGCCGAAGAACATCACCGCCACGAAGGTCGATTCGAGGAAGAAGGCCATGATCCCCTCGATGGCCAGCGGCGCACCGAAGATGTCGCCCACGAAGTTGGAGTAGTTCGACCAGTTGGTGCCGAACTCGAATTCGAGAATCAGTCCCGTGGCTACGCCGATGGCGAAGTTGATGCCGAACAGCCGCATCCAGAACTTCGTCGTGCTGCGCCAGAAGGGGTCGCCCGTGCGGTAGTAGCGGGTCTCCATCAGCGCGCACAGGACGCTCAGACCGAGCGTCAGCGGGACGAAGAGCCAATGGTAAATGGCCGTCAGGGCGAACTGCGCCCGCGACCACTCCACGCTTTGTAGCATTTCCGAAACCATACGCTTTTCAGTTTTGCGTTTCCAATCCGTGCTTTATCAGTTCGTTGCGCACGATTTCGCCGCGCTCTTCGGCGCTCTTGCCGCCCAGGACGTCGGGGAAAAAGAGCAGCCGCAGGACGACGAACAGGATGAAGAGTTTGATGAGGATAATCGCCCACAGCGTCCGTCCGAGCGTCATCTCCCGGAATCCGTCGTAGTAGAAACGGAAGATGCGGACGGGCAGCGGTCGGCGGTCGGCGTTTTTCATCGGGCGCAACATACTGAGTCTTACGAAACGAAAGATACTGATTATTTTCGAACCGTCAAAAAATTTGCCGAAAAAGAGCGGTGCGGCCGTCTTCGGCGGGAAAACCGAAGGAGCGGTCGGATGCGGCGCAGCGGGGCGGCTTCCGCGTTATTCCAGCTGCCGGTAATAGTACAGTTCGTCCGTTTCGGAGAGTTCGGGGTGGAAGATGTGCACCAGATCCGCCAGCACGCGGTCGGGACGCAGTACGCCCGATTCCCAGAAATCGCTGCCGCCCGCCGCGTTGCGGCGGCGGTTGTTGTCGTAGACGCGCCCCTCGCGCACGGGAGGCGTGTCGGCCAGCCGGGGATTCTGCCGGCGCACTTCGTCGAGCGTGTTGCAGCCGCTCACGTTGAGCCAGAAATCGGATTTGCTCGTGAGGTAGTAGGCCTGCTCGATGTCGATCGGCAGCGTCTGCGTGGCCGTGTTCTCCTCGAAGACGTACCGTGCGCCGGCATCTTCGAGGAGCCGCACCATGTAGCTGTTGCGCGCCGGCATGAACCAGGTGTCGCGGTAGGGGGTGTTGAGCATCACGCGCGGCCGTGCGGCGGTCTGCTGGGCGAGGGCACGCAGCCGTTCGTAGCGTTCGGGAATGGCGGCGAAGAGGCGGGAACCCTCCGTGCGGAGTCCTGCGATCTCGGCGGCGACGACCACCCATTCGCTCTTGCCCAGCGGCGACTCCTCGCAGTGCTCGCCCATGTAGAGGTAGGGGATGCCCAGCTCGCGCAGTTTTCCCGTGAGCGCCGTGTCGGCTCCGCCGATGCCGAAGAGCATCACCAGGTCGGGGCGCAGCGCCATGAGCCGTTCGAAATCGACGTTGCTGTCGAATCCCACGTCGGCGGCCTCCCCGCGGGCGATGCGGCGGCGGAGCGTTTCGTTGATCAGGTATTGCGCTCCGGAGACGCCCACCACGCGGTCGGCCGCTCCGAGGGCGTCGAGCATGGCGATGTAGGAGCCCGACATGCAGACCACGCGCCGCGCCTCGTCGCGCAGCACCTGCCCCTCGAAACCTGCGGGGGCCGGTTCGCCGTCGCGGGCGATGAAGAGGTACTGGTCGGTAACCTCGTCGCCGTACCACGGGTTGTGGACGGTGACGAGCGTGCTGCGGCTTCCGGCAGCGCCCGTGATCTCGAATCCCGAGGCGTAGCGGGGCGTGTAGACCGGCAGCGTGAAGTCGCCGATCGGGCGGGCGGCGCGCTGACCGCAGGCGGCCAGCAGCAGGCCGCAGAGCAGGGGGAGGAGGCGTCTCATCGTTTGCGGGTGTGGAATTTGGGTCGGATGTCCAGAAAGATTTCGTAGTTGAGACGGGGCATGGGGCGCGAGAGCACGGTGACGTACTCGACGTTGAAGAGGTTGCGCACCACCCCTTTGAGCGACAGGTCGGCCCATCGCAGCGCGAAGGAGCGTTCGAGCGAGAGGTCGCTCATGTAGTAGGGTTCGAGCCGGCCGGTGCGGAGCGACGTGTCGTTGCTCGTGGTGGTATAGCGTTCGCTGTAATAGTTCCATTTGTAGACGAGCGTCCAGCGGCGCCAGCCCAGCGTCGCCGTGGCGGCCGCGGCGTATTCGGGGACGTAGACCAGCTGTTTGCCGTAGGAGGCGTCGGCGTCGTTGACCGGTTCGCCGTAGTTGATCGAGGGGGTCCATGCGAAGTGGGCGTCGAGGCCGAGCCGCCAGTCGGGCGAGAGGCGCACCGAGGCGTCGACCTTCGTCTCGGCGCCGTAGTTGTGGACTTTGCGGACGTTGCGGGGCGTCCAGTAGCCGCGCCGCGCCTGCACCCAGAGAATCCAGTCGTCGATGTGCGAGTCGAAGAGCGTCGCCTCGCCCCGCAGCGTGTAGCCCTCCGCTTCGCCGCCCAGTGCGAACGATATGCCGCCGTCGTAGGTGAAGCCGTGTTCGGGGCGCAGGTCGGGGTTGCCGCCCGGCTGGTAGTAGCGGTCGTTGAGCGTCGGGTAGCGGTAGTTGCGCGCCACGGAGGCTTTGAGTACCACGTTGCCGCGTTCGGAGACGACCCAGTCGAAGAAAAAGGCGGGGATCAGCGGCACGGCATGGCGGTCGTAGAGTTCGCCGCGCAGGTTGACCGCCAGCCCGATGCGTTCGGTCGGCCGCCATTTGGCCGAGAGGTGCCCCGACAGCTCCACGCGGTAACGGTCGTAGACGTCGCCCTCGTGGTAGGGGCTCTTGTCGCTGCAATCGACCATCGGAACGTGTAGCGCGACGTTGCCCGTGAAGAGCCAGCGCCGGCCGACGTAGTATTCGGCTTCGAACTGTCCGTAGGGAGTATGCAGATAGCTGCGGCTCAGCGTCAGGTCGCTCTGCGCTCCCTGTGCGTTGCGTTGCCGGAAGTCGTAGGCCGAGGCGGTGTAGGCGTAGCCGAGTTTCGCTCCCAGTTTGAGCCGCTCGCGCAGCTGTTCCCACGAGGCCACGGCGCGCAGCGTCTGTTCGCGTTGTTCGTTGAGGATCGTCACGTCGTCGCGGTAGTCGGTCGAGAGGAAGGGCAGCCCGCGTTTCGAGCGGAGATACCACGCCGAAAGGCCGTAGCGCGTGCCGTCGCCGCGATTGTAGTAGAGTTCCTGCAACAGGTGCAGGTCGCGGAAGTAGCCGCTGCGGTTGCGCTCGACGGGGTGGTAGGTGTCGACCACCGCGCCGTCGGGGCCGTAGACGAGCTCCATCTTGTCGTAGTTGGTGTAGCGGAAGTCGTTGTCCGAGGTGGAGTAGACCGCGCGCGTCGAGGCGCTCCACCGCTGGCCGCCGTAGCTTACGCGCAGGTATTGGTCGAAGGTCGAGAACGACCCGACGCCCTGCACGTATTGCGTTTGCCAGCCCCGCTGCGCGGACGGGCGGGTGCCGAGCACGACGGCGCCGCCCAGTGCGCCGCCCGTGACGCCGATCGACGAGGCGCCGTGCAGCAGCGTCGCGGCGTCGATGAAGAACGCGGGGATCATCGAGAAGTCGACCGTGCCGAGCATCGGCGAGTTGATCCGCATCCCGTTCCACGTCACCTGCGTGTGCGAGGGCGACGTGCCGCGGAATTCGGCCGTCGCGAGCGTGGCACGGCCGTAGCTCTTGATGAAGAGGTTGGCGTTCTGCGTCAGCACGTCGGCCATCGAGAGCGAGATGTTGTCGTGCAGCACGGTCGAATCCAGCTGCGTGCGCTGCACGCCGATCTCCTTCATCGTGCGGCGGGTCACCACCGGCACCTCCTCGATCGGGAGCGACCACGCGGGGCGCTCCTCCTGCGCGGCGGCGAGCAGCGGGAGAATGAGCAGCGGAAGGAGCGTGAGGCGGCGCATGGGTTATTCGGTTTCTCGGTCGATAAGGTGGTAGTCGACGATGTGGTGCACCTCGGTGGAGGTTTCGCCCAGCAGCGCGGTCTTGCCCATCTGGCCGGTCTGTATCTTCACGAAGTCGATGTATTTCAGGTCGGCGGGCCGGCCGTCGAAGGTGCGGGCGTTGCTCAGGCGGAAAAGGCAGAACTGCCCGTCGTAGTCGCTTTTGCCCGCGTTGTCGGCATAACCCCAGTCGTAGGGAGGAACGACGGTCTGCCCCGAAGCGTCGACGTACGAGCGGTCCAGCAGGCGCGTGCCGTAGAAGGTGCACTCTCCTTCGGGCAGCCACGGCTGATAGTAGCTGTCCGAAGGGTTCCAGTAGGCGTTGTGGTCGATCGTGCCCCCGCCGCCGCGGTTGTCGCGCCAGACGACGGCGGCCTGCGCGCGCGTAGGCTGATAGTAGGTGACCGAATAGTCGTAGATCGTTTCAGCGCTGTCGTACTCCGAACCGGCCAGTTCGTACCACGTGTCGTTGGGTTCCCCGTCGCCGTTCTCGTCCTGTGCGACCCAGACGACGCCTGGCTCCGACTGGTAGGAGTAGGGATTGCCGCGGATGGCCAGGTCGACTCCGCCGCCGCTGTTGTCGACGCTGTGGTCGAAGCCTGCGACGACGTAGCCGCCCCACGCTCCCAGCGAGATCATGTAGTTGATGTCGAAGCGCGATTGCACGTAGGCGCACGCTTCGGCCATCGTCGTGGCGGTGAAGAGCGGGCCGTACATATAGCCGCTCACCCACAGTCCGGGCGCGGGCAGGTACTCGAAGACGCGGACGGTCGACGCCCGGCTCGCGGCGTCGGCGGGCCGGTAATAGGTGCCTTCGGCAGCACAGACGTTGACCGACAGTGTTTGCGAGCGGGTCGCATAGCTGTTGCGCATGGTGACCGTCACTTCGTGCGGTCCTTCTTCGAGGGCTTCGAAGCGGTATTCGAGCTGCGCTCCGCGTTGTCGCTCCGTGCCGTCGACCTCCCAGATGTATTCGGCGTCGAAGGCGTTGACGGGGTTCCACCCTTTCAGGCGGATCGTGCGTCCCAGCGCGACGTTATAGACCGTCTGGGGAAATTCCCACGAGAAGGGCATCTGCTCCGGAGACAATACTTTTACAGTGAACGAGACCGAGTCCTCGCCGTCGTCGTTCGCGGCGCTGAACGTCACTTCGTAGTCGCCGCATTCGTGCCGCCGGAAAAGGTACTCCGCCGCTTCGCCGACCGTTTCTCCGTCGATCGTCCATCGGAAGCGCGCCGTCTGGCCGTTCTCGACGGTGGGAGCGATCGTCAGTTCGGCGTCGGCCGCGACGGTGAACCCTCCGACGGGTTCGATGAGCGTGATGCAGGGCGCTTCGAGCGCGTCGACCCGCACGCGCAGTTCGTCCTCGGCGGCGCCGTAGTCATTTTCGACGCGCAGCGAGAGGTAGTAGATGCCGGCCTTGTCGCGCCGGAAGACGTAGGAGGCTTCGCGGCAGACCACCTCGTCGTCGCACGTCCAGGTGAAGCGCGCCCCTTCGGCGTTGGTATAGCTCGGGGCGATGAGCAGTTCGCGCCCCGCCTTCACGCGGTAGCGGGCGTTGGCCTCCTGCTGCGTAATGGTGGGTTGCAGTGCCGAGGTGTCGGTTTGTTCGTCCCCGCCGCAGGCGACGGCGAGCAGTGCGGCGAGCAGGGAGAGCGTCTTTCTCATGGCGGTTTCCTATTTGAATGCGAAGGCGCTGGGTAGCATTCCCACGCCGAACGAGTCGACCAGTTCGGCGCTCTGACCGGTGTCGCGGTAGCGGTAGACCACGCCCGGCTGTTCGAAATCGATCGCGTCGCCCACGTAGATCTCCCCGCTCGTGGGATCGACCGCCAGACCGTAGATCTGGTGCCGCCGCTCGTTGGGGATCAACGGCCTGACGGGAGCGTGCGCGGCCGTGACCGACATCTTGCAGATGCCGTCGTTGATGAAGTAGAGCACGTCGCCCGCACCGTTGATGCAGAGCTCCGAGGGATACTCCTCCTTTTCGAAGACGAACTCCTGTTCGACGCGCCAGGTCGCAGCGTCGATGCGGTAGAGACAGGGTTCGGTCTGCCCGTATTCGCTGCCGGCGTAGCCGCCGTCGGTCAGCGCCCACAGTTTGCCGTTGCGGTCGACGACCAGCGAATTGGGCTGGATGCTCCGCAGTTCGATTTCGTGCACCACCTTGTCCTGGTCGGAGTCGATGACCAGGATCTTGTTGCTGTACGACCAGCAGTTGACGAAGACCCACTTGTCGTACTGCGCCATCTGTTCCGTGGAGTTGTAGCTGCCCGTCGACGGAGCCTGACCGGTGTGGATGGCGCCCGTTATCTTGCAGGTGCGGGGGTCGAAGATGGTGATGTAGGGGCTGAACAGGTCGGTCACGTAGGCTTTCGTGTCGCTCAGGAAGTGGATGTAGCGCGGCGCGACGATGTGGTTGTTCTCGTCGGGGTGCTGGCTGCTCGCCGCTTCGAGCTTCCCCTCGACGCGGAAGGTGTCGGCGTCGATGGCCCAGATCACGCCCGAATTGTCCATCGGGATGAAGACGCGCCCTTCGCGCAGGAAGATCGATTGCGCCACGTCGCCCAGTTTGGCGCCGTTGGCACGGTAGAATACCTCGTTCTGCACCGTGCGTGCGGCGGGGTCGTAGTAGGAGAGCGAGGCGTTGCCGGCGTTCATGTTGCCTTCGCAGAGGCAGAAGACCCCCGCGCTGCCGCCCGTGTCGAAATCCTCTTTTTCAGCCGGCCCCGAACTTTCGCAGGCTGCCAGCAGCAATACGGCGCACCATGCGGCCGCTATCGTTCCGAATCGTATCATAGTCGTCGAACTTTGTCGTATCGGACGGGATCGCGGCGGCGGGAGAGAGGAGAGGGATCGGTCTGGCAGCAGGTCGCGCATGCAGTGTGCGCATTCGGCTTCCGGCCCGTACCCCGCAGGCGTGAATCCGTCTTTTCGGGCCGAAAGCAGGTCTTCTGACTTTTCCTTCTGCGACGCCTTCCCGATCGAAATCAGTGGCCTGAACGTGTCGCGGAGTACATCCGTCGCTCGGGACGGATGCCGGAATTTACAGCAGCGGGAACTGTTCGGGAGTTGCACCCGATTCCCTTTTCATCCGGGCGCAGCGAAGCTTCGCCGCGCCGTTGGAACTCTCGGCGAGGCAAAAATACGAAGAATTTTCCAGAAAGTGGCTTTTTACGGAAAAATAGCGGCGACCTCTCGAAAAGATCGCCGCAGAAGGGTTGCGGATCGTGCCGTCGGCACCGGTTTCCGTCATTCGGCGAGGTGCCAGCCTGTCGTCCCGCGGTGTTCGAGACAGCCGCCTTCGTGATGGTGTGCGCAGGCGTCGCCCGAATCGGCGATCCGGCCGGCCAGATAGGCTGCGACGACCTCCTCGACAGGCCCGTGGCAGCCGCGGATGACGGCGATACCGTTGCGTTGGAGGACGTTTTTCGCCCCGTCGCCCATGTTGCCGGCAAGCATCACGTCGACGTCCATGGCGTGCAGGCGGGGGGCGATGTCGGATTTACAGCCGCAGCCTTCGGCGGCGG
>ULQX01061992.1_pt1 | contig 10231 bp, 8 predicted proteins | sample 1954941 | NCBI WGS metagenome assembly ULQX01 (sample SAMEA4835667, study PRJEB28245) | human gut metagenome | biome: gut microbiome; material: fecal sample | place: Denmark | collected 2008
CGGGTTGTACCTTTCAATATTTGGCAATCGGCCGCTGGAAATAGAAACACGAAAGATTATGAAATACTGGAGCAAGGATTTTATGACGCCCCCATCGACGGGGCCGTGGAGATCACCGAGGAACGGTGGCATGAACTACTCGACGGGCAGGCCGCGGGCATGATGATTACCGAGAATGAGCAGGGGGTCCCCATCCTGACGGAGTGCGTCGATGATACTCCGGCACCGACTTACGAACAGCAGGTGCAATCGCTGATCTGGGAGCGGTACTCAATCGCCGACGAGCTGGCGATACTTCGCCAGCGGGACACGAAGCCGGACGAGTTCGCTGCATATTTTGAATACGCCGAGCAATGCAAATTGCAGGTGAAAAAACTGATAGGATAATGAAAGGACGTATACAACACCCGATGTACACGGCAGCCGCGCTGGCTGCGACGAATCCTGTACTATTCGCCGGAGAAGTCGTCTACGAGTCCGATACAAGCCGTCATAAGATCGGGGACGGCGTGAAGGCATGGAATGCCCTCCCGTATGCCGGGGGGGGGATTTTGAGGGCAATATTCCCGCCGAACGAGTAGAGCAGGACGGCGGGCACCTATTCGTGTCCGACACCGAAAAATCAACGTGGAATAATAAGGCTGCGAAGGACCTTGCGAACGTTTCGCTGGAAAAGTCGTTTTCAACCAATGGTTATTACAAAGCACCCGACGGGATACTGCTGCAATGGGGGTATAACACCGGGGGCGACTCAACGGGAACCATAACCGTTTATTTCCCGATAACCTTTTACGCAGTGCCTTATTGTGTAATCACGACGGTGGCTTTCGGTGCAAAAACGGGCGTTGCATCCGCTTCCGTAAACAGCAAAACCGCATCATATTTCATAGCCCGAAAAAGTTATGCCGAGAGCGCAGGAGCACATCCGGCAGGAGAACCCATATACTGGTTCGCAATAGGCCGATGGAAATAGAAACATGAAAAATAGGGGCATGAAAAAGCCCCCGGTCTGTTGTAGTATCTCACCACGTACAGCAGAACGAATGCGCCGTAACACATCCACCGAGGGCTAAAGCCTTCGGATGTGCTACGGCGTTTTTAGTACGTGGTGAGGTCACAAAGGTATAAAATCGTTGAATGAATAGCAACACCGAGGAGCTGCAAGTCCTCAAAAATACTTCCGCGTTGGGAAGTTTGATTATCAAATTAGTGCCGAAGGCCGAAGCAAAGGACCTGATTGTGAAGAACCACTACTCCCATAAGTGGAACGAGGGCGGGTTCGGCAAATATAACTTCGGGATATTTCGGGCCGAAGAACCGGATAAATGTTTGGGCGTCGCTGTTTACGGGTATATGAAAAACCCGCGAGCGAAGATATTCACGCATCCGAATCCGCGGGCTTGGATGTGCGAACTTAACCGAATGTGGATTGACGACACGCTTGGACACAACGCCGAAAGCGTGCTTATTGCCGCATCTATCAAACTGCTGCGCAAGATTGACTCCGATGTCGTGGCGATTCAATCGTTCGCCGATGGTCGATTAGGGTGCGGAACGATCTACAAAGCCGCAAACTTCCGATATTTCGGATTTCATTACACGAAGTTCCTGCGGAACCGCAGGACGGGAGAGATTACGCATGAGCAGATATTGACGAACACAACATCGGCATCGGCATATTTACGTGCAAACATGGCCTATCTGCTGGGTGATTTTGAAGTGCTGGTCGTAAAGACGTATCGCTATATTTATCCTCTCTGCAAGCATTTCCGGTATTGTGGAAAAGAAAAACCATATCCGCAATACGAGAAAGGTTTTACTCTGACCGAATGGAAGCGCGACACAATGAAGATAAAACAGAATATCGTTGAACTGCTCGACAAGGTCGCAGCATGACACTTTTATTCAACATATTTCGATATACAAATAATATTCTGAAATACAAAGAAAAAAGCAGGGTTTTTTCGTATAAAAATCAAGCGTTTAAGTTATGTTTAAAAACCACTTAAACGCTTTTTAAATGCTCCGAAAAAAAGTTTTTTTGTACGTTTCGTTTGTGAAAAGTGTACAATTCGTTTGCGCGATTATAGAAAGAATTTAAGAAAGAGATACGGATAAAAGATATTGACGCGAAACTGATAAATAGCTTCGAGCGATTTTTGATAAAACGAGGTCGGGAAAACGGTCGCGGGGATGTCTTGGGGTCGCGGGCGAACCGATTGAAGCACGTCCGGACGGTGATCTTCGATATTGAACGTCGCGGCGTCCCGATAAAGAACCCTTACCGGACGCGTGAATGCGTCGTTCCCGAGGCCGCCGTAAACGATACGTTCCTCGAATACGACGAATTGAGCCGGATGTTCCAGCTGATGAAAAGTGAAACTGAAATCGGCTCGACCGAGTTTCGGGTATTGGTAATGTACATTTTCTCGTGTGCGACCGGGATTCGCTTGAGTGATGCCCTTCAGATAAAATGGGGAAACCTCGATGTGTCTGAAGAAACGGTTATCGTACAACTGATTCCGAAAAAAGGAGATAGGCCGGAAAAGAGAAACCGAGAAATCTATGTACCACTGGGAAAATTCGGAGAGACGATTATAGAGTGGGCCGCTCTTGATGATGACAATGAAATCCCTTTGTATCGGGTTGAACACGAAAATCTGATATTCCGCGTATCCTCGGAAGCGACGATAAATCCTACGTTGAAGAAATTGGCGAAGATGGCCGGAGTGGAAAAAAATATTACCTTCCACTCCGCCCGGAGAACCTTTGCGACGCTGACAGCAGCGGAAGGCGCGGACGCCTACACGATTAAGAATTACTTAGGCCATAAGAGCGTGGCAATGGCCGAACGCTATATGAAATGGAGTAAGCAACTCGCGCTCGAATCCGCTAAAACCGGGAGGGAGATCGATATAACGAAAATCTTAGGAAAAAACTCGAAGAAGAAATAACGAGATGGGGTAAAATCCGGGTATAGCCAATTATAGATAATCGGAACCCGATTAAATTTAATTGATTATGGAAGAAACCCCGATTGAAGTCATTGAAATTCCCGATCCGTTGTTCTTGGCCTATTTGGTCGAGAATTTCGATTTGGACGGGGACGGCGAAATATCCGTCGAAGAAGCGAAAAACGTCTTGGAAATAATCTGTCCTGCGGCTGGCATTCAGTCCCTCGAAGGAATTGAATATTTTGAGAACCTGACCCGCTTGGATTGCCCTCTCAATCGGCTTATAAAGTTAGATATAAGCCGGAATACGAAATTGGAAGAATTGGACTGCCGTTTTAACTCTATCGGTGAACTCGATTTGTCGAATAACCCGGAATTGAAAATTGTCCTTACGAAGGGAAACCGACTGAAAACGCTCGATATATCGTCTATTGAAGAGCGTATAAAAATGGTCGATGCCGATAAAGAGACGAAAGTTTTGGTTTCTTTGGCGCTCCCCTTGGAGCTGCAACGATGATATAGAGGGATTAGTGAAAAGCTAATCCCTTTATTTTTTGGTGTTTTGAAACTCTTTACTACCTTTGTACTACATACGAATTGACGCGAAAGCGTAAGTTTATTCTCGAAGACGAATCTGGAAAATTTTGATATGCAAATATTTAAATATTTATAAATAAATCGTTTATTATTTTTTTCTCGAATTAAGGAACAATACAGAAACAAAATCATCAATTAAAGCAAATTCAGACCTTTTCTATTTTCATTAGGTTTCATTCCCTTCACTTGTTTGCATAAGGAGTCGAACTTTACAGTGGGTTGTACTTCTCTCTGTTCCGAGAAATATTTATTGGTAAACATACTTGCAGCCAAAAAAGAAAAAGGATCTCAATTTCTCGTAGGCCACCTTTATTTTTCGCCTAACTTCCTCTTACCTTAAGTCATAGGCATACTGAAAAGCAAATATGCCTATATAAATATAGTTTACTTTGGTTTAGCTTATATATAGAGCTAATAGACTAAAGTAAACTGATTTTTTGTAGCTTCTACCCGTTTAACAGTTGCAGCCAAAAGAGAAAATGGCTGGAGCCAATGAGTCTTGGCGCAGCCATTTCTTTTTCTACCCTTTGTTTGACTTTACTTTAATGAGCGTATATATAAGACGGGAATAAAGTAAAGCTCGTATTTTTCTTTTCGCTGCAACCCTATTTTTCATTTATTAGAATCGTCATCATAATATCAAGCTGCTCTTTTGATATTTTCTTTTGCCTGTTAACATATTCATTTAGTTTCTCAAATGCTTTAGGGCGGAGCTTACTTTCTGCAATTTGAAGCAACACTTCAACATCATTGTTTTTGTGTACATTGTTATCTATATTCTCTAATGTATCAAATAGCTGTGATACCACAATACTTTGACCGTTGTCAAAATGAACCCCAAGTATCAGATTATATTTACCCTTTGTTAGAGTAGGTTGTTTGTCTATAAAAGTGATTTTTCCTCTACCTAATGGAATGAATTCTACTTCTGTATTCAAAGAAAAATCATCGTTATGTATGTTATTCAACGATTGTAAATTAGCATCTGATATAAATGGAACACTTACAAATCTATCTTCAGAAATAGATAAAAGCTGTTCTGCAATTTTGTCTAAATAGTCATTATCTTGGACAGCCTTCCATTTATTAGGGATTATACTATCGCCATGCAGTGCGCCTATAAGTCCACCTGTGAAAGCTGCAATACTATCAGTATCAGCTCCCAAAGCATTGACAGCTTCTATAATTGCATTTAGTGGTTTATCGTGGAATTTTGCAGCTAAATAAATTCCTGCAATAACAGTTGAAGTCCCAGAACCTTTTGTAGCTTGGTTAAAACACCCTAATTTCGTCAGTGTTTCTTTTACAGATAGATTTTGTTTGATGCTTTGAAATGCAAATCTCAGATAATTCTGTGTTTCTACTACTATTTCAGAATAAAGACGCTCAAACGTTATATCACTTAATTTATTCCACTCTTTAATCCATTCTTTTATTTCATATCTATTGGTAAATGCAAGGTCAAATTTTTGAAGAAAATCTAATCCTATTCGAATAATATAATTTTCCCAATTAAAATCTTCTGGTCTAAAAACTATAATTTGGTCAATAGCATAACCATATAACATTGCACCCAAAATCGCTCTTGGATGTCCGTGGGTTATTATACTATTACAGAAAATCTCCTCTTTAATTTTTTCGACATTTCCAAGATTAGCTAACGCAATAGGTAAAATCCTCATTGCAGCACCATTTGCACCACTTTGCCTATAATCTAGAATTCCACCATTCGTTTTATATGTATAAAAATTACTGAACCATGCAACTGATTTCCTTTGAATCTTTTCAGCAGCAATCTTTACAGTTCGACCTCCACCTCTCGCATAAGTTAACCAATTTGCAAGTTCAACTTTTGCAAAATAGTTATGATCGACCTCTCCGTTTTTTTTTATACTTCGTGCAACAGAAAGAAGTAATTGCGTATCGTCTGAATAAGATCCGGCTTCGATAATATCTACATAACCATAAAATCTACCACCAACTTTTTTTCCCCAAGTATGAAACTCTTCAATTCGAGCACTGCCAAATTTTTCTTTTAGCGATTGCGTATTTGTTTCAAACTCAGTCATCCACCCCAAAGCATCTCCAATAGCCGACAATTTAATGCTCCCTTTATATTTTGTTTCAGGTTTCATATTATATTCTTGAATTAATGAACAGTGAAGTATCTACTACAAAATTATCGGTATTATAACCACTTAATGCAGCTTTTCCTGCTGCTAAATCATTGGCATCTTTAAAACAAACTTGTAAAATATCAGATACAGGTATTTCATTTTTTACTAAAACCTCAGCTTGCTCATCCGTAGGATATTTAGATTTCAAATTTCCCCGTGAAATTACTCTTGAATTATAGGATGTTACGACAGTCAAAGATGGTGTAAACATCATTCGAAATTTATCAATATCACCTGTTACTCCCACATTCCTTTTATTATAACTATTTGCAGCATTTGTTACTGAAAATAAAGTATCTTGGTGATAAATATATTTCTTGTCTATTTTCAGAACACACCAATAAATATGGCTTTCATTTGCTGTTTTTTCTCTAAAGCGATTAAACAAAAACGAATTAGGGTGCTGTATTGAGAGATTGATGTAATTCTTATCATCAAATCTTATATCATCAGTAAACTCAACATAGTCACGAATATCAGTTTGAGCAACATCGAATTCTTCAAGCAATGCTCTAGAAAGTAATTTACCTTGTTCAAAAATACCCATAAGATTTATGGTTGGAGTGAAATGTATCAAATATTCAATTCCTCTCTCTTCTATTTCTTTTTCAAATGCAGTATGGTCTAATTTTAATTGCATAATCACAAAATATGAATATTATACTTTATTTAATTGTCGGCTTTTACAAGCAAATTTTCATCTATTTCAGTCAAATATCTAGAGGGCTCCCCACTTGATAAAAGATATAATCGCTCCCTAGCTCTTGTCATTGAAGTGTACAACAAACGTCTTTCTGTAGAAATATGTAATTCATCATCTTCTCCATTGAATCCTGGAGGATAAGGAAGTATATCATCATTCAGATCTATAATAAAAACATTGTCAAACTCAAGCCCTTTCACAGATGATAGTGTACAGATTTTAATAGATTCTCTTTCAAAATCGATTTCTCCCGAGTCTAATAATATTTGTGTGTCATATCCATTTCCCTCTAAAAATGACTGAATTTCATTTAGGCCGCTTCGACTTCGATGAAGCACGACTGTTGAGCTAATATTATTATTTGCCTTTAATTGATTTAATGATTTTAATAAATATAAATTTTGCTCATTCTTATTCTCAAAATATCCGACTATTGGTTTTTCATCTCCACTCCTTGCAGTTTCAACAGTTGTAAAATCGCTTTTATCATTTTCCTTTTCCAAAAGAGAGAGAGCAGCTTTAACTATTTGCACAGTATTGCGATAATTCTTTTTGAGTTCTATTGTTCTTCCACCTCGTACATTGAGACCAACTTCACTCCATGTAAAACCACTTTTATAAATTCTCTGTGCAGCATCAGCAATTACAGAAATACTTTTTGTCTCATCAGATACAAGTCGTGAAATAACAAGAATTTGAGCTTTACTCAAATCTTGTGCTTCATCAATAATAATATGGGAGAAAGGCTTCTCTAAATTAGGCTTTGAATCCAATATTCTCAAACAGAGTAAGGCATAGTCATCAAAGTCCACTTGTCCGTTTGTCTTAAGCTGATTATTATAGTCTGCAAAGATGCTCCAAATTATTTCTTTGTCTGACTTTGTAACTCTATCGCTAGTTCCTCTACCAGTTCTTTTTGCATCGAAATATTCTTCTTTTGATTGAAATGCCTTCCCTTTTATCCAAGAAATTTCTTCACAGAAAAACTCAACAGGTTTATTAGAAATGGCATAAGAAGAATATTTTGCTTTAATCCTAGATATGACACCTAACTGAAAATTTCCCGAAATTGTCTTGTATATTCGTTTATTATCAACAATATCATGTAGAGGAATCCCATTTTGTTCTATAAAATGATATGCCCATTTATGGAAACTTGTTATATAAACATTCAGCCCCTTAGGTTTAGTCGGTTTTATCTCATTTGTATCTGGTCGATAGCCTCCCGATATTTGTGGAGCAATGGCATTAATATATTTTACCAAAGTTTTATTATATGTAAAAATAGCAACCTTTGCTTCATTAAACAGATTCGCATAAGTATCGAGTAAATGTTTTGCTCGATACAATGCGACAGTTGTTTTCCCACTACCTGCAACTCCTTTAATTTGAATAGGATCAGTTGCTGGCAAAAATAAAACTCTTTTTTGCTCCCCTTTTAAGATAATTGGCTTTAATGACATATGAGGTTATTTTTTTCTATCGTTGATAAAATTAGTGATTATTCAATAAACCAAGTGTGATTTATTGTTTTTAACATTTGCTGAATTTAATTCCGCTAATAAGCCTACAAATTCAGATGTTGGTCTAATCAATAGTTTAACTCTGAATTTTATAATTAATTTTTCAAGCATCCAATCGGCACAACATACACTCCATCTGTTCGTTTATAGGCAAAATCGCCAACACCTGTCAACACCATACAAAAAGCAGGGGCTTTCATTCGGGAGGTATCTATGATATTTGAAAGTGCCATTAAGGTTTTTGCACCATCCTCAATCAACTTTTCCCCACCCAATTTTATTTCAATAAGACCATACGAACCATTCCGCAAATGTACCACAGCATCGCATTCCAAGCCGTTCTTGTCTCTATAATGATAAACAGAACCATCTAAGGCATCAGCATAAACCCTAAGATCTCGAATACACATTGTTTCAAAAAATAACCCAAATGTATTTAGGTCATTAATCAAATCATTAGGACCTAGGCCAAGAGCAGCCACGCCAACTGACGGATCAACATAGTACCTTGTATCTGATGTGCGAACAGCAGTTTTACTCCTTAAGTTGGGATTCCACGCAGGCATATCCTCAATTACGAATATTTTCCGCAAGGCAGTGAGATATGAATCTATTGTTTCATCACTGACATCTTCCGGCTCATTTGTTGATATATCTGCAAGTATTGTTGCAATACTTGCTTGTGCCCCTTGATGCCTGGCATAGGAACGCATAATTCTCTTTGCTCGTTCTGCATCACGTTTTACATTATCAACTCGTGATATATCGCTATTCGTAATAGCCTTATAATATTCTGTTGCTTGCAACAGTGCCGCCTTTTCTGTTTTCTTTTGTAAAGCCTTAGGCCACCCTCCACGGCAAACAACAAATGCCAGCATTGGTAATGTAAGTTTATTCAAGGCTCCTATTTTATCCGGCATAAGAAATAAATCCGATAGGCTTATCTCACCAGTAGAGTCTCCAGATTCCCATAAACTCATAGGGCGCATAGTAAGCCATCCATATCTTCCAGTACCTGTATGATGAATATCTTTGGTGTCAGCAGGTACCGCAGACCCCGTAAGCATAAATTGTCCATCCTTGCCTCTATGGTCTACCTCAAATCGGATGGCATCCCAAAATTGAGGTACTTCCTGCCATTCATCAATCAAACGAGGAGTTTCCCCCTCAAGCAAAAAGCTAATATTTGTTTGCGCCATCTGTTTGTATTGCTGCTGTTTGGTAGGGTCATCCATATAAATAATGCTTTTGGCCTGTTGCTCTGCTGTAGTTGTTTTGCCACAAGCCTTGGGGCCTTCTATCAACACAGCACCCATTGCCTCTAATTTATCACGTAGCAGTTGATCTGCTATTCGATTTTTATATTCCATAGAATTGTGTTTTTATGCAAATATAGCACATTTCTTTGTAATTCAATTCATTTTCGAAGATTATTTGGAAAAATGGCGGAATTGTATTTGGAAATTTGGCTTTATTTTGATTGGAAATTTGGCGTATAATTATTTTAGATTTTGTACTAGATTTAAAAAGCGCACTATTGCAGTGATACTCTTTTATGGCATTTTCATTGAAAAATTCCCAATCTCTGACTTCATAGTAGGTATTAGACGTTCGCCAAAGCCGTTTTAGTTCGGGCTTGCCCGTATGCTTGTAATAAACCCTTCTGGGGAGCCTAATACCCCAATCGCCTTACGTCGTTGGGAGGGTTGCCATACAATCTGCAAGCAGCAGCGATGAGATTGTCCGCTATCAAGGTGATTATAAAGCGGCAAACGGATAGGCAGGGTGTTTTGCGCATATCGGAGAATTTAGCCTATACCTGTTCGTGTCGAGTAGGTATCCGACAAGAGGGATAAGAAAGAATTTGCCCCTTATAGTGTTGCCTCATCCGACAAGAACGGGGTTATATCTTGTTTGTCTTTCATTGGTCTTTCAACACCACCGTCCGAGCAATGACATCCCAGTTTTAGGTGCAGTTTCGGACAACTGAACAGTCTCCAATTTTCTTTTCAGTTATTTACACGAAAACGGTTTACTTTAGTTTTTCTCCCTTATATATAAATACTAAAGTAAATTGAATTATATATGCACGCGCGGCTGGTAAACTTTAGTCGAACAATCCGTTTACTAAATTGACTGCATCGTCCTTTTTCTGATTGATGATTTTGGCGTACACCTGTGTCATCTTCACATCGGCATGGCCGAGCAGTTTCGAGGTCGTGTAGAGGTCTGCACCGAGCGTCAGCATCATCGTTGCGAACGTGTGCCTGCTCGTGT
>ULQX01068190.1_pt1 | contig 10221 bp, 8 predicted proteins | sample 1954941 | NCBI WGS metagenome assembly ULQX01 (sample SAMEA4835667, study PRJEB28245) | human gut metagenome | biome: gut microbiome; material: fecal sample | place: Denmark | collected 2008
CTGGAGACGGCCATTGCCAGCCGACAGACCGTTGCCCTGAATCAGCAGAGCGGCGGAAGGATGGTGGCAGTGACGACGGAGGAAGATCAGAACCCGAACTACACGGCGCAGGTCATCAGTCCGATTATTGCCGACGGCGAAGCGATTGGCGCGGTGCTGCTCATGAGCCGCGACAACGGCGTCAAAATGGGCGACACCGAGCTGAAGGTGGCGGAAACGGCAGCGGGCATCGTCGGGCGGCAGATGGAACAGTAAAAAATCGGGAAGCGCGCGCTTCCCTTTTTTGCGTTTTTGCTTGATTCAGAGGGCATTCTGGCGTATAATGGAGTACGGTATTTTCATCACGGAAAGGATGCAGCCAATGGCAAGCAAATCCAAGTCGATTATCGGCGGCATGACCGTGCTGGGCATTGCAGGCATTATCTGCAAGCTCGTCGGTGTGCTGTTCTCCATCCCCCTGACGTACGTTATCGGGGCGCAGGGTCAAGGCATCTACAATGCGGTTTTCCCGACCTACAACCTTCTGCTGACAATCTCATCCGCCGGGCTGCCCGTCGCGGTCAGCCGAATGGTATCCTCCGCGCTGGCAAAGGATGACCCGCACAGTGCCAAGCACGTTTTCCGTGTCGCCCTGCTGCTGCTGACGACTTTGGGATGCCTTGCGGCCATCATCATGCTGGCGGGCAGCGGAATGCTGGCGGCGCGCGTGAATCAGCCGGACAGCAAAATCGGCTTTCAGGTGATTGCACCATGCGTGGCGGTTGTGTGCATGATGTCGGCGTTCCGCGGCTTTATACAGGGACAGCAGGACATGGTGCCGACCGCCATCAGCCAGCTGATTGAGCAGGTCGGCAAGGTGTTCCTGGCGCTGCCGATGGCGTATATCGGCAATCAAATGGGCGGCGTGGCGATGGGCGCGGCAGGCGCACTGCTTGGCACAACCATCGTCGAAGGGATTGCCCTGCTGTACATGATTCTGCTTTACTTCCGCCGCCGAAGCCGCTTCGACGCGATTCCACAGCTTGCGCCGGAGCAGAATGCTTCCACCAAGCGCATTGCCGAACAGCTGATGGTGATTGCCATCCCGATTACCATCGGCTCGTGCATCGTGCCCTTGTCGCAGTTCATTGACTCGGCGATGCTGGTCAACCGCTGCGTCGTTTCCGGTCTGACGCATGATGCAGCCGTCGAGACGTACGGCGTGTTCAGCGGCATGGTCATCCGCCTGATTAACATTCCCACGGCGCTGTCGCTGGCGGTCAGCATGTCGCTCGTTCCGGCAATTTCCTCCGCGTGGGCAGTGCAGGATATGGACGCGGTGCAGCGGCAGACGAATCTCGGTCTGCGCTTTGCGTTCCTGATCGGGCTGCCCTGCTCGGTCGGCATGAGCGTGCTCAGCGAGCAGATTTTCCGCTTCTTCTATCAGGGGTCGCTGAGCGAAGAGAACATCATGACCGGCAGCACGCTGCTGATGGTTTCCAGCCTGACGGTGGTGCTGTTCACGGTCGTGCAGGCGACGAGCAGCATTCTGCAAGGCGTCCGGAAGCAGCGGATTCCCATGTACACGCTGGTTGCGGGCGTTGTGTGTAAAATTGCGCTGAACTACACGCTGGTGGGTATTCCGGGCTTCAACATCCACGGCGCGCCGATTTCGTCGCTGGTGTGCTACACGGTATCGCTCGTTCCGAATCTCTATTACGTCATGAAGTATACCGGCACGAAGTTCAATTGGCGCGACTGGCTGGTGCGTCCGGGCATTGCGACGCTGGCGATGGGCGCGGCCGTCTGTCTGATGACACGCATCCTGCCGTTCAGCCGTCTGCTGACGATTGTGGAGGTAGCGGTCGGCGTGGCGGTGTTCGTGGTCACGGCGATTTGGACGAAAGCACTCACCAAGGAGGACTTGAACGCCTTCCGCCGGAAACGGAAATAAGAAGTGAGGAAAGAAGCATGAAGCAGAACATCACCGTTGTGTCGCTGGGGCCGGGCGATCCGGAACTGCTGACGGCGCAGTCTCTGAACACGATGAAGAAAGCGAAGCGGCTGATTTTCCGCACGGCGCAGCACCCGGTCTGTGCGGCGCTGACGGAAGCGGGCGTCCAAAGTACGTCGCTGGATGATTACTACGACCGCTATGAGGATTTCGACGAGATGCACCGTGACATGGCAAAGGCGCTGTGGGCGGAAGCGGAGCATCACGCGGTTGTCTTTGCCGTGCTGGATGCCGGAACAGACGGCGCGGTGCGGGAGCTTCGGGCACAGCAGCCGCAGGACGCGGTCTTGCGCATCCTGCCGGGCGTAACGCTGGCAGATGCGTGTATTGCGCAGCTGCCGGGGAATCTCGCCCCTATCGGTGCGCTGCGAACGATTCCCGCAGAGGATGCCGTGACCGCCGCCGCTGACCCGACAACGCCGCTGCTGATTACGGAAATCTGGAATCGCTCGCTGGCATGTGACCTAAAACTGCGCCTGTGCGATGTTTACGGCGACGAGCTGCCGACGGTGCTGTTCCCATCCACCGTCAAGACGAACCGTAAGCCGCAAAACATCCAGCTTTGGGAGATGGACCGCCTGCACACCTATGACCACACGGTCTGCCTGTATCTGCCCGCCGTTCCGCTTCAGCAGCGCACCCGGTACAGCTTTCAGGACTTGCAGCACATCATGCACCAGGTGCGCCGCCAGTGCCCGTGGGATCGCGAACAGACGCATCAGACCCTCCGCCGCTATCTGATTGAGGAAGCGTACGAGGCAGTCGGCGCGGTCGATGAGGGCGATATGGATCATCTGGCGGATGAGCTTGGCGACGTGCTGCTGCAGGTGGCGTTCCATGCAGATATTGCAGAGTCGGCATATGAATTCACGATGCAGGACATTACGACCGCCATCGTCCACAAAATGCTCTACCGCCACGCGCACATCTTCGGCAATGTTCACTGCGACACACCGGAGGAGGTCGCGGACAGCTGGGAAAAACTCAAGAAAGCCGAAAAGGGGCTTATGTCGCAGGGCAGTGTGCTGGCGGACGTGAGCAAGAGTCTTCCAGCGCTCATGCGTGCGGAAAAGGTGCAGAAGAAAGCGGCGCAGGTCGGCTTTGACTGGGATACGCCGCAGGATGCGCTGCCGAAGGTACATGAGGAAGCAGACGAGGTGCTGACAGAGCTGCAAAACGCGCGCGATCCCGGCGAAGAACTGGGCGATCTGCTGTTCAGCTGCGTCAATGTGGCACGCCTGAGCGGCATTGACCCGGAGCAGGCGCTCAAAAATGCCACCGAAAAGTTCATCAAACGCTTTTCTGCCATGGAAAATCTGATAAAATTGGACGAAAAATCGCTGAAGGACTTGACTTTATCGGAAATGGATGTATACTGGAATCGGGTGAAAGCCGCGCAAAATCGCGCTGTTGAGCCATCTTCCCCCGCAGATTGGAAGCGCTGACCGCGACGCTATGCCGCAGCAGCGTGCTGCCAAGGTTATCCCATTTCATCTATGCGTGAATCGCGCAAACAAGGAGGAATATATTCCATGAATAAGACCGAACTGGTTGCTGCCCTTGCTGAAAAGACCCAGCTCCCCAAGAAGAACGCCGAGCTGGCGCTGAATGCGGTTGTTGAAGTCATCACCGAAAGCCTGTCCAAGGGCGATAAGGTGCAGATTGTTGGTTTTGGCTCTTTCGAGGTGAAGGATCGTCCGGAACGCATTGCCCGCAATCCGCAGAAGCCCGAAGAGGAGATTACCATCCCGGCTTCCAAGGCGCCTGTTTTCAAGGCTGGCAAGTCCCTCAAGGACGCTGTCAATCAGTAATCGTCCTTAATACGATTTTCTGATTCATTTTCGCATCAGACATCGTATAGAAGCCCGCAGGAGCAATCTTGCGGGCTTTTTTCTCAAATACCCGAAACACGGAGGAAATTATGCGTCTTGACAAATATTTGAAGGTGTCCCGCATTATCAAGCGCCGCACGGTGGCGAACGAGGCCTGTTCGGGCGGGCGTGTCACGCTCAACGGCAAGGTCGCCAAACCCGGCGCAGAGGTCAAGCCCGGCGACATCATGACCATCCGCTTCGGCGACCATTTGGGGCGCTACGAAATTCTGGCTGTGCCGGGTACGGTGCGCAAGGAAGGTGCTGCGGAAATCTACCGTGTGCTGGAAGAGGATGCGGCGATGGCGTCCGAACGCGGCGCGGAGGAATAAATCATGTGGGGCGCAATTATTTTGGGCGGCGGCAGCGGGCAGCGCATGGGCGCGAAGTGCAATAAAGTGTTGCTGCCAATCGCCGGAAAAAGCATGATTGTCCGCTCGGTGGAGGCGTTTGTGCCACTGGTGGAGCAGGTGGTTGTTGTCAGCCGCGAAGAGGACATGCCCGTTATGGCGTCTGAATTGGCGCAGAACGGGCTGGACGTTCCGATGGTATCAGGTGGCGCAACACGTCAGGAATCGGTCTGGCGGGGCTTGCAGGCGCTCTCTGGGCAATGCGACGGCGTACTGGTGCATGACGGCGCGCGCTGTCTGGTGACGGCAGACGTTATCCAGCGCTGCATGGCATCGGTGGAAGAATGCGGAACGGGCGTCGCCGCGGTTCCTGTGACGGACACCATCAAGACCGTCAGCGACGCCAATATCGCGCTGGACACGCCGAATCGCACCGCCCTGCGCGCTGTGCAGACCCCGCAGGGTTTTAAGACCGACTTGCTCCGTCAGGCACACGAACAGGCGCAGCGCGACGGCTTCCTCGGCACGGATGATGCGTCGCTGGTGGAACGGCTGGGCGTTCCCGTGCAGCTGACGGAGGGCAGTCGACGCAATATCAAGCTAACGACCCCGGAGGATTTACTGATGGCAGAAGCATTTTTTGCAGAACAGGCGCTGCCGGCGCTTCGAGTTGGGCAAGGCTATGACGTACATCGGCTGGTGGAAGGTCGTCCGCTGATTCTCTGCGGCGTGACCATTCCGCACTCACTTGGGCTGCTGGGGCATTCGGATGCGGATGTGGCGCTGCACGCGCTGATGGATGCCATGCTGGGCGCAATGGCGCTGGGCGACATCGGCAAGCACTTCCCGGACACGGACGAAGCGTACCGCGGCATTTCGTCGATGCTGCTGCTTCGGCACGTTGTTGCGCTGCTGAAGGCGCACCACGCGCGTGTAACGAACTGCGACGTGACCATTGTGGCGCAGAAACCGAAGCTGCTCCCCTACATTCCGCAAATGCGGCAGAATGTGGCGGATGCGCTCGAACTGCCCCTTGCGCGCGTGAACATCAAGGCAACGACGACGGAAAAACTCGGCTTTGAGGGCGAAGAAAAGGGTATCAGCGCACAGGCGGTCTGCATGGTGCAGGGAAACGGCTAAATGAAAACGCCTTTCGGAAGGATGATTTTCCCCCGAAAGGCGCTTTTGTTTGCAGAAAATGCGGCGCATGAAACCAGATGCCTCCGCGCCGCTACCCTTTCGGGCAGGCTTTCGGCCGATGCGGGATGCAGAAAAAAATCCGCATAATAATCAAAATCCAACCATGAACCTTGTGTCGGATAATGAACAACGCAATAACCGTCTGCGGCTGCGCAAACCATAAACCTGTGCCAGCCGCGCTTGCTAAAAAAACGCATCGGTCTGGAAAACATCACAGCTCCACGTCAAACGTCACCGTCTGGTTCAGCTGGTCGAGCTTCATTTGAATTTCCATGATTTCCGCCGAAATCGCTTCATACGCCTTGCGGACATCCGCTAAATCGTAGTTGATGCAGGTGTACTCCGTCGCGCCGCTGCGGCCGTAATGGTCGTTGTTGCGCGCCTTGGGCTGACGCTTGCGCAGCGTGTCCAGCTGCTGCTTGCGCTGGCTGAGCTGCGCCATCACGACGAGCGCCTGATCAACCGTCAGCACGCGACCGCTGCTTAGCGTCAGGCTGGTGGAAACGTTGCTGCAATTCACCGCGTGCTTGATTTTCACGATTTTCGCATCCAGCGCCCGAAGCTGTGCTTCCGTCTGCGGATAGCTGTACTGCGGAATCAGCGGCTCCTCGTCGGCGGCATACACATAGGTACAGGAATTTTCCTCCTGATTGAGCAGAAATTCCTTCTCCTCATTCAGCTGCCGAAGCAGTTTATTGGCATAGGCAGATGTCATTTTCATGAGCAAACTCTCCTTTCAAGCGTTCATCAGAATTTCCTTAATCGCCGGATAAATCGTTCGATACCCTTCCGGACGGATGTGCATCCCTTCGTAGGTAAATTCCGCGCGCAGCCGTCCATGTTCATCTTTCAGCGGCGCGTTGATGTCGATGTAGTGCAGGTGCAGCGATTTTGCGAGCTTCTGCACTTCCGCGTTCGCCTGCGCAATCTTCTCGTTCGTCCGCACGCGCAGACACGGCTTCATTTCCGGCGTCGCGGCTTCCTCGTTGATGGGATAGTACGCCATCAGGTAAATCTGCACATCGGGGAGCGCTTGCAGCACTTTTTCCAGAATCGTCCGGTACGTCCCCATGATTTGCGCCATTGGGCGAGATGCGTCGGACAGGTCGTTCGTGCCGATGTTGAGGAACAGCATCCGCGGCGCAAGGTCAAGAATGCAGACAGCAAGGTTCGTCAGCAGTTCGTCCGTCACGAAGCCGCCGATGCCGCGGTTGTACACCGTAACCGGCAGATTGTCTTCCGCAACGAACTGCTCAATCGGAAACATTTCCATCAGCGACGACCCGGCAAAGACGATTTGCCCCTTCTGCGCGGTCTGGTTCAGCTGACGATAGCGGATGATTTTGTCCTGCTTGTCCATGCGTTTTCCCTCCTATGCTGATTATTGTTTGCGCCAGAGCGCCGGATAGAGCAGTGCGAGCATCGGGTACAGCTCCAGACGACCCGCGAGCATCAGCAGACTGAGTACGACCTTCGCGAACGATCCGTATCCGGCGAAATTTCCCGCTGGGCCGACCGCATTGAACCCCGGCCCGACGTTGCTCACGCAGGTCAGCGCGGCGGACAGGTTCGTTTCAATGTCGTACTTGCCTTCGAAGGCAATCAGCACTGCACCGATGAGAATCATGGCGATATACACGAACGCGAACGAGGCCGTTTCGCGCAGGAGCGTGTCATCCACGCCTTTGCCCTCAAAGCGGACGACCTGCACCTTGCGTGGCTGGAACGTATGGCGCACGGAGCGCACTCCCTGCTTCCAGAGCATGGCAATGCGGCAGATCTTCATGCCGCCCGCTGTTGAACCCGCACACGCGCCGATGAACATCAGCATGAAGATGAGCATACGCGCCGCGACCGGCCACAGGCTAAAATCCGCCGTGGCATAACCCGTGGTGGACATGATGCTAGCAACCTGAAAGCTGGCGTAGCGCAATGCGTTGCCGACCGTGCCGTACTGCGGCAGAATCACCACGGTAATCGCTGCGGTGACAGTCAGAAAAATGCCCAGATACCAGCGCAGCTCCTCGCTCTTCACGATGCCGCGCCAATTGCCCGTGATGGCACAGTAGTACAGCGCGAAGTTGATGCCGAACATGACCATAAAGACGGTGATGGTGACATCAATTACCGGGCTTGCAAACGCCCCGACGCTCGCGGCGTAATTGCTGAATCCGCCAGTGCCTGCCGTGCCCATCGCGTGAATCGCGGCATCGTAGGGGTTCATGCCCGCAATCATCAGCACGATAAACTCCAGAATCGTGAGAATCAGGTAGATGATGTAGAAGATTTTCGCCGTATCGCCCATTTTGGGGACAATTTTGCTCAGCGTCGGACCGGGGCTTTCCGCCTTGACCAGATGCGACGTACGCTCACTGAGCTGCGGTACGAGCGCCAGCGTCAGCACCAGTACGCCCATGCCGCCAATCCAGTGCGTGAAGGAGCGCCAGAACATGATTCCCTGCGGCAGGTTATCGAAGTTCTCCAGCACGGTCGCGCCCGTTGTCGTGAAGCCGGACACGGACTCGAACAGCGCGTCGATGTAGTTCGGAATCATGCCGCTGAACACAAACGGCAGCGCACCAAAGCAGCTCAGCGCAATCCACGCCAGCGCCACGGTCAGGAAGCCCTCCCGCGCGCGCAGATTCCGCTCGCCTGGCCGCACCAGAAACCGCAGGGGCGCACCAATCGCAATCAGAATCAGCATCGTCGCACCCAGCGCCCATGCGTCGCCATCCTGCTGGAACAGTGCAATCACAAGCGCTGGGGTCATGCAGGCAGCTTCAATCAGCAGCACCGCCCCCTGCATATAAGCTACAAGCCGTTTATTCATTTGCTGATAACCTCGTTCAAATCGCCGATGCCGTTTTCGCAGACGATGATAACCACATGGTCGCCCTCTTCAATCTTATCGTCGCCGAAAGGCACGATGACCTTCCCCTGCCGGGCAATCACGGCAACCAGTGCGTTCTTGCGGATATGCAGATTCTTCAGCGGAATGCCGATGTAGGAATCCGACGCGCGCGCAATAAATTCCAGTGCCTCCACGCGTCCGTTCATTAGGCGATACAGGCGCTCCACCTTCGTGCCGTCGCTGTTGACCAGTGCGCGCACATAACGCAGGATGGTCGAGCAGGTGATGGTTTTCGGGCTGACCATGCTGTCCAACCCCATGCCGTTCATGATGTCCGCGTACGCCAGCCGATTGTTCTTCACAATAACTTTCGGCACGCCCTGCTTGACTGCGAACAGCCCTGTCATCAGGTTCTCCTCGTCGCGGTCACACATGGCGATAAAGGCGTCCATCGACTCCAAGCCTTCCTGCTCAAGCAGCTCCTGATCTGTGCCGTCGCCCAGAATCACGTTGACGTGCGGCAGACTTTCGCTCAGGCTTTCCGCTTTCTTCGGGTTGATTTCAATCATCGCGACGTGCATCCCCATCGGCACAATCATCTTCGCCAGATAGTAGCTGATGCGCCCGCCGCCCAGCAGCATGACGTTCTTCACGCGCAGGGAATGCTTGCCCAGGAAGCGAAAATAGTTCGTAATTGTCACCATATCGCCCGCAACGTGCACCCGGTCGCCTGCGTGGATGACGAAATCGCCGTTGGGGATGATGACCTCGCCGGAGCGTTCGACAATCGCGTACAGCACGCGGGGAATTCCCGGCAGCCGCGATGACAGCGCGTGCAGCGGACAGCCGACAACCACGTCATTCTCCTGTACGCGGAATTCCACCATTTCGATCTGCCCCTTGGCGAACGTCTCGATATTGTTGGCGAAGGGGAAGCGAAGCAGACGGCTGATTTCCAGCGCTGTTGCGCGCTCGGGGTTAATGGCGTTGTCGATGGACGTTTCCCGCTGCAAGAGGGACAAACTCTCGTTATATTCCGGGTCGCGGATGCGGGCAATTGTGTAGCGTGCGCCCAGCCGCTTTGCAATCAGGCAGCAGAGCATGTTTGTTTCGTCACTGGCGGTGGCCGCAACAACGAAATCCGCCTTTTCTACGCCGGCATCCAGCAGCGTGCGTGCGTTTGCCCCGTTGCCGCGGATGCACAGCACATCCAGCGTATCCTCGCACCGCTGCAAAACGTCCTCGTTCTTATCGATAATCACAACGTCGTGTCCCTCGCGGGTCAGCTGCTCCGCAACCGTATGACCGACTTTGCCGTCCCCGACGACCAGTATGCGCATAATCCGTAAATCCTCCCACTGCGCCGTGCATCAAATTTTCGCCCGGCATCACCTATTCTATCACAATTCGCTCAAAAAAGAAATACCCTCCTGCAGCCGCGAGAGTGCCCACGCCGCGTGTGTGCTGACGGCGGGCGATGGGTGATGCAATAGCGGCATCAGCAGCGGAGTGAGCGACGTATCGCCGCTGCAGCCGGCAAGCAGGCAGCTTTGCGATAATACCCGGTTTGGCAGCGTCAGGTTTACGCCGATGAGCGGGCGCAGCGCAAGCGCCGTTTCCTTTGGCTGACGCAGCAAATCCGCCAGCGGCACGGCAAGATGTGCCTCCCCCTGCGGCGGCGGATTATGTGGACACACTCGCTGGCACACGTCGCAGCCAATCAGCCGGTTGCCCATCTTTGCGCGGATTTCCTCAGGAACTTCACCGCCGACCATCATCCAATTGCGGATGCAGCGCTCCCGGTGGAACACGCCGTCCTCCAAGGCTTTCGTCGGACAGGCTTCGACGCACTTTCGGCATTCCCCGCAGTGCAGCGGTTTATTCTCCGACAGAAGATGCGCCGTCGCGGGCAGACGCGGCGTGTACGTCAGAATCTGTACATGGAAGCGGCTGCCG
>ULQX01018068.1_pt1 | contig 10209 bp, 6 predicted proteins | sample 1954941 | NCBI WGS metagenome assembly ULQX01 (sample SAMEA4835667, study PRJEB28245) | human gut metagenome | biome: gut microbiome; material: fecal sample | place: Denmark | collected 2008
TAAGCTTTTACTATAAATAATATCCCGTACAGAATAATATGTGCTCGGAAAAATCACTAATTGAAACGGCAAAATTAATAGATATAAAAAAGCAATCAATACGCTATACACTAATTCGGAATATGAAACCACTATTTCCTCTCCTATCTCACCTTTAGCATTTATTGTATATCATATTTATGGAATTACACAATCGAATTATTCATACAATTTTTCAAGCTGAATCAACTCAACCCCTTCTTCTGCCTGCGCATCGAATCCACTCCGTGAGATAAACGCATATCGATAGCAGTTCATCCCCGTCCGCCTGACCTGCTCGATTTCCTGCTGAATCATGCTCTGTGTAAGCGGTTCGCTGCGGAATTTAGCCTCATAAGAGACGTAACCATTCGGGTCTTCGGTTACAATATCGAACTCGCCGTTCGTCCGCGTCTGCGGATCATCGTAATAGTATTTTCCAATCCGATCAAACGCAATCGGGAGCTTTCCCGCACGATTTTGGCGAATCAGATACTGCCTGCAAATTTCCTCGAACTGGCGCGGCACATACTGCTTTTCAAAGTCATCCCTGATATACCGGTCATAAAACACATCGGAATCCATCACATTCATCTGCGAGGAATAGCGGAACACATACCGATAGTAAAACAGCGAAAGATTATCCGTAATGATATACCCTGCTTTACGCTTGTTGTTCACATCGTTAATCGGTGCTTCCTTCTTGACAACCTCCATGCGAATGAGCTTTTCCAGCACATCCGCCAACGCCGGGCTGCTGGACACATGGGACTGCGAGAGTAAATCGCCGTACTTCGAGAATCCCCGTGCCAGCGCTTCAAACACCTCGTTTGCATTGTTGATTTTGGAAATTTCCGATTTAAGGTACATCGAAACTTCATTTTCCAGCCGGGCATCCGGCGAAGCAATCAGCTCAATGATGTTCTCCCGAACCGAAAGCTGCGAATTGATGAGCCTGTTGTAATACGGAATTCCACCGAACACGCTGTACAGCCTGACCTTATCTTCATCAGAAAAAGTCGGATAAAACAGTGCCGATTCGTAATAATCCATCGGCTTCAAATCAATGGTTCGATCCACGCGCCCATACAGCGGATTTTCCCGAAGCAAAAGGGATTTCATAACGTCCACATACGAACCGCACAGGATGAGCTTCAGTGCCGATGTATCGCGATAGCGGTCAACCAACGCCTGCAAAACGCTGTCCATCCCCTGCACAACTTCGCGCAAGTATGGATACTCATCCAGCACCAGGATCATCGGCTTTTCCTTCGCCGCTTCAAACAGATACGTCAGCAACGCTTCCACGCTGTCAAAAGAAGGCTTTGGGAAATGAAACGTATCCGCCAGCAGCACAGACAGGCTTTCCGTGTTATTCTGTTCCGTCGTCTGTTTACATTCAAAATAAATGCTCGTTACATCCGTTTCGCGCAGGCTCTGCTTAATCAGCTCGCTTTTGCCGACGCGCCTGCGCCCATAAATCAAGCCAAGCTGCATCCCTTCATACAAAAACAGACGATGCAAATCCTTGCGCTGCTTTTCCCGTCCGTAGAATTTCATTGACTCGGTCACCTCCGACTCGGTTTAGTCCGAGTTTATTATACTGTGGACGACAGAAAAAAACAACCATTCAAAGCACTTTCTTTTTACCGCACGCGCCTATCACGCAGGCGGATCAGAAAAAAACGAATGGAAAAATCCAGCCAAGCAATCAACTTGACTGGATTCTCTGGTAGCGGCAATGTGTTTCAGATACACATCAGAAGTATTTTTTATTTCATCACTTTTTCAAGCAAAGCCTGATAACTGTCCACCACATCATAAACCACATTTCCGCTGCTGATCGCTTTGAAATGCTCGCGTGCGCAGTGGATTTTGGATTCCTCAATCATTCTGAGCTGCATAGAGGACATCGCGCCCTTCGTCTCCGCGACGAAATAGATATGCTTGACCGTGCCTTCATAAAAGGCAATCGCCCAGTCCGGATTATAGTGCCCGACCGGCGTTGCGATATAGAAGCTATCCGGCAGTTTCACATAGACGGCAACATTGATATCGGTATCAAGGTCAGCCGCAAAATCATGCTCGTTGGTTGAATCATACACGATATGGTCATACAGATGCCGCTGCGCTTTCATGGCGTTGGTTCCGAGCTTGCCCTTGATTGTCGGCTCTGTGAAAATATCCGTATCGTAGTGTTCATCCAGCATGTTGTAGGTGATATGCTGAATAATAGCGGTTGCCTTTTCATCGTTAATCAGCGCGGCGGCTTTGATGATAAATTCTTCCGGATTGAACCTGAATTGCTCAAATACAACCTTCTCGATACCGATCAGAATCGCGACAACTGCCTTTCGGGTCAAACCGGTTTCGCCAACGAGCTTGCCGACCAAATCATATTTTACGCTGCTGTTGGTATGAATCCGCCTGCCGCTGTCATAAGTTGCGGATTTCGATTTGGAGAACGAGCTTCCCTCAAGAAGCGAATCCTTCGACTTGATTTCATCCATTGCGCCGGTTTCAACCTTGAAATAAATCTTCGGAACGGTGAGCTTCTGATTGAGCGACACAATCGCTTTATTCACAAGCTCATCGGTATCGAAATCGACCACATAGACGGATTTGGGGCTGATTCGCTCCCAAAGCGCCTTGAATTCCGGCATAGCGAGCTTATCGGGATCGACTTGCAGCTCCACGTTTTGGTCGCGGGCATTTTCCGGCTGCATGGCGCGGCTGTCATAGACGGAATCCAAAATGTGGATCACGGCATCCCGGCTATCCGCCACTTCCTCCGCAACTTGAATTTCTCCGTTCGCCTTATCGGCATAATACTTGTCGGTCAGCGCACCGCGCCTGACGTAGCCATTGGCAATCAAATCCTCAAAGATGGCCTGCGCCAGCTCGCCGTCGATCACCTGTTCATTGCCATGCGCATCCGCGATGACCTTTCCCTTGAACAGCTCGACGTTCACCGCGACAGGGCGGCCGGCAACCGCATCCGCGAGCTCGCTCTGCAAGCCTTTGGCAAAGCTGTCGTAGCTCTCGCTGGCAATGACCGTCAGCACATTGACGGTATGAACGTCGTTGCCGAGCGCATTGGCGTCCATGCGCTCGCCGTCCTGATTGACGCACAGGCGCAGACCGCGGCCAACTTCCTGACGCTTGCGAACCTCGCTGCTGCTCTGCTTCAACGTGCAGATTTGGAACACGTTTGGGTTATCCCAGCCTTCGCGCAGCGCGGAATGGGAGAAGATAAACCGAACCGGCGATTTCTTCGGATCACGATCCAGAAGCAGCTCCTTGTTCTTCATAATCAGGTCATAGGCGTCCGTGTCGTCAGACGTGCCTTCCTTTTTGTCGGAGAGCTTGCTGTTGGTCATCTTGCCCTTCTTATCGACGGAAAAATAACCGGCATGGGTATCATGGGCGGAAATTTCATCCAGATACCGCATATAGTCGTCATCGCCAAATTCAAGCTGCATCGAGCCGAGGATATCGTTGTATTCTTCCTCAAACATATCGGCATAAACGCCGTTGAACGGACGTCCCGCCTCATCATATTGCTTATACTTCGCGACTTCGTCGATAAAGAACAGGGACAGCACCTTGATCCCCTTATGGAAAAGCTGCCTTTCCCGTTCAATATGGGAGAGGATGGTTTCGCGGATTTGAATACGCCGGAGCTGGTCTTCGCTGACCTTGCCGACGATATCGCCCGCGTAGATTTTCATGCCGTTCAGAAACGCCACGGAATTATCCCGTCCGTCGATTGCCTTGACGACATAGCCGACCTTGTACTCATCCAGATTGCCGGAGTTATCGTACAGGTTGTAGCCGATGCCGACCGTTGCGGTTTTCTTGCGGATGCCGGATACGCCCTTGAAGTCAAACTGAATGGTTGCCGTCGGGTCTGCCTTGGATAGATTGATGCTTTCCACATAAACAAAGCCGTCTGTCGCCGTGCTGCCGGACTCTGTGATGCCCTTGACGGCAATCTTTTTGACCAGACGCTTGTTGTAGGCTTCCATCGCGTCCAGCCGATAGACCATGTTGTAAATGCTATCCGACTTATGGGTTGCGGAATATCGCAGGGTCAGCAGCGGGCAGAACTCTTTCAGCCGCTCTTTCGTCTGTTTGCCCTCGACCGACTGCGGCTCGTCGATAATCAGAATCGGGTTCGTCTTGGCGATGATATCAATCGGGCGGCGGGAGCGGAACTCATCCAGCTTCATGTAAATGCGCCGCGCATCCTTGCCCTTGGCATTGAACGCCTGCGAATTGATAATCATCACATTGATTGCGCTATCCGACGCGAAGCGGTCGATCTCCGTGAGCTGTGCGGAATTATAGATGAAGAAGCGAATCTTCTTGCCATATTCCTCGGCAAAATGCTCCTGCGTCATCTGAAAGGATTTATAGACGCCCTCACGGATGGCGATGCTCGGCACAACCACGATGAACTTGCTCCACCCGTAATGCTTGTTCAGCTCATACATGGTTTTGATATAGGTATAGGTTTTGCCGACGCCGGTTTCCATTTCGATGGTCAGGTTATAGTGTCCCTCCAGCCTTTCGGACGGCTTAATCTGGTGAGTGCGCTGCACCTTTTGCAGCCGCTCCAGAATCAGCTTGTCGGAAAGCTCCGGCACAATGCGCTCGTTGCGCCAGCCGGTGAAGTCCGTGTCATCCATGATTGTCTGCTGACCATAGCCTTTGTCCATCATATAGCTGGGCGTGAGATACGGCTGTCCGGCAAAGACGTCCACAACGGCTTTCGCCGCATCGGCTTGGAACTTCTGATGCTTAAATTGCAGCTTCAATCGTCTTCACCCCCGTCCTCGGATAACTGTTCCTCCAGCAGCTTTTGTAAATCTTCTTTTTTAGGCAGAACAGTTTCGTATTTGCTCGCAAAATTTGCGCATAATCTTTCGACAGCATCAATTGGGTAAACACGGTTTCCCCAATCCGATCATGCAAATAGGCGCTGTAAAAGCAGCGCATCAGCTTCAGATAGTGCGACCAGCTCAAAAAGAATTTTCTTCCCGTGCTGACAGTTGGCAGGTGTTCGAATGGGTCAGACACCGTCTGACTGATTGCGTCGTTGGCGTAAGTCAGATAAAACTGCCGCATCTGCTTCAAATTTGTGACCGAAAAGCCCTTGCCAAACTTTTGCAATAGGTAATCAGATGGGAAAATCCGAAACACCGTTTCGGAAAACAGTTTTTTCTCCATCAGATCACCCTCACGCGCTTTGTGATGTCGCCCGCGTCCTCCGGCATATAGAGCTTAAAAATCTCGAACACGTTGATTTTCTCCGGGCTGGACGCAAAGCCGGAATCGCGGAAGACAGCGCGAAGGGGCTTGCGCTTGGCGATGGTCTTGACCACGCTTTCGGGAATATTCGCGTCAAAGCAGGCGATCAGGTCGCCACCGTTATAGGTGTGGACGGTGCAGCCGTCCATCTGCTCAGACCTATACGGCAGGGACAGCGGCAAACCCCAGTCGATCAGGCAGCCGAACAGCAGGTCAAGGTCGGTTCGGTCGTCCTTGATGTTGGATTCCAGCCCCGCGATCATATCCTGACTGTAATCGTCCGCCGCGTAGTAAACGTCCTTCATGTTGGTGTCGTCCAGCTTGAGGACGCGGAAACCGATGTCGAGGTCTTGCGTGGTCATGGGACTTTCGGCTTTGATTTTCTCGCCTGCGCGGCGGATGCGCTCTTTGCCGATTTCGCAGATATTCTTGTAGCCCGCTTTATAGGCTTCGCTGGTTTCGTCGCAGGGTTCGGGAAGCTGCACCATGATGAATTTGCGGCGTCCGCCGTCCTCGGCGTTGAGCTGCATCACGGCGTGGGCGGTGGTGGCGGAACCGGAGAAAAAATCGAGGATGATGGAATCTTTATTAACAGCAATTCTCATCATTTTTTGTATTAGTTTTGTCGGCTTCGGAGTCTCAAAGGCATTATCGCCGAAAATTGAAAGTATATCCTTCTTACCCTCTTTATTTGTAGCAACATTATCCCAAAAGTTTGTTGTTGGCTGTCCCTTGCTTTCAGATAAATACATGACACGCTGTGGAATTCCATCTTTATTTTTTCCAAAATAGACTTTTCCATCGGCAAGTAACTTATTGTAGCTTGCTTCGGGATATGCCCATAACCGTGTATGTTTTTTCCCTGATGGCGTAGTGATTGTATATGTATACCCTCCACCAGATAACCCTTTAGATACCGTTAAGGGCACTGGACGCCATTTTCCAAGAGTAAATTCTTCGGTTGGGTCATTATACGCACTTTTAACATATTCTTCAGATAATGGCTCTAAATAGAGTTTTGACTCTATTTTTCCGTAGCAAATGATATACTCTCCTTGAATTGAGACATTTTTCGAATCATTTGAGATTTCCTTTTTTCTTTTCCAAGCTATTTGCGCGATAAAACATGAGGCGCCAAACACTTCGTCACATATCTTTTTGAGATTTTCTTGCTCGTTATCATCAACACTAATAAAAATAACCCCATCCTCCGTCAGCAAATTCCTCGCCAGCATCAGCCGCGAATAAATCATGCTGCACCAATCGGAATGGAAGCGTCCGTTTGTATCGGTATTCTTGAACAGGCGGTTTTCGTCCTCGTCGAACATGCCCATCTGCTCGTTTTCCTCTTCCTGCGACCGCATAAAATCATCGGCATAGATGAAGTCGTTGCCCGTGTTATACGGCGGGTCGATATAAATCATCTTCACCTTGCCGAGATAGCTTTCCTGCAAGAGTTTGAGCACTTCCAGATTGTCGCCCTCGATGTAGAGGTTTTCGGTACTGTCCCAGTTTTTGCTTTCTTCGACGCATGGGCGCAGCGTCTTGCGGATGGGCTTGTTGGCTTCCACAATCGCCGCCTTTTTGCCAACCCACGTAAATTCGTATGCTTCGTCGCCGTCCACCACGTCGGGGGAAAGCATCTGCTTGAGCAATTCAAAATTGATGGCGCGTTTGTATACCTTCTTCTCCTTCGTGCTGCGTTCCTCGTCCAGCTTTTCCGTCACGCAGTTCGGGAAAAGGGCGGCGATGCGGTCGATGTTTTGGGCGGTCAGGTCGGGGGATTCAAATTTCGGTTTGTTCATTCGGGGTGCCTCCGTTATTGTTGTCTCCAAATATTTCCTCTTCCAAACGCTTATATACATCCATATCTGGCGTGATTAATGGAGTGAGTGTATCGCGAATAAATGTTTCTGGATTGTTTCCGCATTTTGTAAGTGCAAGATGCTTTTTCAATGCATTATAAATCTCTCCGCGTGGGGATTTATAGTCATCTGGTGCATTTCCTCTAGCTATCGACGCATTAAGTGCCTCGTTCTTTTCACGGATACATTCGTTGAATTCTCCCGCTTTTCCAGCCGTCTCACATAATTTTTTTATGACTGTATCATCAAAGACATAGGATTCGAGGTTTCGTTCTTTCAAAACCTTGATACCTTTTGCTGCAAGGTCTGAAATTTCTTGCGGACTACGATCATCCCGATCAACCACCTTAATGACTTGTGTATTTTTGAGCAGAGTACTCATGATTTCTCCGTGTGTTCTTTCAATATTCTCTATATCATTACACGAACCACCAGAAATGAAGAAGGCTTCCGGATGAGTATCGGCAAAGATAGTTGTATAAATTGTCTTGTCAAAATCCTTGCGTTTTCCACCATTAGGATCTCCTTCGCAAAACACAATTACTTTAGGTAGCATCAATTTAGCAAAATCGCCGAAAGCAAGCTCATAGAATTTTTCCATCACCGCTTTTCCGATTTTAGCAGGACAAATTACTTGATCTGTATCAAAATCTCTACCACCAAAGTCTAAGAAAACAACTGTTCCGGGTTTCTCCTTTTCAATTTCTTCTGCTTCTTGAAGCATACCGATTGAATGCGTCGAAAGCCAAAGCTGCGATTGTCCCGGAATAAGCGAATACAGTTCACGCAGCACTTTTCCTTGTAATTTGGTGTGCATGTGTGTTTCGGGTTCATCAATACAGTAAATTGCATCTGGATAATACCTTGATTGAACAACCATATCTAGTATTAAATCAAAGGCAGATTTTTCTCCGGCTGAGAGATTTCGATAACTAAAGTCCTTAGTTATTCCTTTTGTAAAGTAAAAATTGCCATTTTGTAGCGGTTCTCCTAATGATGAGAATTCCAAGTCTTCGAATACGCGCTGAATAGCTATTTGGATTCTTCCAGTCAATTCATCGCGTAAGGTCGCAACTGATTTAGAATCATTCTCGTTATTAAATACCCCTGATATTGTATTTGCAATAAGTCTCTGATAGTTTATTGAAACCGTTTGGTCATTTTGAATCAATGAAGAAAGCCTGATTTCCTTAGTGGGATCTTGTTGTTTTTGCATGGATTCTATTTGAAAATCAGGTTCATTTCTATACGCACTTCTAAAATAAAAGTGCCCCTTAATATCGTCATGATTTCCAATAGTATTGGAGAACGACGTATCGTGAAAGTCTATATTGACAAGCTTTAATGCCTTGCTTCTCCATTCGGAATAATTATATTCTTCCACGTTTCCAGCTTTGCTCAAATAGTGATAATCTCCTGCATCATTATATCCAGCACATTTGTAATAATGGTTCATAGCCTCCATAAACGATGTCTTACCAGAGCCATTAGGTCCCACCAGGATTACCAGTTTGGCTGTATCGGGTATATTTTCTACAAGCAAATGTGTAAAACGTTTGAAATTGTTCAATTCAATCTTCTTTATCTTCATTTGTCTTTTTCAATCTCCTTCTTTAAGTTCTTCAACTTCGCGTTCATTTCCATCTGCCGATTCAGCTGCTTTTCCCGCCGCATCTTATTTTCCAGCGCGGCGATTTGTTTTTCAAGCTGTTTTTTCTTTTCGTCCCGCTCGACGGACGCTTTCAGGCTTTCACCGGAATCCGCTTTCAGCGCGTCTCCGGCAATCTGCCGAACAAAATTTTCATAAACCGCGTCCAAATTCAAGCCGTCTATTCGGATAGGCAGCTCCGCCTCGGTCATCCATTCCGTATGATAATACTTTCCAACCTTGAAAACAGCGTTCGCCGTAGGCGTTTTCTCCTTGTAGGCGGTCCACGCCTGCAGCTTTCCCTCGTATTCCAGCAGGAAAATAATGTGGTATGGAATCTCCCTGTCAATCTGCCGAAGAACCGCTTCATCCAGCGACGCGCTGTTCAGCTTGATTTCAAATACCTCAACTTCATCGACTATGGTTCCCGGCGCAAGGTTGACGGTGGTTGCCGCCACCTTGTTGCGCCAGTAAATCATTCGAATCTGATCCACAAAGCTCTTTTTGAGTGCCGGCGATACCGTGATATGCTCATAGAATTTCTGTTTGGGAATTCGCTTGTTGAATTCCGTGGACTGCGGCAGCCCCAACATCGGCAGACACCTCCCGTCACTTTACCACAAAGAAGCAGATCAGTTCAAAATCGTCCAATCCGGAAACCGCTGACATGAGCGCAGATGTGCCGCCGGACTTGAAAAGGCTGTCAATGTCGTTATCCGCTTTCGCGTCGATGATGGAATCAATCGCCATGCTCAGCAGCTCGGACATCTCGCTCATGTTGCGTCCGTCGTCCGTCTCTCGGTTGAATTGGGCGCACAGCGCCTTGATCGGCTCGGATTTTCCCCTGCACAGCAGGCGCACATCATCCAGCAGCCCCTTGGGATTCAGATAATCGCAGACGATTTCTCCCTCCGTGCTGATATACACCATGTAGAACGGGTGAATGCGATTCTGGTTGTCAATATTCACGCTGTTGTTCACGTTTTTCAGCACAAAGATGACGCCTTCCGGGCATCCCTCTGTTTTCGGAACAACCGCGTGAAGACCGCGGGGCGTCTTTTCCAAATCCCCGTGGTTCTTGATGTACGCCAGCAGGTCGAGCCTGAATTCGTTCAGCCCCAAATCCATGATGGAAATGCCCGTTGACATATCCTCCAAATCGACGACCTCTTCCTGCAATCGTTTCAGCTGCTGTTTGCGATATTCCAAATCGCCCTTTTCCTCCGGATTGATGAGGTCGTCGTCACCGGTAGCGGTCATCACCGTGATTTTCATGCGCGTCTCTACGCGGGATTTCAGGTTGATATAATCGTCCAGCGTCATGTTCGGCCAGAAATTTACCAGCTGAATATAGGCGTTTCGGCT